>Ga0210040_10008645_pt1 | contig 12009 bp, 9 predicted proteins | sample CryGeyCG12114_NA_FD_185462 | JGI IMG/M metagenome (GOLD analysis project Ga0210040, IMG submission 185462) | Groundwater microbial communities from aquifer - Crystal Geyser CG19_WC_8/21/14_NA (SPAdes) (version 2) | ecosystem: Environmental > Aquatic > Deep subsurface > Groundwater | place: USA... | reverse complement strand
TTTGTTCTTCTCGCCGTTACTAAGCTCTCTATCACCCATTACAACTCTTTGATACGGATCTCATGTTCCGGAGGATTCCTGGTGTTGCTCCGGAACGGAATAGTCAGTCCACTGGGACGACTGGTAGGAGCTGGCCGTCACTGATGGCCGCGACCAGAAGCTGCTGCTATCGTCGTCATCAGAGAACCTGATTTTTCTCTGCTGCTTGAATAGGCGCAGCTGCTTCGAGTATGAACCGCTGGAGTGTGGTTCCTAGCCACACACACCGGCATAGTCTTGTGGTGGCAGCTCTGGTGCCGGGCTTGTTCGACAGAAGAGCGACGCGGCGACAGACTTGATCATAGTGAAGCAACCCATGATGACCGCTGTCCGTCATGATGTTAGAGTGTGGTTTCGTGCTCTCTTTGCTCGGGAAAGGTTACGTCACCTTCTTCGCCAAGGGGACAGTGCAACATGAAGCCCGGTGGACCCAGCAGGATCTGTTTGCACCATCAAGTTGGCCACGTATGTTTCTATAGGCACGAAAGTTGGTCGACTGGCTGGGCAGATGGTAGTGAACCTGAAACTGTTCTGGTACTGGAGAAACAGCTTCCTATGGCCGCCAGGCCGGACCGTCAGGGTCTCTGTCTCTGTCCACGGGCTCCCTGTCATCATCTCACAAGTCCACGCTTGCAAGCTCTTCCTCAACTTTCTTGATTTGGACAGCGCCTTGCTCCTTCTTGGGTGGCCGTGTGTGGTTGGCTGCAGTGGTTGTACGTTTGGAGATGCTGATTGAAGTCCGGCGGACATCCCGAGGATCTGGTGGGTTCGGCTCCCAGAGTTGCCCAGAGACGCCAGCATTATCCTTTGCCTCATCTAGTCGAGCTCTTGCAGCATCCATTGCCCGATTATAGTCCGTCTCTTCCCCTCCATTGGCTATTATCAGCTCTTTCCTGTACTTTCTGCGCGAGCTGAGGCGCACCTGTATCAAACCTGCTTTGCCTGCATGGAATTCCTGGCGCAGCTTCGTGAAGTCATCCAAATTATACGGCTTCGTAGGTCCCTTGAGTGTTGGCTCGAGCATACTGTTGTTCTTCATCGCGCGCTCTATCTCGAAAACGTGGCTCCGAAACTTGCTTTGGGTGATGTATCTTTCGACGCACAACAGATTGAAGAGCCATCTGTCGAGCTCCTGACTTCGCAGCGCAAGGCGAGGTGAAGCGCGCACGCATCCCTGGTGGTAGCGCTCTTCCGCAGCGAGACATGTCTCGAAATATCTCTGCTGTGCGACACAGCCAGGTCGGCGTTGGTACTCGACTTCACCGAGTACGATCTTATTTGCTGCCCTGCTAGCCCAATAGTCGACACTGCGAGGATCGCCACCGAGTTCTGTTCTAGCTCGTTTGACCATCGACCTCTTGTCAAGTTCCGTACTAGATTTTAGGTCTGTAATGGCTGAAGTAACGATCTTTGTGACAGCTTTGTCCATGTCTGGTGCGACATCTACTGCGAAGGTTTCAATGCTGTCAAGTTGGTCGATGAGACTGTTGTTGGCCATTTGGCGCCGGCAGTTTGGACAGGTGTTGCCTGGAGTGTCTATCCAGATGGCAAGACAGTCTCTGTGATAAGAGATATGACAATCTATATGTAAGAATGTTGCGCACTGGGGTGACATCTCCTCTGTGCAGATGCCGCACGTAGCTGTCCTTGACTTGATATGTCCTATGGTCTGTAGGAGGCGGTTGGGCACCGAGTATGTTGGGATGTCCATCGTGTACGCGTTTGCGGTCGAGCCTGAAACCGTGTATGGTCGATCTCAGGGAGGGATCACAGTCTTACAACCGCTTTTAAATAAGGTATCTTCGTGGACCGAGCGAGACCTTGAATGTTTGTGGCGACATGTTGTGGACAGCAAGAGGACAACCTGTCTGATGACGGTTGTGCACAAACGAGTTGTTGTCACTGCTCCCGTAGTTACGGGTTGCACTTTCGCATGGAGGCTGTAACAAGGAGTGGACTTGGTGTATTATTATGGAGTTTGCGCTGCTTTTCACTCTAAACTCAACATTGTCCGATCTTTTGACTCAGCGCACACCCTTTGTGAAAGCGTTGCTCTATCTGTCAATGCCCACTCACCGCGTCGAACTAGCTACAGATCCTACTTCCTCTTCTTCTTGAGGCGGACGGCATCAACATGCTTCTTGAAGTCCTTCCTTTACAGTACCTGAGCACTCGTATCCATTGTTAGGTACGTCACTGGTTATTCTTGTCGAGGTGGATAGCATTGACCTGGTTGGATTCTTGTTCATGAGTACTTCGGTGACCAGCCTGTTACACTTGAATATTGACTGATGTCAGCCTCAGTCGAGTCGATCCCAGATCTGAAATCGACAGGGTAATCGTCGGTGTTGATCAGAACTGGCGAGCTTTATATGTGAATAGGAGCGGATGAAGTGGAACCAGCATAAGCAGAAACGTCTTCAGGGTTATCGTCTTCAAGTCCCAGCTTCAGGAGTATCGCCGCTAAGAAGTATACCGCCTGCAGTGGGACCATAAGGGATAGTGTCGATGGAAAGTTCCTCTTCGGGAGTTGGTACCGGCTGAACAGCGTCGTAAGGTTGGAGATTTCCTTGCCGTTCTTTCATGGTCTCTCTGCTCTCGACAAGGCCTGTATCTCGCGGGTCAGGCGGATAAGGCTCCCAAGCAGCCCGCACTGGAGAGTTCTTGCAAGCATCTCTCATTCGAGCTCTTGCGGCGTCAAGCTCCTCCTCAAATGCGCTGGCTACTCCGAGAAGGCCTCTGTGGAAGGTACGTCTGTGATCGGTGCAGTCTCTCATGGCCATTTGCATGATGGTCTCACGAGCTTGAGCATATTCCTGCGTGGCGTTGAGTTTTCCAGCCTCATGTTCTGCGGTGAGTCTAGTTCGCTCCTGTTCGTCGATGATGTTGTACTGAGATTCTGCCTGAGTTCTGCTTTGGCCTGAAGTGTGGGTGTGGATGTGATAGTGAGCTTTATATCGTTGTTGGATCAGAGGCCTCATATGATTCTCAAATGTGCGCCGGGTGCTTTGCATTAATGATGTACAGCTGTCCAGCAATTCGTGGTGGTATCTATCCATTGCATCTAGGCAATCTTTGTGGTATTGCTCCTGTGCTTCATACCCTGCAACATCGTTGAATGCCTCGCCTAGTTTGACTTGCTTGGCTTTACGCTCAGTCCAGTACTGAAGCTCGTTTTTGTCCAGTTCGTATTCCTCAAGAGCGTCCGCGACGATTGGTCGGCTCTGCTGTCGCAGATTGAGGAGCTGTTCGGGAGTGGCATACCCTGGGTCATCCAAGACGATTCTGTTTCTGACCTCAGCATCCATATCTGGTGCTACTCTTTCGGCGAAGCTGAGCGACTCCACCCCTTCGAGAGCTGCGTAGAGACTGTAAGATCGAAGTGGTGCTCGGCATTTTGGGCAGTTCAGCGACTCTCTCATGGCTCTCTCATAGCAGCCTGAGTGGAAGTAGTTGGTGCACCCTATATGCATATACGTTGCGTCATTCTGTGACATCTCCTCTAAGCAAATGCCACATTCTGGGTCCCGTGTTGAAGCATCGTAACCTCGTGTCTGCTGCAAAGTGACTGGCACTTCAAGTGTCGGTATGTTTCGTACATTGCCCATCGGTATCTCGTGGTCGGCCATGGGCTCGTTGCCATTACCCGCAGTCATGTCCGGGGTATTATTGTCAGTCGCTGTCTGGATTGCTCCGAAATTGTATCGCGCCGCACCGAGATCAGCTCTCGCGAGGGCCACATTTTCAGCAGCGTTGAGGTCCGCCGGCGCTCGGTTATCTTCAGCCATTATACCTTCTGCACCAAGTATCCGTGAACGAACAGTGCAGTGCGTTTCAAAGACTCGATAGGTTGTTGAAAGAATGCTTCGCACCTAACAGTCGCAATACCTGAGCGTGCAAAGGAGTTGCAGACAAAGAAAGCAAAGTTTGACGAGCGACCGAATGATTTGTATATATAGTGTGCGTCTCAGAGAACACCTGCCAAGCCAGGTCTATTGATGTATTGCACTGATATTGTGACGAGGAGTGAATCTGGAGTGCTAAGTCGCACTGTCGTTTACTCTGGAGCCAGAGATTGTGCAGAGTCCGAACCATGTTACCGTTCGCTGCTGCATAAGAACTCGGAGGGAGTGAAAGTCCCTGGTGATTATCTTGTATCGATACATGCTCACCATTTTGTTCGCTCCCTGTGACAGAGTGAATACCGTGGGAGAGGAGAGCTTGTAGAGTCAAGAACGCATTCAGAAAGTAGATATCACCAAAGATGTTTGAGCAAGCGCCACAGATGGCAAACAGAAGTGGTTAAGCAAGAGCAAAAGGGACACTCCGGCGTACCATGGGGGAAGGTAAGAGCGACAATCAGGATCAAAGGCTTGCTGTTTGCTGAGAAGTGCTACACGACCATGGATAAGGAAAGCGGCAGCGGCAGCGATGGCCACAGTTGTTCTCGCATGCACAACTACAGAGAGCTCCTACCGAAGGCTCCAATGGAAGGATGCGCGGCGATGTTTGAGAGCCTGAGAATGTGAAGAAGTAAATGTCGTCGACGAATGTGAAATATAGACAAAAGAGGGATTTGTACAACGCCAAATCTGTCTGCCCCTGGCACGACAAAGATCGGACATTGCTGAGCCAATCGCTCAAGCTGTGCCAAGCCTCCATCCCTACGAAGACATGGCTTCGTTAAACACGTCTTGTGTTTTGTTACGGTGAAGTCGAGTCCTATAGTACTACAAACAGCTAAAACAGCGAGGACCTACGTACGCCATCGATCTAGGACTCGAGCATCATATATTAAGACGACTACTCCCCTGTAGCACCCGGGACCCTTCCCATGGATATCAATCGAGGCTCAAAGCAATAGTCCGCACTTATCTCTAGCGATCTTCATTTTCACGATGATCATCCCGTCAACCCAGTTACGTCTCCTCCTGGTCTGGGTACCGTGCTCACAAGGTTTGTGGCCATACTCAGTGCGAGGTGTCAATAGTGAATTGTCGATGCACACCTCAGCTTGCACTCCCGTCCAATCTCGTGATAGTCAAACTTAGCGTCGTCATGGCTGATGTTTGCTGCACGGATTTCCGCCGGACTGATGATTTTCTGAGTATTACATGAAGAATTTGCATGGCGGCAAAGAAGATATCTATTGAAACCAGACCGCCAAACGGAAGTGCTTGCTGTACATGCAACAACTAATCCAACGCTAAAAGCAACAGCAGAAAGGAGCAAATTGCCGATCACGACTCAACAACAGTACCATCAGCCGGCAACGTTCCTTCCACCAGATATGTATCCATCAGAGCCGCAGTTTCTCCGCGAAGAAGATAACTGGTGTGTCCATCACCATCTCGTGTGACTAAGGCAGAATGCGGGATTTGCTCTTTCAGACCAAGTGCCCAAGTGTAGCTCGTTTCTGGGTCATGCTTCGCATTGACAAGCAAGATCGGTGGAGCCTTCTGCAATGCTTGCTGGTCGAGTCCGTGCTGCGGATTGACCACCTCCACCGGCCAACCCAGGCAGCCACTGAGGATGGTCCAAGCCTGAGAAGCCGCGCCCACATGGGAGTTGAAACTTGAGCCCATGGTGTCCCGCTCTTGCAGCTCTATGAAAGCTTTGGTCATGTTGCTTGTATCAGATCTAAGCCAGTCAAGGCAGGCAATCGCGAGGTCGGCATAGAGACTTGAGGTATCGTCGACAGCGAGAGTGGTGGCCAGCAAGGTCGCATTGTTGTGGGCGATAGTCTGATTTAGAGCGAGTCCGAGGTAATCCCAACCTTTGAGTAGGTCCGACACACTTTCCTTGAATGCCAGAAAGCCTTGTACGTTCAGACGGATATCAGCACCGGCAACACTCGTCTGACACGATCCTGCCACAGCGGTATCTGCTGTAGCCTCGCAGCCAGGTGCTGGGATAGGAGACTTGTCTGCAGCAGCAATCAGATCATTGAACATCTTCGAGATATTCTCGCCCTGAAGGCCGCATGCAGTGGCGTTGGTAGCGCACCAGTCGAAGAAGCGTTCCAGTTCGTTCTCGTAGGTCGTGCTTCCCGTGTACAAAGCATCGACTGAAGATTGTGCATGATTCGTAATCCCATCTAGAGCCATTGCTCGAATGTTCTCCGGGTACAGCTCCGCGTAAGCACCACCCAGCTGAGAGCCATACGACAATCCTAACCAGTTCAGCTTGCCATCGTCAAGCGCAAGACGAATGGCCTCGATGTCTCGAGCGGCACTCGAGGTGTCAACATGTTTCAGCAGATTTCCGGTCTCGTTCAAACAGCTTTCGCCTCTATCTTTGTTGACTTTGACCATCTGCTCGAATTCTACTTCATTGGCAGGAAATTGAGTCGTGTTCTGGTTCCAGACTTGTGCGTCACACTTTACAGGTGAGCTTGAACCGACGCCTCGGGGGTCCGGACAAATGATGTCGAAATGAAGTGCTAGAGCCTCGCTGAAGACCGGGACGCCAGAAGCTTGGTAGGTACAGAACTCGGAAGCTACTCCGCCAGGTCCTCCAGGGTTGAACATTAGACTTCCGATCCTGTCTGATGCATTGCCGCTAGCCTTGACACGCCCTATGCCGAGTGTGGTTTTCTTTCCTTCAGGAGCGCTCCAGTCGATTGGCACTTCCAACTGCCCGCATTCGAGAGCATCAGGTGAACCTTCAGGACACGGTCCCCATTGTATTTCGAAGCTGCTGTTCGATCCTTGCGCTGTGTTTTCCGAAGAGGGCCCTGTGGGCGCTGCAAAGACGGCGCTTGTGCCTACAAAAGCGACTGCGAATATCGTGCTCTTCATCGCGACGCCAAGGATGTTGAGGCAATGCTAAAGATAGGATGTAAAGTCGAATAGTCCCAGTAGTTCACAGGTCCGTCGGATGATTGCCACACAAAGGAGAAGGCAGCAGAGGGTCTACCTTTATACATCTTGAGAGAAGGACGATCGTGGAAAGCAACCTACCTGAGACTCCCGGTCGACGCTTTCTGCTCTCGAATTAGCCATGTCGTATACACTAGGACCGCCTCTGAATAGCATAGCTAACATAAGGCACGAAGACCGTTGTCGTATGCAGCTTTACCTAATCCTAATGAAGCGTGTTTCAGCGAGATGAGGAAGGCGCTGGTTGAGAAGATAAAAGCAGGCATCCTACAGGGGTCGATAGTAAAGAACAACTTGAATGAGCTATGGAAAAGTGGGTCGCTTAAATGACCGTCTTAACAAGTAATTTTCTTGTAGCTCTAGGCACGGGGTGCCTACGAGAGCCCCCTAATTATCCTCCGTCTTGAGTCGATGGCTCCCTAAACTTACGAGCGACGTCATATCTCTAGTTTTCAAATGACAACGAACACTAGGCCCACTTTTCTACAGCTTACCCAAGTTGTTGTTTACTATCGACCCCTGTACCAAGTACAAGCTTCGATGAAGCTCGTACAGTACCAACCGAAAAGTGGATTAGTAGCTTGTACTACCATTGTAAATCGGCTTCACCGAGTCCCCTACACTGCTCCGGCAAGCTGCGAGGGACGTATGAAATTAGAAGTACCAACGTCATTCTTGCAGGCATGAAGCTCTGGATGACTGATCTTGATCTCCGCCAAAGAGTCCATTGCTGCTCCGCATTGAGTATCGCAAAACTGGCCCCATCATCATCCGCTCCGCTGATGAGAATGTGCCTGGAGCATGATCCTCACCACCGAGGCTTTCCAGCAGCACACGACTCCCCGTCTTTCGAGCATCTACAACCTCCACAACAGAAGCTTTCTATCCTCACTTTCAACGTACGACTTACAGCAGCCGCAGCTACATGTTCTTTCAGACTGAAGCTGTTCTCGCAACATCAACCAGTCCTAGTAGTTCTAGCCATCTGTTGGTCCTAAGCGGAAGCAAAACAGCCCTGGTGACAGATTCATGAACGGTCCTGTCGATGCCGTCGGACATGCTTTCATCGAGGCCGACTGGCTTCACTGCTTTACTAACTTCATCTGTTGCCAGTACCAGAAAGCTCGGATACCACGCCTGATCTGTATTGCCAGAGGAGCCAACGTAGCATCGGGCCTCTTGCTGAGGGTCATGGCCGCCCTGCATTCGCACTATACGCGCTTGAGTATGTTCGCTACTGATGTTGTCCGATCCATTATGGCTCACACAGCTTTATATCACCTCCTATTCCCATCATTTATCGAAAGACGGGTATCAATCAACTAACCCTGTGTCTAGTACTGCCACAGCTCGCGATCTTACCTCCTTCTTGAACCTCGAAACTGCACATGTTCTATCAGGTAACAAATCCACTCAAAACACGTCCAATCTCACGCTAGCCATATCTGATCTACGACAACGTGGCGAACCCACCAGCTCTTTCGACAACGATAGCATTAGGGAATGGGGGTCTCGAAGGTTACCTAGGGCGCCGAAGCTTTCAGCATCACAGTAAAAAGAAATCGGCGCCGGTGTCGGTATCGGCGTCAACGCCGCCAAGATCTTGCATAAGATAGGGGTTAGCGATGCGATCTTCTGGATCGCAGGCATGCGAACGGGGTCTGGATCACGTCCCGTAATCCCAAGGATGGTTCGGACGTCCTGACTGTGCCGGCGCCAGATGCGAATTCGGCGACGATCGAGCAGTTGCCGGTCCATCGGGCGCAGCTTCTGGATTTGCTTGTCCGAGAGGAATGCGGAGGTGATGCACACCAGTCCAGTAAACGGTGCCAGAAATTTACGGTGAGTACGTGAACGGATTCGTGTTCACCAGCCTGGCGGCGGGGCGTAGCAGGTAGGTGTGTGAGTGAGTATTTCGTGCTCATGAACCTTCGGCTTAAGAGCACTATCACTATCATATCCACCTGAAGAACACACGGGGCCGAGCGAGTGTTACTTACCGTACAGTATAGTCTTGGGTCCCCATACCATAATACTGGAAAGCCAACATGTGTCGCGAGAGTGTTACGAAAATAACTTATATCGTGGAGCTCGACCGAAGCAGAAAAGCGTACAGTACTAGTAAACAGAACGGCGTCGTGGGGTCCAAAGCTTATCCAACTTAAATTACCGTACCGTGGATATCTCCTTCCCCTGCAGTGGCACTGCAGGTGAGCGAAAGCTCAGGGAATCTTTACGTGGTTGTCGAAGACCTAATGCTTCATCAGACTAAAGCATCTATCCTCAGTGGTAGAACATACGGGCAAGACGAGCATACGACAGGCGGGTAGGACTCTCCACAGTGAAGTAGTCCACAGGAGTGAAACGTGGTTGGATGGGATGCATTATTTACTACCACCAGACAGTTATGTATAATCCAGCCAGCATCGTGGCATGATTACCGCACGAGCCGGGTCAGCTTCGAGCGCAATGTCCTGTCTGTGCTCAACTATCGCACGAAACGCTCAATATGCTGACACCGTAACCATGATCCAAATCGTATTCGAGAAAAAGGAAATAACGTCAGGCGTGTGCCTCCCTACGCGGCTGCTCATCGGCAGCATCTTGCGCCACTCCAGCCCTCACTCCTCCACTTCTTCCTCATGAGTCTCCAGCACACTCTGAGTACCACTCCCACCTGCTCTCCTAGGACCCCTGACGGGCAAAGTCGGCCCACCGTTAACGGGCGACCTGCCACCAGTCTCGTTGTTTTCTCCCTCCCTCCTATCCCTCGTGGTGGGCGGTGGCGCCGAGAACATGGCAGTCAAAGCAGCCTTCCGCTTCGCCTTCTCTTCCTTCTCCTTCGCTTTCTTCTGCTCGTCACTCAAGCCTTCGTCTTTCTTCTCAACCGAAGCCTTCCACTGCCGCCAGCCATCAAAATCGATCAGTGCTTGCATACACCCCCACTCGGTGACTTTGCGCGACATCCACGGGTAGCCGACTGGTTTCGTCAGGAAGTCGTTACAGCCCACTGCTAGTGCCTCGTGTCGATCGCTCTGTAAACTACTGGCCGTCAATGCGACGATAATGACAGGTGACTTGAAAAGATTCATATCGTGCAGTTTGTCCTCAGGATCGATGTCATGGCTGCCAGTTCGCTTCCTGTTTTCGTTTTGATCGCCCACCAGTCCAAGACCAATACCATTGGCGCTTTCAAGCCGGCGAATCTCCTTTGTAGCTTCCAGACCACTCATGACTGGGAGTTGGATGTCCATCAGGACCAAGTGGAAGCCACCTGTTCTCCATGTATTGACTGCTTCTCGGCCGTTCATTGCGGACTTCCACCGCACCTTCAATCTTCTCATGAATTGTTCTAACAGCCTCAAGTTGATGACGTTGTCTTCCACGATCAAGACGTTGATAGGCGGGACTTGGCCATCGAGTAGTCCGGCTGGGGCAAGCTTTGGTGGGGGTGGCTCCCCGTTAATCGACTTGGCGGAGCGCTGCGATGTCTTGAACTTCCTCGCCGACCTTCCTGTGTGCGGCGAGCTCGCCCTGTTGGGAGGAGTAACGCTCGGGCGGTGGTCCATCTGCGCGGGAGGAGTAGGTAGGGGAGCTGGCGGGTTCACGCCGTTAGGAAGTTGAGGTTTAAGGTCTATACTCGATTAGTCCTGGAACCTCAAGATGAGATGGTGCCTGTCTTACCGTTAGAATGTGGTTGAGATGAATGCATGATGGTAGGACTGCTGGTGTGCTGCCTAACATACTTTGGACGACCGTCACGATGTTTCCTTGTGCTGTGGCCGCCCGGACTGGGTAGTGCAGGGACCTGGCCAGTCTGCAGAATGCCTATGCTGTGTGGTAGGTGTGCACTGCTTTGTTGTGGTAGATGACCCAGGGTCGGATGTGGGGCGAGATGCGGGCTGTGTACTGCCATGGGAGGAAAGTACTCTCTGGCTCCATCACCTGGCCTGTGGTCTTCAAGATAGTAGGGGTATGCTATGGCAGGGTGGTGGTTGCCAATCCTCGGGCTAGGTTTAGGCGTCCTCCGTTGCGGCACGTCTATCACCAATGCTTCGTCTATGGTCTGACCGCCAGGGTAGTAGGAATCCAGAGTTTGGCCAATTGCCTCATCTGGGCCTAATACGCGGTCTGCTGGTACATGGTTGTTGCCAGGTTCCCTCGAAGCAATCTTGAGTGTAATGTCTGGCGAGTCTATCGATCTGCCCAAGGAATTTGCATACTTGCGTAATATCATGTCTCGGACAGTGTCGACTAGGTCGTCATCGCTGACAGCGACCAGGGTGGCCGACTGGCCAGGCCGCTTGACCCATATTTTCCGTTGCATTATCTCGATTTCATCGTCAAAGGGAGTAGCTTCGACTAGCGTCAATATGGGGGTTGGTGCTGGTCCTGGTACTGTTCGAAGATTGATGTGTCTTTCAGTCAAGGCCTCAGATTGCTCAGCTTCGTCCGGTTCGTATGCGGGAGTCTGATGTGATAGAGACAGATTAGGAGAGGTTGACTCGCGCAGAGATGCTTGCGAGGGCGAGGGCGAGTGGGAGTCCGGGTCCGGGTGCGCCGACGATGTCTTCCTGCTCGTGCTTGTGCTTGGAGAAAGTGCTGCCTCGTGAGGTGCTGGTGATGCGCCAAGGTGAGCAGAAGTGCCTTGAGCGTGGTCGTTGTGGTCAGCGGGATTCTCGGCTGTGGGAGTAGGAGCCTGAGCCTGAGCCTGCGCTCGGGCAATAATAATTGGCGGACTGGAGCCCGAAGCCTCAACTGTTTCTGGAGCCTCAGCGGAAGTATTGGGCGACGTGCTTGGCGGGTTCAAGTTCGGCGGCTGAGTGATGGACTTGAACGATCGGATGATCCTGTGCAGCAGCATTGATGATCAGACGATCAGACGATCATTCCTCGCATTGTCATCGCTAATCATACGAGTCACAGTAACTCAGGCCATAACCTGTGTCTCGAGCTGACAAACAGGCACAAGAAACTGCCAACAATTGAACTGCGGACGGCATAAGCCTAAACTTACGGGCTTGCAGCCGTGACTGAGATCCATCTACTTTTTCGCCATCAAAACTTTCCAAGCTTGCAATTTCGCATT
>Ga0210040_10008644_pt1 | contig 12012 bp, 4 predicted proteins | sample CryGeyCG12114_NA_FD_185462 | JGI IMG/M metagenome (GOLD analysis project Ga0210040, IMG submission 185462) | Groundwater microbial communities from aquifer - Crystal Geyser CG19_WC_8/21/14_NA (SPAdes) (version 2) | ecosystem: Environmental > Aquatic > Deep subsurface > Groundwater | place: USA... | reverse complement strand
TATGCCTAGGATAACATAGAAAATAACTGATCGTCAATTTATTCAGGTTTAATAAACTTCAGGTTAACAATACATTTACATGCATAGGTCAGGGTTTGAAAATATGCTGTATGATAGTAAGGAAAACTGTTATGCCCAAAATGCAAGGAAGTTCAAGTCAAGTTGACTACAAATGACCGTTATAATACTTTTCCCTTTTGACATTTTTAATAGACAGGTTGGGCATTAACTTTTATAAAACTTCGTTTCATCTCTTTACGCTCACTTTTTCTAATGAAGAAATGCTAGAAACAAGTTTTAGTTGTATATGTAAACAACAACATTACCTGTACAGGACTTCGGAACCCATGATCCACAAAAAAACTATGCATATTAAATATGCTTATGAATCATGTCCAGATTACAAATGACTGAAAAAGTGATCATCAGTATCAACATTTAGTTTGCTGCATCATTGATTGCTATCATAAATATAGGCGTTTGTTGTGTCCGGCCACATTGAATCAAAGTTTAAACAATTCTGACATAAGATTGCCATCAGGGCGTACTACCTAAATAGACTCCAGGAGCTCAATTTAGGTTTTCAATGTCAAACTGATCTGATTTCAGATTAGATTTGGTCTGAGCATACGAATAGCGCATTATTATTCTCATCGCAATAATCCATTCTAAAAGAATTTTTAGTGTAGCTGTGTAGCATTCAAAATCTGGTTTAAACTTGACTGAATATATTTGCATAGCCATTAACTCAGCCATTCTAAAAGAAGAAGGTCATTTATACTATACACCAGCAAAGGGCAAAAGATGATTGGGTGAATCAAATGAGTTGCTATAATCATGGAATGAAACTCATCTCTATAAAGTATCGGAAGATCAGGTTTACTTAACTACACTTGATTGACTGGATTGAGCAACCAAACTGGCTGTTTACATAAATTGTCCATTATGAAACTATGAATCGCGTAAAATTCCTGCAAAAAACTTACTGAAAAGTGAAACTCGTGACATTTCAGCGAAAAATTACAAAAAATAACCGCTGAAAATCCCATAATTTGTTACTGGTTAATCGAAAATCTGAGGCTTGGTTGCACAATGTTAGCAGTACAATACATTTCAAGTTATTCGCACCGTATTACATTCCATGCAATTTTTACGTCCTTTTCAAGATAGGTTTCTCGTATCATAGCCGGTGCAGTATATAAGTTTAATACAATAGTTAGGTCCTGATAAAAAATTTAATTTAACAGCTCTTAAAGAAATTTTTTGCATTTCAACGCTTTTTTCAATTCAAAGTTAAAAGCTAGCCTACCCTATTCAATCATCACAAAATACAGGCGAATAGTTTTAATTTTATTCACCTCGCTGTTAATGTACCTATGACCCTAGATCCAAAATTATTCCATGTGACCTTCACTAACCAATCCCAGAAAAAAAGTCCAAACTGGATCCGATCAGAACATAAAAATGTTTACAGCTTTTCCACACAAGATAGATGAAGGTAAGATAGCCCGTAATAAGTTGAGAACACAGTGTCGTCACAAAGTTTGATAAAAAATAAAACAACCATAGGTTTCATCATGTTTTTCAATTTGAGCAGCTCCCTAGCATTACATGTTCATCCGACTCCTCCATCAGTATTTTTAGCCTAGCGTGTGAGAATAATAAGGAGAGGAAAAAATAACAGGACACGAGATAAAAGCAACATATTGGAGTTGTGTGTATTTTGCAACATTGACGAGCTTAGGTAAAATATAGGTAGTAGCAGATAGGCCATAAAACTGAAAAATGGAATTCGATTTGGGAAACGGTATACAAGGAAAGGGGGAAGATGGGGAAATGTTTTTTCCACTGTGTGAGTGAGGAAATAGGCTGCATGGCATTAAGAGATACTACGAAAAAAAAAGGACAAGATGCTTCAATTGGCTCTCATGTCAAGTCATCCTAGACTCTGAATGGAACCCATTGTTCCATTACAAATAATGTGCGTCGTCTCATCTCTTCCTTTTTTACGGCCGTTTTCAGTCGTTTTGTATTTTTTTCCACCCCGTGTGTAATTGAGTAGCTTTGTATATTCTCTGCGCTCCAGGACTGATAAATTGAATAAAATTTTAAGTCTAATGAAGGCATAGATGTTTAGTTAGTGAAGACTCAGATTGAATTCACATTATATGATTGACTAAACTTTTTGCATTCCTCCTGTATACAATATCAATTTAAAACCACTTCATTACAGACCAATTTAAATGCAGTTGCCGACTTTGTTCAGAAGATTGTCTTATGTAAAATGTTACCTAGATTTATCCTGTGTTAGGCTGGCTAATGTATCATCATCATTAAAAAAGTGGTCTGTACTGATGGTGCAACGAGGTACAGGAGTTAATGGTATACACAAACTAGAAATCTTCCAGCAACTTTTAAAAAAAGTTATACAAGCTCGATGCATCACTAGATGCAAAAATATCGCTCTGGACAGCCTCTAGAAAAAGTTACACGAAAAATACATGGGAGATTGTAGAACATCCATTATCATGATTATATAATTTGTTTACTTGATCACCTTCTCTGATCTATGCAGTTATAACATGCTATCTAATGTATATAACTACATAGCTAGTAGCCAGCCTCACCTACGGATTTTAATGAAATGTTTTTATGCATACCTCAACATGATGTATGTTTCCATCTTATTCATTCATATAAAAATAAGACCCCCATTCCCGATTTACATTCATACTCTCCGTTCTCCCCTTTGAATATTCCATTGAATTGAGCTCGTTAGTCGTCCCCAGCTGTTTTCCTATCTCAAGCACAATGATTGTAAAACCAAAAGATTAATTCCACTTGTTTATCTTCTTTTAGACTAAACGACACCGTGTCAGGCGCTCCTGCCATACACATACACAATATCCATTGCAAGCGTGCGCTCCACACATGCATTCTTTGAAGCGCACATAGTAAATTGACTATACATCTGGATTTGTGGCCGTACTTAAGGGGGGAGTGGAAAAAAAGATACGCAGGTTGAAAGTGAAACTGGAAAGTTTGCTAATGTACCAGAAAACGGCCACTCAAGATTACTTTAGAATGCATTTACCACGGTATCTGATTTTTTCCTCCATCCGTATCCCAACCCTTGAACGTAAACATAAACATTTTGAGAGAGTGAGAGTAACTCACTTCTCAAAACAAACGTACACCATAGCTTTTTAATACCTTTTTATTATTGTATGCCAAAATGAGGACACAAAAAGCAACAGTCACAGGCTATAACACAAATATTTTACACTATTCAATGATCCCTACAAGCTCTAAAAGTTTATAGCTAGACTACAACTTGAGAGATAACAGAGCACTACAAATAGCTTCTCTTTTTTTTGCATTCTCTGACATTGAACGCCACATGTTGGCCCCTGTGTGTCACCCATCTCCCAAGTGGCATTCAAGTGTAGAGAAATGGAGAGCAATTTGCATACATCATTCAGCATTGTGAATAGATACATTCTTTGCATAGCATCTAAAACACACATATGTGTCCGTGTGTATAGTTTAAAATCTTGCACCGATTTATTCTATGACAGTGTGTAAGCAATTTACGCACCTCAGCTTTTCACCTAAATGAAGAATCAAAATCCCAGACACACGAACATTGGGTCTGATTCGCCACTGAGATTAATAAGCTGAACCCGTAGCAAACACTGAAAAGTAAATGTTTAATGAGAAAAGTGACTAAAACAATGGATGGATTCGGGTCCCCCTAAAACAAATACTGGGAGTGTAGTAGGAAAGGACATTGATATGCTTTTAAATAATTTGTCTAAATTAAGTTCACATTCGTTGAGAAAGGGACGCTCAGCTCTACTTGTGTGTAGTAGTGTTAGAGTTAGAAAAAGTCAAGAGCTTTTCTTCACTTTCACTTTTTGCTTTCTTACTTACTTACTTACACGAGTAACGTAGTTTGCTACTTGGTTACTTACTTAAAATGCAAGCTATAGACTCTCAGGTAAGATAGGATACACTTTGAGCCTATCTGTGTGGATGAATTCACGAGGGTGAATGAGAAAGAGAATAAAGTGCTCCGATTTGGGATTTAACTAACGTTCCCCAGCTCCCTTATCGCACCAATGATTTACCAGCACAAGTTAGTAAGTACCGTGAATCATTGATTAAATCCTTCCTGTGGCTTTGTCCTAAAGGGATCAGTTTTTCCACTGTTTAACAATTCATTGGAAACCATATTTTAGCAAGGGATAGAGAGATGCTATTAGAATGTTTACGCTAAGTACAAGTGTCGCTCCTTTCACATGAAATCACATTTTCTCCGAAGAAAACGAAGTACCATAGTCTTTTCATATACTACTACCTGAATTTGTAATCCTTTGGGAAAAGCTGCAGGGTTGTACTCCTGTCTGAAAGTGATGCAATTTTTTCAAAAAATTACAATCCACCACCAAAATATTCCTTTCAGCTATAATTGTCACAGCCATGGGCTAAATGGAGTTTTGTCATGCATTTTAAATAAGCCCTTCTAATTTTTCACGTCTCAGAGCACACTAGATCTTTTAAACCCCGTTTCATTTGTATGCATGCATATTCTAAACGGTCTTGTAAGCAAGAAGTTTCGTATTGTATTAATTCTATAGAACTTTCTCTACACTTTAACGGACCCTACTATTGATGTTTTACTAAATTCCTGGAGCTTGTATGCTGTAACTAACTAATATCATAACAAGATTATGCATTCAGTATGCACCGCTCATCCGTTGATGAGCCTGATCTTTCACAGATATTTACCCGCTTACTACTCATTTCATGTGCAAGCGAGTAGTTTAAACAAGATTTGTACGTAAGAGACCGACAAAGCCCCCCTTTTTCTTATGAATTTTATATCGTACACATTTTTTTACTTATATAACGTTTACTAACTAACGAACTATTACTAACTTTGCTAGATATATTGCTTTCTTTTTTATTTTCACTGGGACCCCCAATCCTTTTGAGATCATTGTTCGCTTTCTTTCCTTCCTGCCAATGCTTTCTCCTAAAAGCATGGCTCTGTACGTCCTATAAGGCCTAGCCTAATATTATTCCTTCCTGTTCATAATACCTATTAGTGAAAGCCTTCATCATCATCATGATTACTGCAGACTGGTTTCTCCGTCGTCATTCATCTTTTTCCGGCTGCCTAAAGGAATACTGAGAAAGACTCCTGTTTAGGTTCAAAGGTTTTAGAAAGAAAAGCTAAATTTTATGCATATTATAATCACTGGCTACCGGGACTACCAAAACGTTTCCCCTCCTAAGTAAAGCTAAAACTTGCAAACGGTGGTGTTTATGGCTTAACGGGGCAGAATTTTAAAAAAATTGCCTCTTAAAAAACTGAAATACTAGGGGTATATCCGATGCTGTGAACTGGTGTAGATTTCTATGGGTGTACTTCTTGCGGCCAATCAGAGCAGACTTCCCACTTTTACTTACTGATCTGATTGGCTGTGAGAAGAAACGAATATAGAAATCTACGCCAGTACACGGCATTGGGTATACCCCTGCTAATTTAGTTCGATAATCTATTCTCAGTATTTATGCTCCCGCAATTATGAATTTCAGAAAGGGAGTGCAAAGAGTTCTTCAGGATTTAAACTTCACAGAAAACGCAGAAAGCTGCTATAGGAAACACATGTAAGACAATTTCCTTAATCAGGCCCATCTATTCTAAAAAAACAGAGCTCATCAAGATAAATACTTGCTATGCATGAGAAAAGACTGTTCCGAGAAAAAATTGCTGGGAAGCAATATGGACCAGTTTGTTGATTTTTGACATAAGAGATAGCGGTATGCTTAACTCTGTGAGAGTTAGTTAGATTCCATTACTTATACTTACAGTTCCCATTGTATTTGCTTTTTGCGGGTCGCTTTGGATCCTTGCGTTATCAGCATGTAGAACTGTTCAAAGCCAACATAAATACAGAACCAGTGAGTGAGAGTTATACTTGATTCATTGTGGAGCATGTCTCGCGTGTCACGTCCTGATGGATAGACATGACTATAAACTAACGACGCTGAATACAAACCAAGTAACTAACAATGGAGGCTCTGGGATCCCGATTGCAATCAAAATACTGATTCACAAGAAAAATGGGAGCTTTATCAACTAATTAAGTGATTTGGTGTAGTAGAATGAATGTAACTGTGGGCAATAATTTGGGTTTGTTTATCTAAGAAACTATTCATTGCGGGCTTTAGTGCAATTGTTAACGTAATTTCATATTTCATATACCTTACCAAACTACAATTAGGATTTAAAATAGACCAATGAAAAAAATATGTGTAGAGTTTATAAATGACTAGCAGTATTTATTTGGGAATGCAATTTCCGAACCTGAGATGAATGGACTGTGCAGATAAATTTCCATTGTGAGGGGAAAGCATCGTGTTTGCCCTTTCGGGTATAGCCAACTCGCGCTATCAAAAATACACGGGTAAACTAACTGACTGTACCAGAACCATTAATCAAAACAAGAGACTCAGACAGTTGCAAATACGAGTGGAAATTAAAGAAGCCACTTGACTATAAAATCAGTTAACCAGATAAACAGGAAAATAAAGTCGAGAACATGACTTTTTGCATTAGCATTAAAAGCGACAAGTGATTTTTTTGGCAACAAAGTTTGGGATGAAATATAAACCTAGTTTTAGATTTACTTAGTTTAGAATGCTCCTAGAGTTGTTTCTTTGGCAGTAGGACGTAAACTATATAGTTCTTTAGTGGAGGAAACAAACTAGCTAAGACGATGAGAATTAACTCTAAAAGTTGATTATGGTGGAGATGAAAACTATTTTGCTCTCTGTATGGGATTTCTAAAAATAATATAGCTGCCTCAGTGAATAGTAGTTGACAATGACAAGCCTTTTGAATTTGAACGTTTTAATGAAAATTTTGAACAATACGAGAGAATGCTCACAGTGAGCCTTGTTATTCAACTTTCTTTGCCAGAAAACTCATGATAATAAACGACTTGTTTTCTACCTTACCTCCTTCATCACATAGACTTTATATTCCTGTGGTGAAAACAAACATTATGACTCCAAGTTTAGTATATAAACTCTGTATTCACGGTCACCATCATAAATCAGTGCCAGTCTGTGAGTTGAAAACTCTGAAAGTCACCACAAAGGGAGCATTTGCATATACAGGAAACGGGTCGTAATAATAATTTTCCTCCAAAGGGAAAGCCAAACTTGTGCATGACATTTTGTTGGGCTAAAAAATTAATCATGCATTAAGATCCGGATAAACTCGCTTCAATCTAAGAATAATGAAGTTATCAACATTTTTGCTTGTAATTTCCCAACGGGAATGAAAAATTCTTTTTTTTTTCAAGTAAAAAATCCCTTTAGGCTGTACATAGTCAATCACAGTGCACACATATTTTGCTCCTGTCCTATTGGTTTTATAACAGCTAATAAAATGGTGCATTTTGGTTTCTAACAAACTAAAAGTGTATTTTACATACTTAGAGCTGTATAACGACTTTTTTATCCAACCTTTCAATCGCCCATAGTACACAAAGACAACGATTTCCTTCTCTCATTAGATACGATCGTTTAGGGATCCTAAAGCACATAATAAAAATTATACACCAGTTCCCTTTGTCGGCTTACGGGAAACAACTATGGCCCATTTCAACAGCCATTTGTCTTGGCGCAAAAATAATCCTGTGTACTACTAATCCTTATTAATTACCATCTGGCAGGAGTTAAGCATGTACATGGTACGCAAAACTAACTAACTAACCAAGAAAAGGGAGATTTTAATGGGACACAACCCATGGTTTTTCCTACCAAGGGTTAGAAATGATGTCTTTAGACGGTTGGGGAGAAAAGCAAATTCCGTGGCTCCAAAGGTGACTCAATGTAGTATAGTAGCTTCTAGCTTCCATTTGTCACAAAAGAGTAATAATCATAAAAGATGGGAAAAAAGACGAGGGTTCCTTTATACACCATAGGGGATGCAGTGAAAGTTTAGATAGATACTAGGCTGTAGTAGCACACAGGGTATTACGTAGTATACTTGTACAAAGTGTGTGGAAGATTGCACCCTTTTTCATTTCATAACCTGCAAGATTGATCTAGTGAAAGTGCAGTGCTACATATAAAGATGAGCATTTTTTCACCCACAGAACATGATAACAAGCTCAAACTGGTGCATTGCTTGGAACGTAGGCTGTAAAGTGAGCAAATTTATTCTCTTTATTTGTAAAACTGTCGACAACAAAGTAGCATTCACGACTTCTATGTTAAAGTTTGCAATTTTCCACAAAATAAATGACAATGTAATATTTAAAGTTTGATTTCTGCTGAATTTTTTTACTGTATGAAATCATCAAAAGTAAAGGGAAAATATTTCAAAGAAATGACGTAAAAAAGACAAAATTGAGTAAGGAAAGCACATGATATCACATAATGATGGAAAGGTCATGCTACTCATTTTTCTCAGCGACAAGTCCACTGAACTCATGCTAGTCAAATAAATCGGTACAAACTCAACTTTTGTACTCTTTCTAACTAAGTAAGTGAGCTATATGATTTGTGGGTGAGTTATAGTGCTCAGGTTGAATAACTTTTAGCCTACTGCCGAAAAAGAGATGGTTTGCTTCCCTCTAAAACTCAGTTGATGATAATTATATCAGACCCACCGCACCACTATTATTAATGCTGCGACTTGGTTTTTTTCACTCTCACAGTGTTTCCAATTAATCTAGATTAATATTTTCATATTATATATATACTGGGAAAAAAATAGGATTTTTTTCCTTCACGGTGGTTGACTTGCTGAGAAATAAGTTTCCCCTCTTCCTCTGACTAATGTGATGAGATGTAGGAGTGAGTGAGACTTTTCATTTCATCCAAATGAAATATATGGGGACCACTCAAATGAACGCAAACACTGCAGTGTATGGGCAGTGGGTTTAATTTGTACGAAAACTCGAGCAAGAAGACTCGTAGAAGAAGGACGAGTTGCCTTGAAATTAAGATTTAACTTTTCCACTATAATTCCACAAGATTCACAGTGCGTAAAACAAGTGAGAATTCTTGAAATGTCTGCGTTTGACATAGTGTAATGTGAACTCTGCTGGAAATTGTACCAACCACATTATTTCCTTCATTCCCACAAGCACATATAGTGTTGCGAAATTCGAAAAATGCAATTTACAAAAACTATCTGTTTTCTAGTAACGCCACACTATTACAACTCTGTAAAATAAGAGACAACTTACACATGAAAAAAATCTTTCTATTTCATCCTATTGGCAATCAATGGGTTTGAAAGATTTTGTCGCCTAAACATTCCATTTAACTTGAACTCAGCTATTTCCAATTTCTGTGCATGCATAGTGTATGTGTATAAACAAGGCCAAGTGCTCATTGACAAAACGAAAGTGTTAAAAATTTAACATGGACTTCTTGACTCGTCTTTTTAATCGTACTGTAGGAAAAAGCTTGGAGAAAAAAAGTTGACATCGCTGAAAGCTTTTTTTTTCATTCTCATTTTATTTCGTTGCTCCCAGTGCTCGTGAGCTTTTAAGGAGACACTTTGTAACAAAAGTCAACAAACTATGTTTCTTGTGCTCAAGTGTACAAAGAAGATTGACAGGAGAATGAATGTGAGCTTTTTGTGTACACACAAAGATTTCTCAACTCGTCCAATGATGAAATTAATCAGCTTCTTCTGAACAGTGCACTCGAGAAAGCACAAAAATAGCAATGTGCTATCTAATGGTATTGAATAATTGAGGACAAATTTTTTTGCACTATATATTGTATACAATACGTACAGACATTAGCGACAAAAGATTCGTAGTAATGCTAAAAGAGTAAGTTAATTTTGTCGACTGTAAGCTACGCGTCAGCCTATTTGCCCACGTGACCTGCTTTAAACATATTGTGACGTACAAAAATGGGTGGGGCTTACTGACAAAATTATGTCTTGCTGTTTTGGCTGTATTATACACAAAATGTATTGTCAATATCTTTCTACTTATCAATCGATCATAAAATTACGATCTACAATTTTCGTTTTCCAGTTTTTCGATCCCTCCCGGGAATTATTGTTACCACATCCTATTTTCTTTTGAGACTGTATGGTTGTTGCCAAAAAGTTAACTTTTCCACCATATTTGTGTGTGCCTCAAAAGTTAAATAATTGGGAACCAAGAAACCCATGGATATTTTCCCACAAGGGAAATTCTCATCACTCATTTCTCTATTATTACTGTACAGATGATCGCCCATAGTGTTTACAAATATGGTTGTCACCAAAAAGTAGAAATGATGACATGTTTCCTCAAAACTTATTCCTAACAAAATGAACCAAAGATGCTAAAAGTTGCCAACAAAACTTGCTACTCATAATCTTCCTTTCCAATTTTCCCAACAAGTTTAATTTATAGAGCCCACATTTTCTCATCAACTCACTGTTACTAACTAACTCTAGTCACACTGTAGGTTTCAAAACCGTAGTAGTGATGAGCTAGATTAGCGATTAAATATTACTATCTTTTAAAGCGCACAAAACTGTTTTAATTCATATTATAGTCCTTCTTTTCAACAGTCGACAGTTATTTCACATTCTTGTCTCTGAAGACCGGAAATAAACTCCAATGTTTCTTAACCTCATTATTATTGCTGCAGTTAGAAGAGAATTATCACTCTCTTGTTTTCTAACATTTCCAACTTTGGAAATTATAGTGACGGTCTAAAACTGAAATTACTATTCAATTACATGAAGAAGTAAGTTAGTTAGTTAGTGAAACAAATTTTTTTGCCGGATTCTCCCTAGTTGAAAATTAAGTACTTTGCATTCTCGTATACATAGGCGAACTGAAGGAAGATTTATTTTTACTGGTTTAGGCCACCATTTTATGCGGCTATCTATTGCTGTTGCATACGCTATATTGACTGTTAAGTCTGGAACGTGCAATGGTTTATTTTTAACGCCTTTCTTACTTGTACAGCTTAAACAGATATTCAGGAATTATTAGGGAAACGTTAGGATCCATCCTTTCATTTGTTGCACACATGAGTTGAATATAGTGCTCGTTACAGTAATTTATTTGCTTTGGTGGATCCATGAATCTGCCTCATTTGTGAATTTTCGTGTGCCTCAATGAAAGCCAAATGGCAAATACTTTAGACTAATTGGCACATTCGTCCTTTTGAGATGGATTTGTATAGACGGAGAGCATTTAAACTGCTGAATGAAAAGTTTTCAATTTTACAAGAAGGGAGGGGAAACCATTTTAGGATGAATTTACATGAGTTAGTTAGAATCCCATTTCCAAAAGTTTTTTTTTCAAAATTTTTCGGGCAAATGTGAAAATCTTTATACTGCAAGTGACATTCTATAATACCGGAAATGCTTTTAACTGACTGAATGAGAAAAGAAGTGCTTTTATCCCTTCCTTTGTGTCTATGCACAATGCACAAATACATTTTCATACAGAGTGACGAATTTCTCATCCCAACGTATTCAGCTCACATCACCTTTATGTAGTAGTCTGAAAGTGGGATCTATGGAAAACGCATTTATGAATTAATGCAATGATGCTATTCAGCCTTTCTTCCATTTTTTCGTACAGGCAATAATCCTTTGACTTTAAGATATTAGCATTCTAGGCATATCCGTAAATATGGTCGTTTCCTGAAAATAATTTCAACTCTACCAAATGCTTTAAATCTATGACTTTATCTCAGAAAGAAGAAATGGGATCTCAAAAGCAATAATTCCATTCATTTCATTCAAGTGTGAACTCGTAGGAAGGTGAACTGAGATTCAAAGGAATAAAAAAACTCTCAAGGCAAATCCTTGAATATGTAAATAACCAATCAGAAGTAAACAAAGTTGAGAAATTGATGCAAGTGTGGTTTTCTAAATGTTATGCTAAATTCACACTCCAAAGCTCTATTGCGGCAAGGAAAGGGCATAAAATTCTATCCAGTGTTGTGTATATAATG
>Ga0210040_10008643_pt1 | contig 12012 bp, 9 predicted proteins | sample CryGeyCG12114_NA_FD_185462 | JGI IMG/M metagenome (GOLD analysis project Ga0210040, IMG submission 185462) | Groundwater microbial communities from aquifer - Crystal Geyser CG19_WC_8/21/14_NA (SPAdes) (version 2) | ecosystem: Environmental > Aquatic > Deep subsurface > Groundwater | place: USA... | reverse complement strand
GTTCCCGACCATCTGACCTATATCGGACTGCTTGATCGGCTTGGTATTCTGCATCCCTAGCGCTTAAGTAGCTACCAAGTAGCGTTATAGTTATACACTTACCTTTAAGGAGATAGTCTTATGGATTCTACAACAGGAATAGAGCTGTTCTTATCAGCCTCATGGTCTTTTTTGGTGGCCCTATTCGCTGTGCCTTCCATTATTTATATAGCCCACTTGAAGAATATGCTCGATACGCCCAATCTACGTACCGTGCACGAGTCCCTAACGCCCCGCTTAGGTGGAGTCGCCATTTTCGCGGGTTTTATGTCGGCCCTAACCATCTTCGCTGACCTTAGCAATGGCATTCAGCAACTGCTAGCCGGTTGTATTGTGCTATTCTTCGTCGGGTTGAAAGACGATTTGGTGACGATTTCGGTCATGAAAAAGTTTATCGGGCAGTTGTTAGCTACTGGTATTATCATGGTCATGGCTGATGTGCGGATCACCAGCTTTCAAGGTATTCTGGGTATTCATGAATTGCCGGTAGGCATAAGCTATGCCTTTACCTTCTTGGCTATTGTAGGCATCACGAATGCTATCAACCTAATAGATGGACTTGATGGGCTAGCAGGTACTATTGTGTTAATAATCACTAGTACGTTTGGCTATTATTTCTTGCGCTACGGTGGTGAATACTTCAGCAACTACGCCTATGTGGCAGTTTGTCTGATGGGTGGTATCCTGGGCTTTCTACGCTATAACTTCCACCGAGCCAACATCTTCATGGGCGATACCGGCTCTCTGGTTTGCGGTTTCATTGTCTCCATCTTAACTATTCAATTTATTGAGATGGGATTGAGAGTAGGCGAGCCATTTGCCTCATCGGCTCCGTCGGTAGCAGTAGGTATTTTATTCGTGCCCCTCTTTGACACCTTGCGGGTGTTTACAGTGAGGATGATGGCCGGCCGTTCGCCGTTTTCACCCGATAAGAATCATATTCACCACCGAATTCTGGCTATGGGCTTTCAGCAAATCAGTACAGTGATGCTACTGGCGCTACTCAACTTAGTCGTTATCCTATTTGTCATCAACTTTTCTTCGCTAGGGAATACCTTGCTGATTGGCATACTGATAATATTTTCCGTGTTGCTCAGCGTGTTTCTGGGAGTGTATCAGAGCCGAAGCGCGCAGCAGCGGGTAGCATCCTAAGCGACGACTCCATGCGGTGGTACATCCGTTTATTGCTGCTAGTCAGCTGGCTACTCGTAGGAACATCAAGTCAAGCCACCGAATACCGGCCCCTACCTCCCTCACCAAAAACAGGCCTTTCCAGTGACTGGCTGATTTATGATGCGCCCCACAACCAGCTGGTGCTGTACTTGCCGGATTATCATACTCCGGCCCGTGCCTACTACCAATGGACAAGCCTACAACCTGGTCACCCGGTGCGCGTAGCCTTTGTGGCGCAGCAGAATCTATGTGTATTTCTGGACAACCGCTTGATTTTTCATGCGCCGACAGCCGGCGCTTACACGTTGGATTTAGCGACTCATCTGTCTGCTACCACTACCGGACCGCACTTGCTCTGCGTATGGCAGCCTGAGGTACCACCCAACATAGCGTCCTTCACGAACACTGGCACGGTCACTTTAGAGCAGCCTGGTAAGAATCGAGTAAAACCACTGGCGGCGCAGCCCCGCTTCCGAACACATCAGGGCCAGACAGTATTCTTGTGTTTTATGCTGCTGATTGGACTACTCTATGGGGGCATTCGCGCGACCTATCAGCCTAACTTTTCCCGTATTTATCAACTCGAAGGTCTGTGGCGTAAGCACAAACAGGAAGCGGATTTTTTGGTGAAGCCGACATTAACTTGGCTCAACATCATCTTGGTTCTCATCTTCTCGCTCTCTTTTGCCTTGCTACTGGTAGCGATTCATACTAATATCCAAAGCATTGGTATGATCCGGCGGCTGTTCGACGTGCCAGAGTCGGCTATAGTTGCGCGGGTATTTCTCTATACCGGCCTCATTGCCGGGTTCATTCTAGGGAAATACCTGTTCCTAGAACTTATGGGGTACATCTTCGATGTAACGTCGGTAGTAGTGGTGCAATACCGCGAGTTTATGCGCACCATTCTCTTCATGGGGCTTTTTCTCCCGTTGGTTATGCTGTTGTACTTGAGCTTCAATCAGACCTTGCCTGCCACGGTACTTTGGGTGTCCAACGGAGTGGTTTCCTTGATGTTGGTAGGAACTGTGCTACGTATCGCTAGCACCTTACATCGGCGTTCATCCCTACTAAACCTGCATTTATTTTCGTACCTTTGCGCCACAGAAGTGATACCCCTCATTGTTTTACTCAAACTAATCGTATTTACGTACTAATCTCTGCTACAGGCTCTTTATAGCTTGTGTCCCGCGTTCTAACATCCATTGCCATTAGATTTAGTTTTTTATTATGAACGAGAGCAAAGACACTCCGGGGACGGGCCGGCATGCCAAAAGCATCTCTAGTATACTGGTTAGCCAACCTCAGCCGGCTAATGATGTGTCACCCTACTACACGCTGGCTGAAAAGTATGGTGTGAAAGTAGATTTTCGCGAATTTATTCAGGTAGAACCTGTTACCTATAAAGACTTTCGCAAGGAAAAGGTGAACATCGCCGATCATACGGCTGTCATCTTCACCAGTCGCAACGCTGTTGACCACTTCTTCCGTATTTGCCAGGAGGCTAAGATTGAGATGCCTGCCGAGATGAAATACTTCTGTATTTCTGAGCAGACAGCTAATTACTTGCAGAAGTATATTGTACTGCGCAAGCGTAAGCTGTTTGTAGGTCTAAGGACTGCAGTAGACTTATTCGACGTAATCAAAAAACATAAGAGCGAGAAGTTCTTATACCCCTGCTCCGATATTCGGAAAGATGATATTCCGGAATTTATGCGGGCTAATAATTACAAGTTTTCGGAAGCTGTTATTTATCGAACAGTTGCCAGCGACTTGTCAGACCTGACGGATGTGAAATACGATTGCATTGCTTTCTTCAGTCCTTCCGGTATCAGTTCGCTGTTTATTAACTTCCCCGATTTCGTGCAAGATGGCACGCGCATCGCGGCCTTCGGCCCTACTACGGCCAAAGCGGTAGTAGACGCTGGATTGGAGTTGGATATTGAAGCGCCACAGCCCAATGCCCCGTCTATGACGGGAGCCATTGAAGCATATATCCGTCTACATCATATAGCTACCGATAAGAACAAAGAAGACAAGCAAAACGCATAACTTCATCATTTAGGCCCTTCTAATCATAGCTAGGAATTATACGCGGGTTTTTCAATAAATTTGAAAAGACGAACGTTACTTTATATAGTTCGTAACGCGTCTTAAAGAACCGTCCTATATGAAGGGAATATTACTCACTAGCTTTTTCGTGGCAGCTGCTACTGTTGGTGCTCTTGCGCAACAACAACCGCAGTTCAGCCATTATGCTTTCAATGGCCTTTACTTGAATCCTGCGTATGCAGGTATCAAGGGACAAGGGGAAGTTACAGCAATAGGTCGGTACCAATACCTCAACTACAAAGCGAGCTTTGATGATGGTGGCTCGCCCCAAACATACATGCTATCAGCTTCTTTGCCAGTAGCGGTACTAGGCGGAGGCATCGGTATTCAGGTATACCGTGATGTTATTGCGCAGCTCAGAATAACAAACGCGCAAGTCTCATATTCCAAACATATCAAGCTAGGTGAAGGTAGGTTAGGCTTAGGTATTCAAGGTATTTACAATCGCATTGGACAAGGAGATTATCGTTACGTAGATCCTAATGATCCGCAAGTTCCCGTGAGCGATTCGGACCAGAAGTTTGACCTAGGTGTTGGGGTGTGGTATGAGTCGGATAAATTTTACGCAGGCTTGAGCCTAAACAATCTACTACGCTCAAACTATCTTTACAGTAGTGCGGCACTTACCAGTACGGCCCAGTATTTAAACGAGAACCACTCTTACCTGACGGCCGGCTACAATATTGAAGCTACCTCTTCCGTTGTCGTAACACCAACAGTGTTGATGAAAATGGTGCTACCGGGCAAGTTTGGAGACAGCAATAAATTTAATTTCAAAAATAATTCTTACGAGGCTAATATACGGGCCACCGTAAATGATAAGTATTGGGCTGGTATAGGGTATCGCTATGATGAATCCATTACTGGCTTGGTAGGAGTCAGTTTTGCAAAGGACAATGCTATGCGAGTGGGATTGGCTTACGACCTAATTGCATTTAATCAAGATGCTCGGGCCTTGAGTTCAGTTGAATTAATGCTGTCTTACCGCCTCCCTAAGCCTACTGTTTTCACTCGTCCAGCAGTACGTACTCCGCGCTATAGCTTCTAATGTTTACTTTCTTGGCAGGGTTTTGGCAGTTCACAAGATCACTGAACACAAGTAAAGTAACTGAAGGAAACTATTTAGCCGCATTATGCTGTTAGACCGACCGTTACAGTTACCCTAGAAAGTTTATTTTGCGTAATGCAAGATGCTTGTCCGCGAACTGTTGGTTTGTTAAATTTGCCAGCTCATCAAATTGTAATCTTTTGGGTTTCGCCGCCTAAACAGCTTTTCTCTCCTACTCATGAATAAGTTACTTGTACTGCCTCTGGTTGCGCTATCGGCGCTGTTTCTGGGAGGTTGTGGCTTTGGTAAAGGACCGCAAGGCGACCTGGTGGGCGCAGAGGACCGGCCAGAGTATAACCCCCAAGAGGTTCCTTTTGGCATGGTGCCTTGCCCCGGCGGTACGTTCCATATGGGCCAAACGGACCAGGACATCTCTGCCTCTATGGTAAACATGAATAAGCAGGTAACTATCGCCGGCTTCTACATGGATGAAACGGAAATTACCAATAATGAATACCGGCAGTTCATGAACGCCATTCGTCAGGACTCTATTGACGTGTTGGGCGAAGAGTATGTGATGACGGAACTCTATCCAGATACAACAGTGTGGGTTCGTGACTTTACTTACCACATGGGTGACCCTTTGATGGAGTATTATTACACGCATCCCGCCTTTGATGATTACCCGGTTGTAGGGGTCGATTGGTTCGCTGCTAAGTATTTCTGTAACTGGCGTACCAAAAATAAAAATGCTGCCAATGAAGAATCTGGTTTGGCGCCTACTCCCAACTTCCGATTGCCAACTGAGGCAGAATGGGAGTACGCTGCTCGTGGCGGACGGGACTTGGCTACCTACCCTTGGGGTGGTCCTTATCTACGCAACTCTAAGGGTTGCATGCTAGCTAACTTTAAGCCAGGACGTGGCGATTATGCTTCTGACGGTTACGCTTACACTTCACCAGTAGGAGCCTTCTTCCCCAACGACTTCGGTTTGTACGATATGTCGGGCAACGTGGCAGAGTGGTGTGATGATGCGTACATGGAAGCATCTGTACCAGTAGTATGGGATATGAACCCTACAAACCCGGATGACAATGAGCCTCGCAAAGTAGTGCGCGGTGGTTCTTGGAAAGACATTGCTTATTTCCTGGAAACTGGTACTCGTAACTACGAATACCAAGACTCAGCCCGCTCCTACATCGGTTTCCGTTGCGCCATGATTCAGATCGGTCGCAATTCCCGTTAATCCCACCTTTTACTTAGCGTAGCATAAATAGCCTGCAGGCTATTTTACTTTACATCTTCTTCTTTAACTAACCACATCATCCTCTCAATTTTCATTTAAGATGGCAGCAAAAGGCGGTAACTTCTTCTTCGACAAGGTAATGCCGAAAATATACGGTATCGGCGCCGCAGTCGTAATCGTTGGTGCACTATTTAAAATCCAGCACTGGAATGGTGCTAATGAAATGCTAATCGTTGGCCTGGGTACCGAGGCTCTTATCTTCTTCCTCAGTGCTTTTCAGCCGAATGCAAAAGAACATGATTGGTCGTTGGTATATCCTGAGTTGAGCGAAGGATACGACCCGTCAACTGGTAATGCTAGCTTCCGCACTAATGGTAAGGAAGACAACAGCAACCTCGGCCTGACCCGCAAGTTGGACGATATGCTGAAGGATGCTAATGTAACTCCCGAGGCTATCAACTCATTAGGCCAAGGACTGAACCGTTTAAGCACTACTACCCAACAACTTTCTTCACTTGGTGAGGCTACCAATGTGACGGATGAATACACAAGCAAGGTACGTACTGCAGCACAGTCACTGGAGCGTATCAATGAAGCATATAGCAACACAGTAGAAGCTGTTTCAGCTATGTCGAATGCTACTTCAGATGCTAAGGAATACCACATGCAGGTACAGACCGTTACCAAGAACTTGGGGGCTCTAAATGCTGTGTATGAAATGGAATTACAGGATGCCAATACACACCTGAAGTCCATGAACAAGTTCTACGGTACGCTGAGCCAGGCTATGGAAAACCTGACGGAAGCAGGCAAGGAAACCGAACAGTTCAAAGAAGAGGTTACTAGCTTGACTACTAACTTGAATTCGCTGAACCGGGTGTATGGCAACATGCTGAATGCTATGCGCGCTACCAGCTAAAACTGGTCACTGACTTACCATATTAGAAGGTTCTGTCCCACATATTTTTACTAGGAAGAGACGATGGCGGGAGCAAAAGAAACTCCGCGGCAGAAGATGATTGGCATGATGTACTTAGTACTGACTGCACTTCTAGCCCTACAAGTAGATTCAGCTATTCTGCTGAAATTCAAATTTCTTGATGATGCGCTGTTTGGCATCAACCAGAAAGTAGATAAGGCTAACGCTGGTACCGTAAAAGGTATTCAAGCTCAGGTAGAGAAAAACCGCAACCAGCCTAATGACGTGAACGTGCTCAAGCAGAGCGAGGAGATTCGGGAACGTACTAAACAGATGGTAGCTTATCTGAATGGCGTGCGTGACAAATTGGTAACTGCTACGGAAAATACCAAGGGGCAGAATACCTACAAAAACATGGATGCTAACGATAAGGTAGCAAATACTATGTTAGGCCAAACCCGTAACGGATTAGCCTATCCGCTGAAAGACGAGCTAAACAAATACGCAGCCTATATTAAAGGGTACGTACCTGCTGCTGGTCCACTAGCTCTCGATGCCAAGGATGATCCTACTGCTGCTGCTGATCCGGCACAGCGGACCAAAGACTTTGCTGAACTGAACTTTGAAAAGACTCCAGTAGTAGCTGCCTTAGCTGTGCTGTCCCAGAAAGAAGCTGAAGTATTGAAATATGAGTCAGATGCACTAGCAGCTCAATCGGCTAAAGTAGGTGGCAATATCATCGTATTTGATAAGGTAGGCGCTTTCGCTAGCGCTGAATCGAATACGGTAGCCGCTGGTACCAAGTATAAGGCTGAGTTATTTTTGACTGCTTCTGCTTCTAATCTGAAGCCTACGATGACGCTGAATGGCTCGCCCTTATCGGTAGGTCCTGATGGTCACGGCAAAATTGAATTCACGGCTCAACCAGGTGGCTTTGATGCTTCTGGCAATGCCAAGAAAAGCTGGACGGGCTCTATTCGCTTTAAGCAGAATGGCCGCGATACAACTTTCAAAGTGAATGTGCCTTATACCGTAAGCAAGCCAGTAATGCAGATTCAGTCAGCTTCGGTACAAGCTCTTTACTTTAAATGTGGCAACAACCTGAGTGTACAAGTACCTGCCTTGGGTGCGCAGTATAAGCCTAGCTTCTCTGCTTCGGGTGCTGGCGTAATCACAGGCTCGAAAACTGGTGAAGTAACCTTGGTGCCTAATAGTCGCGAAGTTACGTTGAGCGTGAGCAGCAACGGCAACGCCATTGGTTCGCAAACTTTCCAAGTTCGTCCAGTTCCAAAGCCAGACATTAAATGCATCGTAGGTGGCCGTGAGGCCAACGAGAAGCAGGGTACTCCCATTGTAGCAGTGCGCAATTTGTCACTTAAAGCTATTCCGGATGCCGGGTTTGCTCAATTTCTACCTGAAGATGCTCGCTACCGAGTAACGCGTTACAGTGTGACCTTAGTACGTGGTAAGCGTCCAGCTATCCAGCCGCGTGACATCAATGGTCCTGATGCTAATTTGAATGACGTAGTGCAAACGGCTCGTGAAGGCGACCGTCTTTACATCGAAGTGAAAGAGGTAAAGCGTCTTAACTTCCAGAATCAGCAGGAAGAAGTGAACGTGACCAAGCAATTCAATATTCCGCTGCTTTAAGCGTTATCCTACGGAACGAAACGCTGCGCTTTTTAGATTAACACGGTATGAACAAGATCCTTTCTTTGACTGCCTTAGCAGTTGGCCTTACGCTTTCGGTAGCCGCTTCCGCTCAGGAACAGGCGACTGCTGCAAGTAGCAACGGCTCCTACCGCCCGATTCCGAATTCGGATATCATGTTCCGGAAAACGATCTGGCGTGCAGTGGACCTACGCGAGAAACAGAACAAGCCAATGTTCTCAGAGAACAACGAGATTAGCCGTGTTATTCTGGAAGCAGTGAAGCGAGGTGAACTCCAAGCTTATAAAAATGACTCGCTGACTTCAACTTTTACACCCAGCGAAGTTTTAGCGAATTATTCTTACGCAGAAGAGAGCCAAGGCTTATCGGATGCCGAAAAGGCGGCCGGTTTTACCGACGCTGATGCTGGAGCTGGTGGTGGCTGGGGTAGCGATGATGGCTGGGGTGCACCTGCTAAAAAGCCTGCAAAAAAAGGGGCTAAAGGTACGGTTGCCAAGAACGTAGCTCCACCAACACCTGCTGCGCCACCTAGTTATGCGTATCGGTACAAGGACTTGTATCAAATGGAATTGAAAGAAGATATGATCTTTGACAAAAAACGGTCAAGAATGTATCACGATATCAAAACCATGACGCTACTTGTTCCTTCTACTCTGCCAAGCAACACTTCCGGCATTGAGAAGACCATTGGTACATTCAAATACAGTGACTTAGTGCGTGTGTTCCGCAACAATCCGGAGAAAGCCATTTGGTTCAATCCTCAGAACGATGCGCAACACAAGAACCTAGCAGATGCTTTTGAACTGTGGTTGTTTAACTCTTATATCGTGAAGGTATCTAACCCGAATGATTCACGACTAGACGAAATATACGGTGGACAGCAGCAAGGTATCCTTGCTTCGCAGCAAGCGGCGGCAGACCTTATTGAATACGAGTATAACCTCTGGAGCTTCTAACCACTCCATGTTTTAGATTAGTGCTATCATCAACCAAAAAGCTCCTGCCAAATTACTGGCAGGAGCTTTTTGGTTGATGATAGCACGTAAAGGGTTGTTAAGCGCTTTCACGTTCTTGTGCTTGAAAGTAGGTAAGCAAGATGCGGGCTTTAGCTTTTCCTACTTCGTCAGTCAGCTCTTGCTCAGTAAGTTCCTTGATTTTTTTGACGGATTTAAACTTAGTAAGCAGTTTGTCCGCTGTTATAGGACCTAAGCCTTTCACGTCAGTCAGTTCAGTCTTTAGTGTGCCGGCATCGCGCCGATCGCGGTGGAAGGTGATGCCGAAACGGTGAACCTCATCTCGCATCCGTTGGAACAGGCGCAAGGATTCGCTTTTTTTATCGATGTAAAGTGGTAATGGATCATTGGGAACATAAATTTCCTCCAGCCGTTTGGCAATGCCGATAACAGCCATTTGTCCCCATAAATTAAGGTCTTTCAGGGCCTTCACGGCCATGCTAAGCTGGCCCTTACCACCATCTACAATAACTAGTTGTGGCAGACTGGCACCTTCATCTACTAAGCGGCGGTAGCGGCGCGACACTACCTCGTACATCGAGTCGAAATCGTTGGGGCCAATCACCGTTTTGATATGGTAGTGTCGGTAGTCGCGCTTGCTAGGCTTTGCGTTGCGAAAGCAGACCATAGCTGCTACCGGATTATCACCTTGAAAGTTGGAGTTATCAAAGCATTCGATATGCTTGGGAAGCTCCGTAAGACGCAGATCTTTTTTAATGGTTTCCATGATCCGAACCTCGTTCAAGTCCTTTGAACGGTCGTTCATGCTTTCCTTTTCCTTGCGCAGGTAAAGCACGTTCTTCAAACTCAACTCAAGGAGCTTTCGCTTATCGCCAATTTGGGGCTGCGCGATATTAACGCCGGGTAGGGGCAAATCGGGCAGCGGCACATTGGTTAGGATTTCTTTGGACTGGCTTTCAAATTCATCCCGCATTTGCATCACTAATGGCGCCAGAATATCCGCGTCCGACTCGTCCAGCTTCTTTACCACCTCCAGTGACTGGGTAAGGATGATGGAGCCGTTCATTACCTTCAAGTAGTTGACAAACCCACTCTTCTCGTTAGAAGCAATACTGAACACGTCAATATTCGATAACGTGGAATTTACGACGGTCGATTTCGCCTGAAAATCGTCAAGGCGGTCAAGTTTCTGCTTGAACTGGTGGGCTAGCTCATACTGCTGATCCTGAGCCGCCGTTGTCATCCTTTCCTTGAAGTAGGTTTTCGCAACAGTTAGGTTGCCACTCAGGATATTACGAATCTGCGCAATGTACTGGCTATAGGTTTCCTCGTCTTGCAATCCTTCACAGGGGCCTTTGCAATTGCCTAAGTGATATTCTAGACATACCTTAAACTTGCCGGCTTCAATGTTTTGTGGGGAGAGGTTGAAGTTGCACGTCCGAAGTGGGTAGAGGGCCCGAACGAGCTCCAGTATCACGTTCATAGCCGTGAGGTTGGCATATGGGCCGTAGTAGCGCCCATCGCCGGGGCGCTTGTTACGGGTAGGAATCAGACGTGGAAATCGTTCGTTGGTCAGCAATAAGTAGGGATACGTCTTGCCATCTTTTAGCAGGATGTTGTACTTCGGCTGATGTTGCTTGATGAGGTTGTTCTCCAGTAGAAACGCTTCCGATTCGTTATCGACAATGGTAAACTCGATACGCTTGATATTGCGGACCAACTGTTGCGTTTTCTTGTTATGATCTTGCTTGGTGAAATAGCTGCTGACGCGCTTGCGGATATCCACTGCCTTACCAACATAGATAATACCCTCGTCGTCAAAGTATTTGTAAATGCCCGGCCGGTGGGGTAAATGGCGGATTTGTTCTTGTAAGTGGGCGTTTGCGGCCATAGCATAAGAGGCTGATGTTCGTTCCCCAAGAGATACGCAGAGAAGGAAAACGAAGGTTCGAGGGTAAGTAGTAAGGCTATATAACAACAAATGGCGAGTGTTTATCACCCGCCATTTGTTGTTTTTACTACTGCTTATCCGCTGGTTAAATATCCCGGTCGCGGATATCGCTGAGTTTGGTCTGGTTGAGCTTTTGTTCGTAGGGAATGGTGTCGCGGACCCCGGCCCCATAGTAGCGGCTACAATCTGTTTCGACGGTGAGCGGCTGTGCAGGTTTGGGAAAAGCGCCCGTACTGATGCCGATATTTTTATTATCAGCATACACCTTCTTCATAAAGAGGCCATAGAGGGGTAGGGCCATGCGAGCACCTTGGCCGTCGTGGCCCGAGCGGAAGTGAATGCTCCGGTCTTCGCCGCCTACCCACATACCACACACGAGGTCAGGCGTGAGGCCCATAAACCAACCATCGGAATAGTTACTGGTAGTACCGGTTTTAGCCCCCATTTCGTAAGGAAATTTGAAACCGGTTTTCAGAATAGTGCTGGTGCCGCCGCGCTCCGTAGTGGAGGCCTGCAACATGTAGGTCATAAGGTAGGCGGTTTCCTCGTTTAGAACCTCCCGAGTTTGCGGAATAAACTCGCGAAGCACATTGCCATTTTTGTCCTCGATGCGCGTCACCATCATAGGAGCAGTCCATACGCCCTTGTTGACGAAAGCACTATAAGCGCCGCATAGCTCAAATACGCTTACGTCACTAGACCCAAAGCCTACGGCCGGCACGGCATCAATGGGTGAGGTAATGCCCAAATTCTTCGCGTAGTCAACCACTGTTTGTGGTCCTAGCTTCTTGACCAGAAACGCCGTAATTGAGTTCATTGAACGAGCCAAGGCTTGCCGGATGGTATACATTTGGCCTGTGTACTTACCCTCAAAGTTTC
>Ga0210040_10008642_pt1 | contig 12012 bp, 17 predicted proteins | sample CryGeyCG12114_NA_FD_185462 | JGI IMG/M metagenome (GOLD analysis project Ga0210040, IMG submission 185462) | Groundwater microbial communities from aquifer - Crystal Geyser CG19_WC_8/21/14_NA (SPAdes) (version 2) | ecosystem: Environmental > Aquatic > Deep subsurface > Groundwater | place: USA... | reverse complement strand
CATTCGTGTATTACTATGCCGGCCGCCCTTCATTCTGGTTCGTTATGTAAGTCCTTTCTTCGTTTCTTGGAGACTTTCTTCGATTATTGGATATTATGGAGTTTATTGGAAATGCTTTCCGTTTAGTTAAAATCTTGAATCTTAATTGTAGCCCTAGGAAATACATATGCTATATACATCTCTCCTTCTTTCTTTAGAAACGTTCGATAAACCACCAACCACCCTTTACAGTAATATTAATATCTAATAAGATTTTGAATCTTCAGTCGTTCACACTTCAGATCTTATTTGTGTCAATGTGTCACGTCTATTTTTATATGGCTCATTAGTAGTTTCTTCGTGTAGAATATGATGATTACTATTCGTTAATAAATTGATGCAACGTTAAAGCCTGAGGTTTCCGAATTCTTTCAATGTCATGCAAACTAACTGGTGTTAGGAATCCAAAATCAAAATCGGATGCAAAAGTTGTAAAAGCAAAGCAATCTGTGAAATGCAAACACACATACCTCTGGTTCTGACTCCTGAGGACTGAGGATTAATTTGCAACGGGATGTAATTATGAATGACTTGACACGAGGCTTAAAAAAATACACAAATCTAGGAACCTTACACAATGACAAAAATTGGAACTAAAAATGTTTGATGCGATATGATGTGAACTATTTACTTTTTCGTGTATTCTCAACACTAGGAAAAACAAAGCAACGTTAAAGTGTAGCATTTTAGTTCAGCAATGAAAGTGAATTTCTCAGGAAGCATTGAGGGCGCTCAGAGCTCACTCAGTCCGCTCAGTCATAAGTTTTGTATGGATCCCATTCAACGCAACGTATATAGAAATATATTATTTTCCGTGGTTGTATCAATTTGACTTTTCTGCCAATACAAAACATAAACAACACGGGTTCTTTTACAACAAAAGTTGATTACTTAGCCAGTCTTAATTAGATACCCACGCTTAAAAGGTTTGCCATTTCGTATTTAATTAGGGAAACATTCAAAGATGGTGTACCTTCATTTCCCCTCAAACCTCACTGATGAAGAAATAATGCTAAAGAACAAGTACCAGAAATTGAGAAAAAAGGTTTGTTTGTTGTTTTGTTTTTAAACCAAATCAAATCAGTGTTTTAACGCAGTTTAAATAGTTGAGGCTTTAATGGTTGACTAACAAGTTTGATATTATTTAGAAAAAAGCTTTGCAAGAGATGAAAGCCCCAAAGCCTGAACCCGAGAAGATCAATCCCCTCAAAAGACCGTTGGATCCCAAAGATGCCAAAGAAAGAGCTAAGAAACTTCTCAAGGCTGGAAAACTTAGTATTCCAAATAAAGGCCCTGAAGAAAAGACGAGTTTTAAGAGATCTCGAGTTTTGGAAAGAAAGCTCACATCTACTGGCAGGAGCGAAGGACATGGACTTGGGGATGGATTTTCTGGAAATATGACTCCTTCGAATGTACCACAATTCGAACCATTTACACCTCAGACTGATAGAGAAGGTTCGCTCATTTTTGTGCTCAAAACAGATTAATTATGCCAATTATAAAAGCAGCATCATATCAAAGTATATAGAATAGTATTTGTAGCAGCATCATATCATGAATTTGTTATCTCGTTTGTCGTTTAGATCCGTCTTCTCCCTCAGAAAAGATGAATCGAGGCAATTATGGTTCAGGAGGTCCTCGTCCATTCAAGAGTAACTTCACTCCTGGAAACAAAAGTAACTCTCATTCCCTTGAAAAGAGAACGAAACGAGGTCCAACTATTTATATTCACGCATCGAATTTGACCGAAAGTGTACTTCAAAGTGCTTTCAAAACGTTTGGAAACATTGTCAACATTAAAATCGCTTCTGGTACTACTGCATTTCTTACATATGAGAAAGTGGAGAGTGCTGAAGTGGCCATCACTGAGGTGAGCAAGAATTTCCTTGCGATTTACAATTACTGATCCTGTCATAAAATCGAATTGAGTAAACAGCTTTCACTCTTTATATTTTCAGATGAATGGTCTTACATTCGAAGATGTCACATTCACTTCAGTTGAATTTGCTCGGCGTCAAGTTAATCATTACTCCAACGATACTTCCGGTAGTTGGACCAACATGGCAATTAGTCAATCTCAAAAAGGGAGCCATCAGGATAGGCGTCCGCAAATAACATATGACGAGTCCTTTTAGAATAGTTTCTTCACGTCAATTATGTGTTTTTCGTGTAAAGTAAGTACAAAATAAATTTTAGATGTTAATAAATGATCCTTTTATTATTAATTCTTCAGCACCTTTTAGATGGAATCGATTGTTTCATTTACTTCAAAATCCAACCATTAAATTATTACGTTTTTAAAAGGCTACTACTACCATTAAAAATAAATTATTATGAAATAAATAGCTAAAAACCTACGTTTCCGTTGACTTTAACACTTCTTTGGATCCTATAAGGCATTCTTTACTCCACGAGTTGGAGAAAATAGTTTTCTCAAAAACATGATTTTAAAACTCCTAATAATCAAGTGTCACAAAGCCAAACATGTTTCATAGTACTGGAATGTTAAGTGTAAGTTCTCTCAAATTGAGCTTTCAAAAATGCATTCTTTTCAGTAAAAACGATGAACAAGCTAAAACCAACCCGATATTGATACAAAAATTAAATGTAACTGAAATGAAATTAAAAGCCAATTTAAACTTTTAAAATCAAATTGCGATCATAAAATAGAATTCACCGTATTAAAATATGAGCACAGACAAGATACTTATTCAACTTGATTTCGGTCCTTTCTAATTACTTGTAACTAATTCGATTAAACTGATGTTAAACTAGCATTCTCGGAATTGGCACCAGGAGTTTGAGGTACAGCCGCACAAATTCCAAATGTTGGTCCGATTCTCAAAAAATATTTACGGAGGACGGCTCGCAGTTCTGTTTTCATTTCAATACACACCATTTCACACAAGTAAGGATAATAATGGCTCGTGTGGACTTTGAACTACAAATAAATAAAACAAAAAAGTAAATTTTACAATTATTGCTGGTACACTGCTTATATACAAATTTTATTTCAATTAACGCAACATTCAATCCATACCTTCTCTTCCGGAAGTCTCAAAATCTTTGTAAGGCAAAGTAACAACAAACTAGTCCAAGTCTCCCTATGAGAAACAGATGTGAGAACCAGAAAATACTCCAATGCCCCTTTACATGTGGCAATGAGACGTCTCTCAATTTCTTCTAATTCACTTCCACGGGATTCATCAAAATACATGCGGAATAAAATTCTCAGAGACGTAGCCAAACTTTGAGTCTCTTGATCAATTAGATTGGGTTTCATTTGATTTTTGAATCCAGCAGATCGTAAAACGTCCCTCTAAACAAAACAAACTCCGCTTTTAGCAATAAATCAATAAACAGAAAACCGAAAACCTTAAAAGTTAAAACGAAAAGAGGAAGTCTAACCTGAACATCATTCAAATTAAATGCAGTAGCAAACTGATGCGAATCAGCTAAACAGTCCAGGAATGAAAATAAATGCTCACTGGACAGAAATGGATACATTCCTTGCTCTTCTTTTTGCTGGTCACACTGTGGAAACTTCATAGAAAATTCATTCTGTTCAACCACACAAGATTTACGCATATTTATTCATGCAAATAAATACAAAAACTACTACCAAAGTACAAAGCACCCAGATTTAACTCACCTGAGCTAAAGCGAGATTTTCTGCGTCTTCTTTGCGAGACGTAGATGGAAAAAAGACAATATTGTCTATTGTTTGTATCAGTTCAAGTTGGACAATCCCTTGAACACAAAGTTTTGAAAATATTTTTTCTTGTTCCTGTAATTGCAATAAAAACAATGCTAGTTTAGTTGGAAATATCTAACATAACTATTCCAAATAAAATTATAGTTTGAGTTAAATTAAAACACACCGAAGGCTCATATGAGGAATGTTCATGACGCGAATGCATATGATTTGAAGGAGAAGGAACGATTACATTCACATGATTCTGCAAAATTCAAAATGTTTTCAACCAAAACTCTAAACATGGAAAACGAATCATTACAATATTTCCAGAAATCAATAATAATCACTTTCACTTACAGCATCAGATGCTTTCCACGTGAGCAATCCTTCTGGTAATGAGGATTGAAATGCTGTTTTTACAAACTTGCACGTAGAGTTCCAGCCTGAAGATTGGAACTTGGGACCACTTGAGATTATAAGATGTTCGAAACAATGTGTTCCAGACCGAGCTAATTGTTCATGGTCTACAAAAATAAAGCCAACATAAAAAAAATGTAGCAGATAGCACACTAGATACATCTTGCAGAAGAAAAACAATTTTAAGATCACGTACCTTGCTGAATACACCATTGCAGTTGTCCAAATACATCGTCCATAAGTAGTGGCCCCAAAATATCATAGTATTGAGTAAAAACATCAACAATTGCAAATAATGCATGATTGCATGTTGTTGTCATCCATTCTGCTTTCTAAAAATTTCCAAGGAAGATATTAAACTACTAATTTTGCTAGATATTTAATCATATGGAATCCTAAGCATAAATATATATATTTCACCTCTTGATGCTGCTCCGGCAATTTCATGTTATCAAAAATCCTAAAAAGTATTTGAAACAGATCTTTCCACCAATGTGCTTGAAATGTGTCCCCGTATGTTTTGATAATTTCAAACATAACCTACAAACATAATCCATTCATATTGAAACTGACTGAGAGTCAGGAGAAAAAATCTCCATAAATTCAAGCAATGAAACTTACCGTCAAAGCTCTGGTGCGTACATCCAAATTGCATCGATTTACAATACATGATAATTCAAAAAGAATCGGAAACCAGCCCCGAACCCAAATCCTATCTTGCTCTGCTACAGTCACTTCATCCATTGCGTGTTCAGTAAGTAACTATTAAAAAAACTTGGCTTTAAAAACGAAGGTACCTAAAAAAGTGTACGCATACAAAATGTGCTGACAATGAGGTGCTTTAGGTGGGTGGCGGAGTTGGGAAATGAGAAATAGCTTAAAATGATTCGGAGAGTGCCTACAACAATCCCTTAAAATATTACTTCCCCATGCTCAAGTATACCTATATTACGGTTGACCAAACAAATTTTGGAAATCGAGAATCAATTTTCGATTTTGCAAAAATTTTACACCCTTACCGTTTTTTCGATTTTGGCGACACGTGTATTTAGATGCATGTAAAAAAATACACTCTTTGATCCTGTGAGAGTTAGCGGCCGTATGGGGATCTAATATTTTTTGGGGTACTTATTGAAGTACTCAAGCTTCATTTGAGCTATACTACGATGTACAACTCCGCCACCCAATTTCGGCATCTCATTGTGAGTCTTAATTGTAAATGTTACTCACATTTGGTTTTTCGTGAACATATTTAGCACAATAGCGTATGAGTCGAATGGCTTCCATACAAATATCTGGAAAAGCTGCATTGCATGCAAACTCCGAAAGGCACTTGACTGCGTCTTGAAATGAATCCACCAAGATTACTACACTTTTGTCATATGCATCAGCTGAAATAAAAACAATAGAGATTGAAATACTGAAATATTAAATTTAGGAGTAGAAAATAGGAAATATTTTAGGATAAAAATGATGAAATAAATCTTACATATAATTTTACTCGTTGTTTGGAAAGACATATCCACAATATTAGGATCGACATCGGCAGCCGCCAAATGAAACACGCTAAAAATATTTTTCCACCCGGAACGGATTTTTGAAGATTGTGAGTTCACCATTTGAGTGATACACCGAACAACCATGTCTTTAATACCAGGGGATCTGAATAATTCAAGATTCAATCAATAATCAATAATCTTAGACATACCCAATCTCATGGAAATCTCTTCCATTATGCGGTTACCACGTAATGTGGAACGAAAGGATTCAGGGGAACCGAATCGGTCGTTGTTGGCGAAAAAAAGAGGTTTTTCAAAAAAAAAAATCAAATCAAAGGAGCAAGATTATCGATTTTAATTAGCCGGGGAACTAACGATTTGGTTACCAAAATCAGATTTTCTGATGGAAGATTTTTCACCCATGGACATGCATATCAACTTTTTTTCGTTTAAATTACTTACTGATTTTTTTTCATAATCACTTCAAATGGACGCAAAAAATCTTTTTGGAATCGGAAATTAGCAAACTCTCCTTTTTCTATGAATTTCATAGAAAGCTGCCGCAACGAGTCTATTGCAAAGAAGGATATGTCTTCGTTTGAGAAACAACCTACACGATTAAAATGTTCTCCCAGCACCTATACAAGATTACAAGGTTAGTCCTAAAACACACAAAATAACTCATAACCTGCAATTATGGTTACATTAGTATTTTTCATATTCATTACCTCCCAAATTCTGGACCATTGGAGTCGAATACGGCCCATATTGTAGTACGAAATTTCTACAATTTTTTGTAAGCTGAACATTCTTGGATGATGTGTATGTGCAAGCTCGTCCAAAGAAACCTACAACACAATTGAATTTCAATTTAGACACATAGACACAATTAAAATAACACAAAAATCATAATCTATAGCATATAATCTAATTTCTTACTTGACACAGAGCTTTTACAAAATCTACTATTGCATCTCCATCCAGCCGAGTGGATCCTGTGAAAATTCTGTCAACCGCTACAACAACACTTTGTGAACTTGTTTCACCAATTGATTCTTTTACACTTGCTATAATATGAAAAACAAACCAAAATTTTAGAAATCTTTCTTTGCTAATAGTCAATACTAGGATGAATTGCTGAAAGTGCTTCTTACGATCCAAAGAATTCAAATTCAAAGACAAAGGATCATTTCCCGTGTTATCATTACTAATCCCAGCCAAGGCAGCCCATGTTAATGTACTTCTGGAAACGTCTTTTGCAGATCGGTGACCTGAACCCGCTAGCTGTGCTAGTTCCAATTGGGATATACATTTCAAAATGTCTAACCAAGCACTCCCTAAGTAGTTTCCTAGAATGAAAAAGCAAAACATCCATTCAATATGAAATGGAAAAACACCAGAATGTCAATTTAAATCAATTTTTACCCTCTGTTTGTCCCACTGTAATCAACGTTTTAATAGTATTGATATTTTTGCTCTTCATTTCAGTCAGCGGACAATTGCTAGCCGTCAAAAGTGTGAATCTTGCCAATGCTTGAACATAAGCATCTCGTTCAAGCTATTGAAAAAAATCATTTACTAGTAAATGAATTAGAACGGTAGGGCAAGAACGGATTAGGGGATGCTAAACACAGTTACAATTTCCTGACTCTCAGTCAGTATGACTTACTCTCATATGGAAGATACAGGCGATATGAATTGCACATCGCATTCCATCCAAACATAGATTTGAAATTTCTGGATCGTCGCAATCTTGAAGTCCTACACTGAATGCAGCTAAAAGTGGAGTCCAAGCCAACTACGACATAATAAAAACCATGAGTCTACAGAATCTTCTAACTGAACATGCGCAATGTTTATTGGCAACCACAGAAAACAGTAATACCTTAAACATGGGACGAACATGTTCCAAATGCTTCGCAGAAGTGAATGACACTTGAGCATGGCTCACAGATTCCATCAAACATTTTGCAGTGGCAGCCAATTCTTCCAGCTCCATATTCCATATTAGTTTTCTACGTTTATCATTTGAAACACTTGCCTCTGAAAATAAAAATTTAATTGAATAAATAAAGCAAAAAATCGATTCTAACGAAATGCATGATACAAGAAGAAACAATTTGAGCTATGAAAGGAAATACATACGTTGTTTTCCTAATTTAGTGATTCCTTTCATTTTGATCTCATTCCCAGCTATTTCGTCATATATCTGGGATAAATACTCCTCAGGAAGATCCCGACTATCATTTATTCCCCGATTCATTTTGATATATTGCTCTTTAGTCATTTTTTGCTTCACCTATAAATCAATAATACATTCGAATTTATCTTCAAACCATACAAAATAATTCTACATACGTTATCCAAATCTGACCTGTGGACTGTGCAAATCTGTAGTCAACATAATAATCGAGTAGGCTAACACGTATGCAGTATCGGCACTTGCAAAGATTCCAATACTAAATAAAATCAATGCATTTTGCATTATTGAATTGAAACCATATATACGAAAAAAATGTTTAAATAGAAGTAAATCAACCATATTTACTTTGGACTACATTCGCAATATCTGCTGGCAAACTTTTCCATCAAACGATCAATTTTCTGAGCTTCACCAGGCAATCGAAAACCTTCCAGGAATAAACGAAGAGCAGAAACAAAATCTTTATCTTTGAAATCCATTTGGTCCACATAAGTGTACATAACCTGATTCCAACAAAAAATACAAAACATTAAAATCCTCAAAAGTTCTTAAAACAACGTAAAAAAGTTTTCATACAAACCTGCTTATTCAGTTTGTCAGGGTCGCCTAAATATTCACCAATAGCCGTCCGATCAAGCCTTTCATCAGTATGGAAAAAATATGCAATTTCTTCCGGACTTTCGCCCAAAAGTTTACGTTCTTGCAAGTAAGTCAGCCCTCGCTTCGGTTTTTGATTGAATCTAAATACAAATCACATTTCTCATTATCAATACTCTAATACTCATTCACTCACTTTCACTTGGACATGAGCAATGCATGATCGCAATCTAATATCGTACATACAATTTGATTCCATGTTCCCATATGTCTTTTTGCTGTTTCATAACTTCAAATTGCTCAGCAGTATCATCCGGATCTATTTTTTTCGCTTCGGATTCATCTTCCATATTTTCTTTGCCTTCCTTTTCTTCATTTGCTACATAATAAGTTAACAAATGCAATTATAGACAACCTTTCTTTTTCTTTCGGGCACTTAAAAATTTAGCGTCCGGCACTCAAATATATATTTTAAACTTCAGTTAACTCACATAAGTTGGATTGTGCTTGAGGATTCACATATAAGGACTGACTCCATTCAACCATGCACTGTAAAATAGCAACTAGGCCTTCAATGCCTTTAACTCGCATAGCCTTTTCTTGGATAGCATTACTCCCCGTTAAATCAATCCCTTGTCTCCCTTGAGCGATTTTGCTCAAGTCGTTCACAAGACGCTCAAAAATATTGGCTGCAGAGAGATCGCAATCATAATTCACGTAAAGGTCCACAATACATTGAGCATCGCCACAAATCCGGGTAAGAGCTTGAACTGCAAGCCATTTGTGCTCAAATGAAGACCCTGGGGACTCAACTAATGGGAGCAAGATTTCTTTGAAGAATACCTGATATTGAAAAAAATTACACATATATCATAGTTTCAAACGGCAGGATGGAAGAGGAAGGCTACATACAATACACCGGAAATAATAATATTTGACAACACCTACCTCAATTTGCATTTTCAAATGAGTCTTGAAATTAGCTAACAAGGCCAAAAAAATGGCCAAAGCCAATTGAAAAACTTCTGGTACTGAGGAGACACCATTTTTGGAAAGCGCTACACAAAGATATTGTCTTATTGCAGTGATAAATACTGGATTCGATTTGAAAACTTCTCCAGCGTTTTGTACAATAGAAAGAAGAAGTTGCAATGATAATATTTTTGATCGTAGCTCATGGGATCTATAAAAGGAGTGAAAACCGCACATATTAAAAGACACTAACGCTATAGCAGTTAGTTGGCAATTTAACTCATCTACAATAAGCATTTATTTTATTTTATTTAACATACTTTGGATCAGGAGATCCATCTGGAAGTGGCTTCATAGACAATTTGCATAGAGCTCGAAACACAAGAAATGCATCTTTTTGTAAAATATGCGCAAAATGGGCATTTGTGCCGTCACTGTCTCCACAAGTTTCCATACTCTCCTACAAACAATAATAAATCCCCATCTAAAGCATGTGAACCTCAAAAACGTACAAAACCAAATAAAGAGGCTGACCCAAATACCTTTACATCCATCATTATTCGATAATACTATGAAATTAAACGCAGCAATGACAAGAAAAGCAAAAGTTTGGTTAGAATTTATAAATTTTTTACTATTAAACCCTACACAATAATGCTAATGTACAATTTTATTTGTTGTTCTTTACCTGTGAAGGCACTCTGGTCATGGCTGGAGTGTGATGAACGGAATTTAATCCAGCAGCATTTTCTTCAGAAACAATGGAGGGAGTTGGAGATTGGGAATTATGTTCTATATACATAAATAAAAACAATAAAAAAACGAAACTAGAAAGCCTGAGAATAACATAAACAAACTTACCAGCAGAATGGTTCAAAATATTGCCCAAAAGATTAGCAGCTACATCACTGGGCGAATTCGACACATCGTCAACCTTGGTAGTGCAATTTCCATCAATTTTAGATTCTTCGGAAGTAGTACCTGAAGCCTTTTCTTCATCTACTTTTACATCCCCCCTTTCTTTATACTCGGCATTGTCAGTTCCTTCATTTGGGGAGCTTTGATTCACTTCTATCTGCACATTAGTCTTTTCAGGAGTAGATTCTTGATCAGAAGCATGACCATTCGTTACTTTATCTTCGATAGTTTCCGGTACAGCTACTTCTTCACTAGAATCTGTATGATTTTCTTTCTCTGAACTCTCTCTTTTAGACACTTTGGGTTCTTGGGATTCTTCCGATTTAAAATTATCAGAAGCCGAATCCGAAACTGAACAATCACCAATGCTGTCATCTCCTTTCCCTGAATCGTGCAAAGTTTGTGAGTCTCCCCCACCATTCGTTTCTGGCGCTAAATCTGGGGTAGGTGAAGGTGCTATAGTTTCTTCAGCATTATTTGATGCTACAGATATTCTTTCAACACTTTGTTGGCTTTCAGAAAGTCTCCCTAAAGAATTTTGATTTTCCATTCGAGAAAAAACTACATTCAGCATTTGTGTGAGAGTAGCTCGAGCTGTAGTTTGATTTATTAAGTTTTTGCTTGCTAAATAAATATTGTAGCATGTTCGCACTGTGAGGAGTACAGTGCCCTCATGAATTTCCACATGCTGCGAAGTCACTACAGTTAGAAGCGCCTGAAATTAACAAAAAAAGTTGATCAGAAAACACGACTTGAAAATGCAACACTTTTTCACAACTACGTGAATTTTGACTACCTTGATGATTTGCAGTTGAATTCCTTCATCGGTACTTGGACCAACGAAACATCCGCAGATTGTTTCAACAATTCGATCAATCAGTTTTCGATTAGGAGATGTGGTATCAACAGAGTTGCCGGTTAAGTGGCCATATGCAATTAATTTCTAAAAATATAGTTAAAAATTCCATCACCTGTATTCACAAGCTTTTTTATGAATTATTTGTATGTAAGCAAGAATTACTTGAAGACAATCCAATGACGTAATGACTATTCTAGGTGTTTTACTTTGGCATGCTAATTCAAAAGGGACGAAATATTTTTCTGAATCGATCGATATAGATGTTTCCGTTTTGGGCAATGGGAGTGCTGTAGATGTGTCCGATTCAGCAGCTGATTGTTCTTGGGCAGCTTGTAGCGTGCTTTTGATTTCCTCTGCACAAACAATGATTAATTAATGCAAGTACTTTTTTCGTAGTAATTAAATATGGAGGTAGTCGGCTCATTATATTTACCAAGGGCAACTTCACACGCTCTCTTGAGCTGAGCATGATGAGATTTCTTGATTTCCCGGTCGCTGAGAATTTTCTCTAGAGCTCTGATTATAAACATTTCTCTGGTATTAAGAACTCCACTGACCATCATATAAACCACATTTAAAATACGACTTAAAAGCACACGAATCGTATTCTGAAGACGTCGAGGGGATACTTAAATTAGCACCACTATTTATGGTCCGGCAGTTGTGTCAATCCTGGCTTATGTCCTTCAGTAGTCATTTTCTCTGGAAACTATAAAACAATAACACTTTGATCGGAAATTCGTTAAATGCACGTATCTTATTCGACCAAGTGATTCTGTCCATTTCAATGAAATCGAGAGTAACTTTTTTC
>Ga0210040_10008641_pt1 | contig 12013 bp, 7 predicted proteins | sample CryGeyCG12114_NA_FD_185462 | JGI IMG/M metagenome (GOLD analysis project Ga0210040, IMG submission 185462) | Groundwater microbial communities from aquifer - Crystal Geyser CG19_WC_8/21/14_NA (SPAdes) (version 2) | ecosystem: Environmental > Aquatic > Deep subsurface > Groundwater | place: USA... | reverse complement strand
ACGTCCACCAGGATCCAGTTGATGTCCTGCGCACCCGTGCGGCCCCACCGGCGCTCGATGGTGCGCAGCCAGCGCTGGGTCTGGGCGACGAACTCGGTGCCGGTGTAGCCGGCGCCGACCGCCACCACGGTGAGCCGTTCGCGCCGCCGGGCCCGGCCCTCCTCGGTGTCCGGCTCGGCGTCCGCGGCGTCCAGCTGGTGCATGAGGTGGTCGCGCAGGTAGACCGCCTCGACCAGGGTCTTCAGCCCGCGGGCGTGCTCGGCGACCCCGGGGATGTCGAACTGCCGGGTGACCGAGCCCGGGACCAGCACCAGCCGGTCGAAGGACTCCTCGTGCACCTCGGTCGGCCCGGAAGCGGGCACCGAGGTGACGGTGACGGCCTTCTCCGCCAGGTCGGCGGCGGTGACCCGGCCCAGCACCAGCCGCACCCGGGGCAGCGCGCGGCGCAACGACACCGCGATGTGCCGGGCCTCGATGACGCCGGTGGCCACCTCGGGCAGCAGCGGGCTGTAGAGCAGGTAGTCGGTCGGGTTGACCAGCACCAGCTCCGCCTGGTCGGGCGTGAGGTGCCGCTGCAGGTACCGGAGGGCGTAGAAGCCGGCGAACCCACCACCGACGACGACGACGCGCGGAGTTCGCTCAGCCATGGCCGCCAGCCTGGCCGGGATGCCCTCGACCGTCCAGTGCGGGACGCTCCTCGCGGTGTTCGTGCTGGTCCAGGTCTTGCGCTCGACGTTGTTCGAACGTATGATCGAACGCATGACGAGCACCGCGTTCGCGCCGCCCGTGGCCGTGGCCGTGTCCGCGGGCGCGCTGGGCGTGGTGCAGGCGGCAGACCGGGAGATCGCCCGGCTGATCGCGGTGCGGGCGGAGGCGGTGGCCGAGTTCGCGGCGTCCCGCCCGTCGTCGGTCGACCGGCAGCAGGGCGAGCGCGGGGCGATGAGCGCGGAACGGTGGGCGGCCCGCCCCGCGGTCCTGCGGCCGGTGAGCGAGTGGGCCACCCAGGAGCTGCAGGTGGCCCTGGCGTGCACGGCGGAGTCGGCGCAGGGTCTGCTCGAGCGCTCGCTGCTGCTGGTGTCCCGGCTGCCGGGCACGCTCGTCGCCTTGGAGGACGGCGGCCTGCACCAGGGGCACGTCTGGCCGATGCTCGACCTCGTCGCCCCCATCACCGACGACGCCACCCGGATGGACGTCGAGGCCGAGGTGCTGGGGTGGGTGGCGCAGCGGGCGGTGAGCGGTCAGCTGACCACGCCACCGCAGCTCCGCGAGAAGGCCCGTCGGGTGGTGGCCCGGCTCGGCGCACGCGAGGCCGCCCAGCGACTGGCCCGGGCCGTCCGGAACCGTGGCGTGCACGTGCGCGGCGACGGGCCCGACGGCATGGCGTCACTCACCGCCGTGCTCACCGCGGCCGAGGCGCAGGCGCTGTACGCCGCACTGGGCGCCTACGCCGACGCGGTCGAGGACGCACCGGGCGTGGAGCCGCGGTCCCGAGGGCAGAAGATGGCCGACGCGCTGATGGACCTGGTGCTGCGGCCCGGCGACGGCAGCCACCCGCCGGTGCAGGTCACGCTCACCCTGGTCGCTGCGCTGAGCACCGTGCTCGGCGGCGACACCCCGGGTGAGCTGGACGGGCAGCTGGTGCCTGCCGAGGTGGTCCGCCAGCTGCTGCAGCTGCTCACCGGCGTCGACCCGACCCCGGTCGTCGCCGAACCCGCAGCCGCTGGGGCACCGACCGCCGGACCCCTGGTCGGCGAGCCTGCGGTCCCCGAGGCCAGGGCTGACGAGGTCGCAGTTCCGGAGGCCGCACCTGACGGCGCGATCGACCCGTATGACGACCCGGATCCCCAGCAGGACGCCGACGTCTGGGCGGCCGTAGAGGCCGCGCTGCACGAGGCCGAGGACCGCTGGTGGGCCGACTTCGAACGCGGGCTCATCGAGGACCCCGACCCACCCGCCGGTGCAGCGCCCATGACCCCGGCGCCGCCCTCCGGCGACCTGCCGGGTCCTGGCTGGTGGGCGGCCGCGGACCGGGCCGTCGACCACGCCTCGGCGGCGGCGCGCGTGGCCCAGCAGGCGCTCGGTCAGGCCGAACGGCTGGTGCGCACGGCCGAGCGGGCCGACGCTGCGGACGAGGCCACCTGGCAGACCGGTCCCGCCGGCCGGGTCGATGCCGCACAGGACGCCCTGGGAGCCCTGGCCGCGGCGGCCGACGCCGACCGGCAGAGCCTGGCTGCGCTGCTGGCGCGGACCGCCGGCGGCGGGCTGGCCGACCGGCCGCGCATCGCCCTGGTCGACGCGCTCACCGGCGCCCTGGTGGCGCTGACCGACCTACCGGAGCTGCGACGCACCGGGCACTGCGGTGCGCCCGCCTGTCGTCGCGCCCCACGGTCCTGCACCCACGACCTCACCGGCCGGCCCGGCCTCGGCGCTCCCGGACCCACCGACGGCTACCGGCCGGGGGCGGCCCTCGACCGGTTCGTGCGCGCCCGCGACCGGCGCTGCCGGTTCCCCGGATGCCGTCGTCCTGTGGCGGCCGGCGAACTCGACCACTGCGTCCGGTACCCGGACGGGCCCACGTCGGCGACCAACCTGGGCGGGTTCTGCGTGGGCAACCACCGCGGCAAGCACCAGGCGCCGGACTGGACCTACGAGCTGGCTGCCGACGGCGTGCTGACCGTCACCACGCCCACCGGCCTGACCGCGAGCACAGCCCCGCCACCGTTCTGAGCCCAGGACGCAGGAGGACCGAGCTCAGGAGGACCGGGCTCAGGAGAACAGGGCCCGGCCCCACCAGTCGTCGTCCCCCCGGACGCCGGGCGGGCAGGCGAACACGGCGGACGAGGTGTGCTGGATGTACTCGTTCATCGCGTCGTTGCGCAGGTTCTTCTGCACCTGCACGAACCCCGTCTCCGGATCCCGCTGGTAGGCGATGAAGAACAGACCCGCGTCCAGCCGGCCGAGCCCGTCGGAGCCGTCGACGAAGCTGTAGCCGCGGCGCAGGATCGCCGTCCCGGAGTTGGTCGGGTGGGCGAGGAAGACGTGCGAGGTCGGCGGGATCGCGACGTCCCCGTCGACCTGCTCGGTGAAGTCGACCGGGTCGAACTCCTTGGACTGCCCCAGCGGCGCACCGGCCTTCTTCGTCCGGCCGATCGTCGCCTCCTGCTCGGCCATGGTCGAGGTGTCCCACTGCTCGATCCGCATCCGGATGCGGCGGGTCACCACGTAGGAGCCACCGGCCAGCCAGTCCGCCGCCGGGTCGCCGTCGGCCACCCAGACGAACTGGTCCAGCGTCGTGGGCGCCTCGGCCTTGAGGTTGTCCGTGCCGTCCTTGAACCCGAACAGGTTGCGCGGGGTCGCCTGCGCGCTCGACGTGGACGACGTCCGGCCGAAGCCGAGCTGTGACCAGCGCACGCTGACCACACCGGCACCCAGCCGCACCAGGTTCCGGACGGCGTGCACCGCGACCTGCGGGTCGTTCGCACAGGCCTGCACGCAGAGGTCGCCACCGCTGATCGCCGGGTCGATCGCGTCGCCCGGGAAGCCGGGCAGGTCGGTGAGCGGCTCCGGGCGCCGGGACGCCAGCCCGAACCGGTCGACGCCGTCGGCGGTGGAGAACAACGACGGGCCGAACCCGACGGTGAGCGTGAGCCCGCTGGCCGGCAGCCCGAGCGCCTCGCCGGTGTCGTCGGGCACGTCGTACTGACCGCCGTCGACCGCGCCGACCTCGCCGGCGTCCTTGCCCGCGGTCATCCGGCGGGCGGCCGCCGTCCAGGCCTGCAGCATCGCGACCAGCTCGGCCCGGTCGTCGGTGATGACGTCGAAGGCGACGAAGTGCAGCCGGTCCTGGGCCGGGGTGACGATGCCGGCCTGGTGTGCACCCTCGAAGGCGACCGCGTCGGTCGCGGCCGGGGCGGCGGCCGGCTCCTCCGCGGTGGCCCGACCGATCACGCCGCCGGCGGCGCCAGCAGCGAGGACGCCGGCGGTACCGGCGCCGGCGAGGCCGAAGAACCGTCGGCGCGACAGACCGTCAGTGCTCATGCGGGCTCGGCTCTCACTTCCCTGCGACGACCGAGGCCACCTGGCTGACCGACTCGGTCAGGGCGGTGATGCTGTCACTCAGGCCGCGCAGCTGCTCATCGGTCAGCTGGTCGTAGGACTCCCAACCGTCACCGGCCCGGTGCTGTTCCAGCTCCGCCTCGGCCGCCGTGAACCGCTCGTCGATCTCGCCGACCAGGTCCGGGTCGGTCTTCTCCAGGTACGGACGCAGTGCCTGGACGGCGGCCTCCGAGCCCTCCAGGTTGGCCCGGAAGTCCCACAGGTCGGTGTGCGAGTAGCGGTCCTCCTCGCCGGTGATCTTGCCGGTGGCGATCTCGTCCAGCAGCCCCTTGGCGCCGTTGGCCAGCTGCAGCGGCGACAGCTGCACGTCGTCGGCCCTGGTGGCGATCTCCTGCACGTTGGTCAGCAGCTGGTCGGCGTAGCCGCCCATGCCGGAGACGTCACCGGTCGCCCACAGCGCCTGCTCGAGGCGGTGGAAGCCGGTGAAGTCCTCACCCTCGGCCTGGTCGCCCTCACGGCCGTCGATGATCGGGTCGAGATCGCCGAAGCTCTCCGCGACCGGCTCGATCCGCTCCCAGTAGGTCCGGGCCACCGGGAACAGCGCCTTGGCGCCCTCGACGTCCCCGGCCTTGACCGCGTTCACGAAGGCGGTGGTCTGCTCGACCAGCGCGCCGGTCTGGCTCTGCACGTAACGCTGGTAGTCGGTGCCGGCCTGGGCGAGCGTCGCGTCCTCGTCCAGCGTCGCGGACTCCCCGGTGACGGTCAGCGCCGAGCGGATGCCGTCGCCGACCATGCCGGGCTTGCACGTGGCCTCGTAGTCACCGGCCGGCAGCTCCACCCGCAGTTCGCGGGCGACCCCCGGCGCGATGTTCTCGACCTCGCCCATCACCCGGTCGCCGTCGGCGTAGACGTAGAACTCGGTCACCTTGCTGCCGGTGTTCGTGACCGTGAACTGGTGCACCCCCGCCGGCAGCTCGACGGTGGCCACGTCGCACGCCTCGTCGGTGGCGGCGACGGCGATGTCGTCGCTCGCGTCGCCCGACCCGCCGGAGCCGGCGTCGTCGCTCCCGCAGGCGGCGACGGTGAGCGCGGTCAGCCCGGTGAGGGCGACGAGGGACAGGCGCTTACGCGCGGGCTTCGACATGCTGCGGGGTCTCCGAGACGATGTTGGGAGCCGGCGGCGCGGCCGCCGGCTTGCGGGCGGGCAGCAGGAAGAGCGTCAGCACCGGCACCAGGTAGACCAGCCAGGCGATGGTCTCCAGCACGCTGGGCTGCGGGGTGATGTTGAACAGGCCGGCGGCGAGGGCGCCGTACCAGCTGCCGGGGTCGAGCCAGCCGGAGGCGTCGAAGGCGTGCGTGCTCAGGCCGGGCAGGACGCCGGCCTCCTGGTAGTCGTGCACCGCGTACTTGAAGATGCCGGCCGCGACCAGCACCAGCAGGGCGCCGCTGACCATGAAGAAGCGGGAGAGGTTGATCCGGATCGCCCCGGCGTAGAGCCCCACCCCGAGCACGACCGCGGTGATGATGCCGGCGGCCAGGCCCAGCACCGGGGAGGCCGAGGTGGCCCCCTGCGCGGAGGCGAAGAAGAGCAGCGTCGTCTCCAGGCCCTCGCGGGCGACGGAGAGAAAGGCGATGCCGACGACCGCGCCGACACCCAGGCCGATCGCGCCGTCCAGCCGGCCGCGGAGCTCGCCGGAGAGCTTGCGCGCGGTGCGCCGCATCCAGAACACCATCCAGGTGACCAGGACGACGGCGACCGTCGAGGTGATCGCGTCGAACAGCTCCTGGCCGGGGCCGCCGAGCACCGTGGTCGAGACGTAGCTCAGCACCCAGCCGAACCCGATCGACAGCGCCGCGGCCGCGCCGACGCCCAGCCACACCGGGAGCAGGTGCTGGCGGCGGCCGGTCTTGACCAGGTAGGCGACCAGGACGCTGACGATGAGGACCATCTCGAGGCCCTCACGCAGACCGATGAGGTAACTGGCGGCGAACACCTGACCCACGGCTGCACCTCCGGAACTGAGCAGGGAAGGCCCCTGTCCGGCGACGAAGGGCAGCCTCACCTTAGGGGCGTCGGCGCTCGGCGTACACACCGGGTGAGCCACACCACCCTGCGGCGCCCGCCCCATGCGGCTGGGCATGATGACCGGCAGGTCCGGCCGGGCACCGTCGCCCGGCCGCGGGAACCGAGGAGACCAGAAGATGAGCGACGTCCCGGATCGGGTGGCGGTGATCGGCGGCGGCCGGATGGGCGCCGGGATCGCCCAGGCGTTCCTGCTGGCCGGGGCGCAGGTGGCGGTCGTCGAGGCGGGTGACGAGGCCGCCGAGGCCGCCCACGGCCGGGTCGCCAGCGGCCTGGAGGAGTCCGCCCGCCGCGGCAAGCTGACCGGGCCGGTGGGCGACGTGCTGGCCCGGCTGACCCTGGTCGACTCCCCGGCCGAGCTGGGTCGGGAGACCGACCTGGTCGTCGAGGCGGTCCCCGAGGTCCCCGCGCTCAAGGTCCAGGTGCTCGGCGCCGTGGCGGCGGCCGTCGGCCCCGCGGCGGTGCTCGCGACCAACACCAGCTCGCTGTCGGTGACGGAGCTGGCCGCGGCGGTGGAGCGACCCGCCCGCTTCCTGGGCCTGCACTTCTTCAACCCGGTGCCCGCGTCCAAGCTCGTCGAGGTCGTGGTCGCCGCCGAGACCGACCCGGTGGTGGTCGAGGCCGCCGGCGACTGGGTGCGGGCGCTGGGCAAGACCGCCATCGTCGTCCGGGACTCCCCCGGCTTCGCGTCGTCCCGGCTCGGCGTCCTGCTGGGGCTGGAGGCCATCCGGATGCTCGAAGAGGGCGTGGCCGACGCCGAGGCGATCGACGCGGCGATGGAGCTGGGGTACCGGCACCCGATGGGCCCGCTGCGCTCGACCGACCTGGTCGGCCTGGACGTGCGGCTGGCGATCGCGGAGTACCTGGCGGGCACGCTGGGTGAGCGGTTCACCCCACCCCAGCTGCTGCGTGACAAGGTGGCCGCCGGTGACCTGGGCCGCAAGACCGGCCGCGGCTTCCACGACTACGACTGACTGCACCCACCCGGACCCACCCCCCGAGAGGACGACGATGTCCCAGCCCACGACGGGCCCGACCGTCACCCGCACGGACTCCGGCGGCGTCGCGACGCTGACCCTGATGCGGCCCGCGCTGTCGCACCAGCTGCGCACCGAGCTGCTGGAGCACGTGCAGGCGGTGTCCGCCGACGAGTCGGTGCGCGCCGTGCTGCTCACCGGCAGCGGGCGGGCCTTCTGCGTCGGCCAGGACCTCGCCGAGCACGTCGAGGTGTTGCGGGGGAACGCGGAGAGCTCGCTGTCGGTGGTGGAGGCCGAGTACAACCCGCTGCTGCTGGCGCTGTCCGCGCTGCGGGTGCCGGTCGTGGTGGGGATCAACGGCGCGTGCGCCGGGGCCGGGCTGGGCATCGCGCTGGCCGGTGACCTGCGGGTGGCCGCCGCCGGGGCGAAGTTCACCACCGCGTTCGCCGGGATCGGGCTGTCCAGCGACTCGGCCCTGGCGTCCAGGCTGGTGCACTGCGTGGGCGGTTCGCGGGCGACGGAGCTGCTGCTGCTGCCCGAGCCGTTCACCGCGGAGACCGCCGGGCAGTGGGGGCTGGTACACCGGGTGGTCGCACCGGAGGCAGTGCTCGCCGAGGCGCAGGCGCTGGCCACGCGGCTCGCCGCCGGACCGACGCTGGCCTACCGGGCGATCAAGACGGTGCTGGCCACCGCGGCGACCGACCCGCTGGCGGACACCCTGGCGCTGGAGGCGACCCTGCAGACCGAGCTGGGCGCGACCGCCGACCACCGCGAGGCGGTCGAGGCGTTCCTGGCCAAGCGACCGGCGGAGTTCACCGGCCGCTGACGGCGCCCGCGCCCGCGCCGATGGAGGGACATCATGGACACCGTGACGTTCGGGAGGAGTGTGTGACGGACGAGCACGCCGAACAGAACAGGGCGGCCGCGCCCGCCGGGGGAGCGTCGTCCGACCGACCACCGTTCCCGTCTCCGGGTCCGCGCGCCCGGACGGCGCCTCCTCGCCCGCCGGTCACCAGTGACCTGCGTCCTCCCGGGCCGCGCACTGCACCACCGATGCCACGGACACTGCGACTGTCCCTGTGGTCGTGGATCCTCAGCTTCGCGGCGGGGCTCCTCGGCCTGGTCCTCGCTGCTGGCGACCTCGACGAGCTACGCCTCAGACTGCTGGACTCCGCCAGAGAACAGGACCCGACGGCGTCGGCCGCGTTGCTGGACTCCAGCGTGACCGCCGTCCTGTGGGCGTTGTTCGCCGGCACGGGCGGACTGGTCCTGCTGTCCGCCGTGTTCCTGGCCCTCGTCATGCGCCGCCGGACCGCGGCGCGCTGGCTGCTGGTCGTCTGCGGGGTGCTGACCCTCGCCGCCGTCCTCGTCGACCAGGCCCTCGTCACCGGCGGCAGCGACGCCGACAGGGTGAGCTTCTTCGCCCAGGGCGGGTTGGTCCTGCTGGCCATGGTGGCCCTGGTGCTGCCTCGATCCCGCAGCTGGGCCACCCGTCCGCACGGCTGAGCCGAGGCCGTCCAGGCCCGCCAGCACCGTCTCGCACGACCGGACGACGACGTCACAGGCATCGGTGGTCGCCCGCCGGGCCAGCGGATCGGTCGAACGGGCCCGCCACCGCACCAGCGCCTCGACCGCGAGCTGACGCAGCGTCGCCGGGTCGGCGCCCTCCGGCGACCCCAGCCGCGCCGCCGCAGTGGTCCCCTCGGCTCCCAGCAGCCGCTCGGCCTCGGCGCGGACGTCGCCGGCGAAGGGACCACCGGCCGCCCTGGACTGCGCCAGCACCCGCAGCTCCACCAGACCGTGGGCACCACTGGAGAGCTGCTCCAGCTGACGCTCCAGGGCCGCGGCGCCGGGGACGGGCGTCGTCTGCAGGACCCGCGCCACCGTGCGCATCGCCGTACCGGCCTTCACCTGGGCACCGCGCTGGAGGAAGGTGACGTCCACCAGTCGCTGCAGTTCCAGCAGCCCGCTGCGTCGCACCAGCTCGTCGGCGAGAGCAACGGCACTCCCGACGCCGGACCTGATCAGACTCACCGACAACCGGACGCCGAACAGACCCAGCCGTGCGAGGAGATCGGTGCGGACCGACTCGGAGACGCCGGTCGGCGACTCCGGCCGACGGAAACGGTCGGCGGTCAGCAGGACGCCGTCCACAGCGCCGTGGTCGGCGTTGGCCAAGGTGCGGAGTGCGACGAAGTCGCTCTGTCGCAGGGTCCGGCCGCCGAGGCCGACCAGGCCCGCGACCGGGACGACCGCAGAGGTCACCGCCCGCACAGCCGGGTCCTCGGCGACGGCGGCGGCGACCCGCCCGGCTGCCAGCAAGGCGTCGAGCCGGCCGGCTCCCACGTCATCGGCGCGGGACAGCACGGTCAGCGTGGTGGTGTGCACGCCGGGCCCGCCCGTCTCCCGCTGGAAGGCCCGGAGGAAGGCGATGTCCTCCGGCTGCATCTGCCGGGTGAGGAACACGATCGCGTCCGCGCTCGGCAGCTGGTCGTCGGCCACCAGCGACGAGCGGGTCCGGGCGCTGGTGCTGACCGACAACGACGAGATCCCCGGGGTGTCCAACCACGTCGCCGACGAGAGCCCCGCGGCCGGCCAGTCGACGACGAGCCGGTCCACGTCCTCCGCGCCCGTGCCGCCGAGGTCCAGGTCCAAGCCGTCCTGGCTGCGCCGGACGGGCAGGGGACGTCGCTCGCCGCCGATCTCGTACAGCGTCACCCGCGGCGACTGCGCGTGCCGGTACCAGGTGATCACCCGGGTGCACTCGGCCGCATCCGTGGGCGCCAGTCGCTGCCCGAGCAAGGCGTTGAGCAGGGTGGACTTGCCGGCCTTGACCCGGCCGGTGACGGCGACCCGCATCGGCTCGTCGAGCCGTTCCCGCTGCGTCCGCAGCCGGGCGACGGCGGCCGGGACGTCCCGGTAGACGTCCAGCGCGTGGTCCAGCAGCCCCCGCACATCGCCGGTCAGGTCGCCGGGAGAGGGGTTCACCGGCTGCCCACCGCTCCCCCGGTCAGCCCGGTGACGTCCTTGCGCAGGCGCTCGATCTGCTCCAACTGCTGGCGCAGCGATCGGATCCGGGCGTCCCGCTCGGCGGCTGCTCCCTTGGCCGACTTCTGCGCTGCCCGGACGGCGTCGGACAGGCTCTGCGACATCTCGTCCACCGTGTCGGTGATCATGTCCCGCAGGGTCCGCTGCACGAGCCGCAGCCGGTCCTTCAGCTGCTTGCTGGCCTGGAAGACGACCTCGTCCAGGTGACGCCGGACCGCGGACTTGGCGTCGTTCTGCCGTCGCTGACGCCGCGCCTGCTTGTCGTCCCGGTAGGCCTTGCTGCCGATGATCAGCCCGACCCCCACCGAGATCGGGTTGATCACGGCCATCCCGGCCAGGCTGGTGATCAACCCCGTCATCAGCACACCGCTGTAGGAGCCGCGCATGCCGATCAGCAGCCGCTGCGGGATCTTCATCACCCCTCGGTCGATGTCCGCCAGCTCGACCAGCGCATCGAGCATCTCGTCGGCGTTGCCGATGGAGAGGTCGGGCAGGGCCGCGCCACCGTCCTTGGCGAACTGTTCGACCACTTCGCCGGCGAGCCACTCGGACCGTTGAGCGGCCCACACGAAGCTCTCGGCCACCGCGGCGGCCACCCGGCGGTTCATCCAGTCGGTGAAGTCGTCCCACAGCGGGCCGGGGTCGTGCGCTTCGATGGCCTCGTCGGCTTCCCGGATGACCGCCCGCGTCCGGTCGCGCAGGTCGTAGTCGATGTCGGCCATCAGATCGGTGACCCCGTCGGTGAGCAGTTGCTGCCAGCGCGACGAGCGGCGGCGCAGCTCGTCCACGCCGTCCCGTGCGGTCTCGAGCTCGGCGACCAGCGCCGCACTGCTCGCCGGGTCCAGGAGCGTGGTCAGTTCGGCCTTGAGCGCGAGGCCGAGCTGCTCGGTCACCGAGGTCAGGTCGTGCACGGTGGACCGCTGCGCCAGCGAGTCGGCCTGCTCCACGACATCGCGGCGCAGGTGGCTGACCAGCGACCCGATGCCGGACTCGGCGTGCAGCTCCCGGTCCTGCCGCTGGACGGCCAACGTCGCCAGGGACGACGAGACGGCGAAGAGCGGAGCCTCGATGCCGGCCGCGGCGAGGTGCGCACGGTCCAGCTCCATGATCGTGCGCCACTCCGGGTTGGCGTCGATCTTGGTCAGCACGCAGGCGACGTTCGGGCAGAGCGAGGCGGCCTGTCGGATGAAGTCCATCTCCGGGGCCGTGTACTCCTGGGAGGCGTCGGAGACGACGAGGACCGCGTCGGCGCTGGGCAGCATGTCGACCGTCCCGAGGGCCGACGTGGAGCCGAGCCCACCGACCCCGGCGGTGTCCACCAGCTGCAGGCCGTCGGCCAGCAGCCCGCGGGGCAGCCCGACCTCACCTCGCACCAGGGCAGGGCCGCCCTCCTCCGCCGCCGCACGCGCCAGCTCGGCGGCGAGCCGGTCCAGCGGGAGCGCCACCCTGGTCAGGTGCTGCCCGCCCGCCGACGGTGCAGTCGTGTCCGCCGCTCCGGGCGCGAAGACGAGCTCGGCGTTCGGCACGTCGGCGTGCTGCACCACCGTCGGCACCGTCGTGACGACGTCTTCTCCCACGGCGCAGACCGGAGCCCCGACCAGTGCGTTGACCAGGAAGCTCTTCCCCTGCTTCGGTTCGCCCACGACCAGGACGCGGACGCTGGGTGCCTGGACCCGCTCCCTGACGACGGTCAGCCGGCGGTGCAGGTCCGGCCGCTCGCACCGGCCGGCCAGGCCGAGAGCGCGGTCGAGGAGCTCGAGGGGTGCTGCCATGTCTCCCCAGTTCGTCGTCCGGTTGCGCCCGTTCGGCACCGGACCGGTGCCTGCCGCGGACGGCCGAGTGCCCGGTC
>Ga0210040_10008640_pt1 | contig 12015 bp, 13 predicted proteins | sample CryGeyCG12114_NA_FD_185462 | JGI IMG/M metagenome (GOLD analysis project Ga0210040, IMG submission 185462) | Groundwater microbial communities from aquifer - Crystal Geyser CG19_WC_8/21/14_NA (SPAdes) (version 2) | ecosystem: Environmental > Aquatic > Deep subsurface > Groundwater | place: USA... | reverse complement strand
AATTCTTTCAATTGGCTCAGCAATGGATTTCCCACACTTCTCATGACCCCAAAAAGTGTATTCTTTGTGCAATATCGCTGAAATATGAAATTTCGGAAGATGTTGCGTTCCCAATCAATATAAGGCACAATACCCTCGGAAAACTCGGTACACCATTGCACAGGCTTTAAATGTCTTAGCTTGCGAATGATCATTTCCGTTTCTTTCTTATTCCAGTATGAGTTCACGAGCCGGCATCTTTTCAAATCATCTAGCATCGTTACATGGCTGAGCGTGATATGTAAGATCTGTGGGAATCTTAAATTTTTTTAGTCAAAAATGCAAAGAATGATAAAATTGCATATACAAGGCTTACATGCGGGGTCACTTATGCTATTTCGCATGCCGAACGATGCAATGTGAACTTTTCACGGTTTTTTTCCATTATTGATTATACAAGAATTGGATGAGAGAAAAATAACTAAATGAGCTAAATAAACATTCTGTTGGCACAAAGGCAGCACAGTAGTTATTCGTTTCAAGGGTGCCCTTAAGGCAAACATAAATATATTTTTAGAAAGGGTCCGGATTGATACCTAAAAGTCCATAGGTGAATGATCAAAGGCACAACACAAAACATTTAACTCTGCTGTTTTTGTATACATCGGAATTTATTCATCAAAAACTAACAAGATGTAATGTGCATTCTTCATTTGGAGCATTGTATCGAAAAATATTGTACAAATATGTGTTATATACAATCCTTATCATTAAAGTGGCCATTCTTGAGCAATTATCGACGAATTAGGCTGCTGTTATGATGAATATTCACTGCTCCCCGTTGAACTTTCTGAGATAATTTCTGCAATACAAACACAACAATTGAATACACTATCCAGATTGCCAAAGCGCATGAAAATCATGATCATACCTTTGAAAAAATCTGAGACATGAGCCGATTCGTTTTCCTCTCCTCTTCAATTTTCCTCGCCACCTTCTTGTTTGTCACTTCGGGCAGTTTCCGATATTTACTTTCTGTCAATTTCCTCATCTCCCTCATTGACATGACTCTGGGACCTACAATACAATCACAATAATTTAAACCTACCCATACTTGGTTTACATTTTAAATGCCATTACTTATAATATACCTTTAGGAGGCAAAACAGGTCCTTCATCCTCCTCCCATGCATTTGGATCCTCACATTCCCCATATTTTTTCACCCATTCTCTTTTCTTGTGTGCACGCCATTCCCGTTCTGCTCTCAAATCATTCAGGGCTGCTTCCCTTTCCTGAACTCGATGCATTACTCCAGGCTTACATTTTCGGAATGCATCCTATATTGGCAACGAGTAAACATTTTGAAATCATGCTAACGAAGACTCCAACATACTAACTACTAACTAATTGACTAACCTGCAAGGGTACTAAACGCAATGTGATCGGATCCTGTTGACTGCCTTGATAGCAAGCATACGATTCTTTTTCATCCTCTTCTTCCACGTCATATGTTCCTGTACTCCCACTACTGCCATGTCCATTTTGATCCGCACATTTGTTATCCCTCCAACTCATCGACTGCCCATTGAAAGGGACGAAAAAAGTAATCGGTGGTTTACATTCCTCGGGCTCCTTTCGATGATGAACATGTTTATGTCTAGCAGAACTATCCTCACAACTGCTCCCCGTACTTTTAGAGGAGGGACAATCATTCTCTTTGTTATTTTGGACCAACATGTCCGCAAGGACATTAAAAGCAGAGAGTAATTGATCCAGTTTGTCTTCAACCGGCGATTCTTGACATTTTGTGGGTGGTGTGGGTAAATGTGTGGTTCGGGGAGTTGAGGCAGCTTTCGGTTTTCGGACAGGGGCTCTCCAAGGCGGTGTGCACGGTCGTTTGAATCCCTTTTCTGGGGATTTTCTTCGAACATGATGATGGTGATGATGGTGATTTCCATGTTTTCGTTCATCCGATGATGTCGGAGCAGAACTAGAAGACGGCGATGAGTCGAATGGACTTCCACTGGAACCGGCCATTAGAATTCTGTTCGAAAAAACAAACCAAATCTGCAATTGTGTCACAGCAAAAGAAAATATAGGATTTTTTACCCGTAATTCAATGCTCAACTCACCTATGCAGTTTTTCCAACTGACTCAACTCTTTTTTCACTTTCTTCACATGGTAATCCCTATGCTCCTCCAGTGCACTGATCACACCGCCACTTTTCTTGGGACTTTTCCCCCGCCTTTTCTCCTTCTTTATCAAAGTCTCAAGCAAATGGCAAGCAGGACTTAATAAATCACTGGAACTATTCGTATTTGCTAAATCCTGTTTTCTGGAGCTCCTTTTTTTCTCCTCCACTCGGCTATGATGAGCATGGTGATGGGAATGATAAGGGTAAGTCCTATTCCTCGAAGGACCTTTCATTCGGTAATTATCTTGATGATGCTCATGACTTTTTTCATTCGCATAAGAATCTTCATCTTCACTACTTTCCCCTTTGTACAGTTCATGGCGTAAACTTTCCCTCAGATCCTTCCAAGTAGACATTTCTGACCGAATGCGATTTCCAGAACTATTTTCTTGCAATAAACGTCCCGAAGATTTCCTTGGGTGCTTCACTCCTAACTGCGATTGCAATCTACGAGTCAAATTCAAAATCTCCGATTCTTCTTTACTAGCTGTACTACTACTGACACGTCTGGTTTTCCGATCAAGTACAAGTTCAGAGATTTTAGAACGGATTTCCTCTAATTGCTTTGTAAGGCTATCCTGTTCTTGTACAGAGTTCCCACTGTCTCTACTATGCTTAGCTTTACCATCCCAATTTTCACTTCTTCTGTCTGCAGACATGTGAGATCGCAATTTCGTCAAATCTTTCAACAATTGAGCTTCCTCCGATCCTTTAGAAGAAAATTTCCTACTAGATCTCTCTGATAATAGCTTCCTAATCTCTTCCAATTGCTTTAGGTCTAAAATCACTTGATCTTCTTCATCTTCCTGATTTTCGGAATCAATTTTACTGAATTTCCTTCCATGAATATCCTCCGATTTCTTACTATGCCGTCTCACACCATTCTCATCTGTCCTATCCAGCAAAACATCTTGCATTTCCGAACTATTTCTGCTCACTTTACTCCCATTCTTAGCATCCTCACTCGTCCTATGCCTTCTCACATGGTTTTCTTTATCTTCTGAACCTCTTTCATCTTCATCAAATCTCTTACGCGTTTGACTTGATCGAGATTTCAATCGATTCCCAGTGCCACCATTATTTTCAAGTTCCGCTTGAACTTCCACCCATACCACTGATGAAGTCCCGGTAGCACTGGAGCTTTCTGAAATCAAATACAAATAAGATATTGCAAAAGGAACACAACAGTAGTAATCGACCCACATGATGAATTCAATAAAAGTATTGATCTAACAATGTACCATTACTCTTCCTTCTCCTGTATTCCATTTCAGAGCGAGTGAGTCCAGAAGTTTGCCACTCACTACTACTATTAGGCGGCGTTCCAGACAGCATGGAGGATTGCTCCCCTTCACCACTCAAGTTTTCCACTCTACTTTGTTTTCGAGTCCCATCTTTCATACTCTCTCTACCGTGCTGCTGTTTTGAATGTTTTCTGGAACTTTTCTCCTGTTCCTGGTAGTCTGATCCTTCACTTTGTTGACTGTGTTCACTCAATTTCCTCATATCGCTTTCACGTTTCGAATATTTTTTATTGCTTTGCCGTCTCCGAGCGTTTGTTGAGGCAGACGATGTGTTCCCATCCATACTACTGGTACGGGAGAGAGCGAATTTCGAGTTGCGTTCCAAATCTTGGTTTTCGTTGCCATATTCCCATTCTGTGCTCCCTTCGGATACTCCACGGCCTAAGGTGGTGCGGGTTTCCTAAAAAAAACATATTTGTGTTAACTTTTTAGTCATTTACTGACTAACTACAGAGATCAAATTTCAAATAGGACTTTTTCACTCACATTTTGTTCTTTGCCTTCACCCTCATCATCTGAAGAATCCACTGTATTTACTTTCCTGTGAATCCCCTCATAAGACGTATCAAATTGATCGTCCCCTTCGTTTTGCTCCAAAGTCCGACCCCGTCGTTTCCCCTCTTTTTCGCCAGAACTGTCTTCTGAAGACGGTCTAGGAGCATAAAACACAATGGGGGATGCAGGGGGCGATTCAGTGGGCGGGAATGGAGAATTCGATGGAGTGGATGTAGATGGACCCGAAATATTGTGAGGGCCATGATCACTTATTTGGCTATTGGAACCAATCAACGTCCCGCCTTGATCGTCCAGGTGACTTGCCATTGAAGATGGAGCCGAATGGTATGAAAGTGAGGTAGAGCTATGACTTTTTGGCCCAGTACCACCACCATTTTCAGGGGAAATGCGATTATTTTTGCCCACAATGGTTGTAACTGAATCGTATGAAGAGCCAGCTCGATTTTTGTCCTCTTCCTGTGTAAAACACAAATCGCTGAGTAAATAATAAGCTCAAAGAGAAAAAAAACTCATATTATTGACTAACTAACCTGTAGAATTCTAGAAACCGGTCCTTTTTGTTTATCATGGAAAGATTCTTCGATAGAAGATCCCAACTCTATCATAGACTGAGATCGAGAACCCAATAATTTATCTGATACATAATAATCCTCAATGTAATCTTCTTGGGATTTGGATCTCGTTACACTTTTCTTTGTACGGCTGTCATGATCTTCATCATCATTTTCATCATCATATTGTTGCGGATTGAAATTCGCGGCAATTCGACTACTCAAAATACTTGGTGAAGAATTTTCCGATCTTCTAGACATTGCATTCAAAGAATCCTTAGAAACTCTCCCATCTTTTTTACTTCCTCTCCGTTTCATTTTTTCTTGAGAAGAGGAACCAGCCATTTCTTCTCCACTACTACTACTATAAACATCATCTTCAAATCTCTTTTTGAACTTTCGCTTAGATTTATTCCCAGGCACGGAAGTGGCTGCACTATTAGTATTTGTGGAGCTCCCACTGGATCTTTTTTCTTCATATTTTGGAAAAGGCGTTGTAGTATCCTCAGGATTCGGTTTTTGTGATGACTTCTGCAACTGTTGCATTGTCAGATTGGTCAGGATGCTCATATCATCCTCATCAAGATTCCAACAGGGGACACAAATGTTAGCCAACTGCTCACCGCTTGAGTCAGCTTGCGTCGTCGTCGTCGTTGTTGTCACAGTTTGTTGCTGGGATTTTTCACTAGCATGGACTTTCATCAAGTTTGTCTCTTCCGTCTTTTCTCTGGAAGACTAAAAACCATCAACCAGATTAAAGGGACCTTAAAATCAATAATTTAAAATCCAAATACTACGGACTGGAATACCTTCTTCTTAGTTTTTTTGGACCCAGCACTAAACCCCGTGATCAACGCAGTAGCCATCGAGCCCAAATATGGAATCCCAACTTCTGCATCAGCTTCATATGACCTTTTCTTTTTCTTCTTGGCAGCCTGTTGCGAAGGCTCTTCACTATTCTTTTGCTGCTGATCACTGGACCAAGTCAAAGCCATTCTTTCAATGGTGCTTAAATCGGTGATCCCTCGAGTTGTTGGTAACACCACTTCTCCAGCCTGCTGAGCAGAAGATGAAGCTGGTCTTGCCACGCTCCCTGGAGTCCCTACATCTGCGGATGGATCCCATTCTAAAATAGCTGAGGCTGCACTAGATTGTGACATTGCGGAAGGTGAAGAATCTCTTTCATGATGTGTTACTCTTTCGGAAAAGTACTCCTCTGATTGGTGTGTCTCTTTTTTATTTGATTTTTTCTTTTTATCCGACATTTTGGTAATTTATTTTTCACAGAGAATTTTGGGCTGTTTCACGGCATGAAGGAAATTAGTTCCGATTCTGAAAGAAATCAAAAACATAAAAAACTTTACTACAGTGTACAAACTATTAGCCCGATGGGATTTTTTGGCAAAACTCAAAGCTGGCGAAAAAGCAAAAAGCGTAATTCTAAATTCTGTAGACAGTATGTTTGGCCACCATGCAAGGACATCTTGGAGCTGGCTGATTACACGGGCAAGTTGCAATGCAGCCGGCACATTGATTGCCACCATTGTTTGAATTATTGGCTGCAAAATCAAATTAAGTCATTAATCCTCAACCAATCTTTAGTTCACGTGATTGACGTGCAAAAATCAAACACATTGATGCATTACATTGGTTGAATGTTCCATTATTTCCCCCATTCCCAGACTGATTAAAAGTTGCATTCGGATTGCCGCCATTAGATTGATTGAAAGTGGCATTCGGATTCCCACCACCGTTGGACAGATTGAAAGTGCCATTATTTCCAGACACACCCGTCGCATTGTTACCAGACTGATTGAAAGTTGCATTATATCCCCCTTGTGGTCCATTCAATCCACGTCGGTCCAATTCCTCAATGACAACAGCGCGAGCAATCTCCGGTACAATTTCTGGGATCATGTCCGTCAAATAGACATCAATGTCTTCGTCCACCATGTCATTGATGCCGGCCATACGTTCATCCTCACTCAGGAATCTACGCATTTCGAATGAGACCCGGGACACCATTTCATCAGTCAAGATTTGGTTGGCCAGTGGCTCCAACAATTGCTCCACAACTCGACCGCCAGTTTCTCTCACTTGGCGTGCCAATACACCACCAATGATCATATTGCACATGCCAGGTATAGCTTGTTCCATATGGCGACCGGCTACGGTCCGAATTATACTGGTCAACTCATCTTCCGGCACAGGTGCCGCTAAAGTTTTACCCATTCATGAATACATTATTGCATGTCAGTCGGAAACGATAAAACATCGATCAATATTTTATGCGAACCATTAGCACTGAGTGCAGACACATTTGGAGAGCCAGGAGCCCTAAAAGTAATGATAACTTAGCTAGTTTTACTTAGTTTTTAAAATCGAAAGTTAAGTTGGATTTCGGTAAAGATAAATACCCGGGGGAATTTGGACGCGCAGGAGATGAAGCAGCCTGTGGATTTCCCAAGTTCATTGGAGCCCCCACTGCACTACTAGGCGAGCCAGCACCTTAAATAGAAAAGATCTAAAGTTGAAGTTGCTAAAAATGCTAGTTTTTTAGTTGATTTGTAAAAAAGATAGAAAATGCCGATGAATTTTACCAGAGGAAGACTGCTGTCCATTGTTGCTACCACTTCCACTACTATTTGCACTAACTTCTATTCATATGGTGGAATAAGAGGCCGAAATAAGTTAGGCAATGCAGAGGATTTAAAAAAATGTTAACGTGATCGAAATACAAAATATGGGACCGTTCACTTACCAAACGTCTTATCAGCCATTATGAATTGTTGGAGTTTGAAATTATGAGTTCGTTAATCAGAAAACAGTTTGTATCACTTATACTAAAAAATGTATACTAAAAATTTTGACGCAAAAGCAAGCAAAAGCCAATCGAATATTACCTAACCTACAATTTGAAGACAGACGATTTTGAAAGTCTAAAGAAGAGTGATTCAACTTACCTGAATAAACATGTTGTTATCCAATTCAAATCATATAACGTGCCATGGGGACGTATCACATATCATTGGATTTCAAAACTTATGAAATCTCACAGATTCTGCGGACGTTTTGTTGGTAAAATTTGTAAATAGCAAGAAAACAGCTTTACACCGAAATCACGAAACTGTTCCAAATAATCTAAGAATCTATACACAATGTAGGACACCCCTAGAATTAGACTCTATATAAAGTGACGTGCAAAGGTGTTGAGTTAATTGAGATATTAATTAGTTAATTATTAATTAAATTCGGGAGTAAAAATCCACTTTTCATTTCATGTCGTTCCACTTGACACACATTTGGTAAACAAGCTGAATTCCTTATGGCGCCATTGTTTAGCGCTACATTGTACTCTATGTATAACACAATATCAAGTGGATGGAAGCCTTCATACGTGAGAAAAAAATAACTTTACGCACTTCGACGCCAAGTTGATTTTTAGTGAGAAATCTGTGATTCATTGAATAGTTAAACAGATGTAAGGAAATATTCTATCTCTAGAATTGGGAAATTTATTTCATTTTAAAACTCCAACTTAAACTTTACTAATGTCCGGTTCAGTTACGATAGCCAGTATTGTAAAACTCACGCACTTTGATGCTAAGCTCATTTTTAGTGAGAAAATATATCATATAATTATAAAACATCCATTGTGTATAGATAATCAGATGCAAATAGTCGATCCCGAAAATTAGGAAATTTATTTCTATGTTTTTAAAATTCGAAGTTAAACTTTACAAATGTCCACATTCCAATTCGCCGAATAGAATTTTATTTAGTAAGGAATTAGACGGGATACTGGATGTTGACATGATTTATTTAGTCTAGCTTTCGGTAAACAGTCTGTTACCTTCTTCAGGACAATTCAGTGCTACATACAATATACATCAATTTACTACATGAATGCTTCATGAAATAACAATTAGAAAGATATTTGAGGTGTTTTTTTCGCATACTTATTGGGTAAATAACAAAGAATGTTAGTTTCTTGAATCTCAAGGAAAGGTTGGAATTTTATTTCCCCTTTAAAGGAGTAAAACAGACGCACAAGCATTCACAATGGCTCCATTCAAAGGCAGAAAATTATCCAGCCGAAAGGAAAACCAAAGCGCACCCCACTTAATGGGCGTGTAAGCCTTCAACTTTTTCCTCCAGTAAGGATGCACATTCCAGAAAGGGATCATGGTCTCCCTGGACCTCAAAAATGCGCTGGAAAACTCATAATTAGAGCACGAAAACGTGTGCACCGTCACCAATACATACAAATCTAAAAGAGTTGCCGCCACCGCGCCCAAATAGATTATCAACGATAACTGGTCATAACATCGTACACAAACGTACACGAGCGGTATGGGACTGGGCTGGAGGACCGCCATGAAATACATCATGAGATGGGAGCACAGGTCGCTCGTCACGCGATTCAAAACTTGCTGATACGTGAACATTTGGCAAACGATGTGCAGTGTTTGATTGCGCTTATGACGGGCGACTTCACACTCGTCATTCAAGGGACGGACCGAGTCTATAAGCAGGGAAATATATTTGAGGGAACGGGAGACTATGTCATGGTAGATGGCCATCAAAAAAGGTGATGTCCATATGTGCAACCCGGTCACCGCTACGACCAAATAGATAAACACATGAAGTGCGTTCAGTTTCCAGTCCTGGTTCCAATCAGACTCGTCCGTCACAAAGAAGAGGATGGATTCGAAAATGGGATCATGGATGAACCAACAAACCAGGGTGGCCGGTCCGATGCCGATCAAATACCAAATGTCAGTCACCATTCGCAGGATTTGTCGCATTGGAACCACTTGTCGAGGGAAATCGGGATCTGAAATGGAATATCATGCAAAGAATCAGGAATTCGAAATTACACGCAGACACCCTACTAACTATTGCTCGCGATACGTTCGTAATATATTCACTGTCGCGATGATCGCACCGCGACTTACCATCATGGAGTTTGTAGTGCGTGGGGAAAACATAATTCAAATAGGACACGAATTCCCGTCGGTACAGTATCATTGTAGTGTTGACAACTGCAGGGGTGATGACCCCGGCCAGAGCCAATCCAAATATTACAATGGACGAAACGCTCCTGGTTTTGTAAGTAACCAGGAAATGGGTGAGCATGGAGCCCATGATGAGAAGTAGCCCGGCTGTATATAGACAAAATATAGCGAATTTCCAGCCCTCACTGGGCTCTAACTTCCCCTTTTTCGAATTCCAGATCATTTCTGTGAAACCTAATAACTCAAACAAATTTGTATATTCAATGAATTGGATTTGAAGTGAAGTTGAGTAGCGGATCTCTACTTTTTGGTACACACTTTGAAAAAACTTTCTGAGTTGGGCCATTCTGAACAGATTTGCCGAAATAGAATGGAAGAATGGAGATTGACAGTTTTTTCAACTTAAGACTCTTAAACCGGAAGGTAGCATTTTGTATGGAAAATTGTATGTTATTTGTGGAGGATATCATTGTTTTAAGTTTAATGTACTATCTTATAGCAGTTGTCGAATTATGTCATATCATATAGTATGCCTTATGCAGCGTGTTTTCCACTTGAGGAGGGAAAAACATTTTTAGTTTGCGTGCAGAGTTACACTAATTCTATATGATTCCCATTCATCTATTTCAACTAACTGTTGTTCATGATTACATGGTTGGTTTTATTTTTAAAGTCTAATGACCGGTGCTATTTTTGTCGTCCAGTATTGCTAGAAAAATGACTGAAAATATCAGCTATGACTGTCATCCATTGAAAACAGTTAAAAATCTTCTTGTAGTCATAGCATAAAGGAAGTCATAGCAAAATGCGTAAAATTGTACTGAAACGAAAGTTTATTTATTTTTTTTAAGTATATTTATTTAGGAAATTCACAGGCGACATGCAGAGGATTCCCACATAACTTATTCAATGCAAACAAACAAATAAGAAAAGTTACCGCGGAATACCCTACGCCCGGCAAAACCCTAAAAAATCGACTATCAAACCATCAATTCCCGATATTCACAAAGCAACAAAATAATATCATTGATATTGCCATTAATAAATGCCAATGCGAATCCACTAGTCACCGCCGCATCCCAGCGATACAACTTTACGGGCTTCAAACTGTTGGCAAACTTGGCATTCTCCTTGCAATACTTTTTCCCTTTGCCAGACTCCTGAGACAACAACTTACCAAATTCAACACAAGATGGCTCAATAAACTCCATTCGTTTCATAAATAACGAAATGACAAAACAATTCAGAAAACAAACACCAATGAAGATGACAACTAATGTGTCCGTTTCATCATGTAATGCAATCACAGTGAATCCTGTCACCGTCAGAATACAATTCAAAAAGACCAAACACCCAAGTGTGAGAAAAGGTCTGCAAGCATAAGTAAATGCCTGCTCAAATATTTGGATCCGACGATACAGTTGTTTTCCAGCGTCCAAATGGCCGTTTCCCACAAGCTCTCTAAACACGGGATGACAAATATTAGGGGTACACCCGATGCCATGTCTTAGATTTCCCGCGCCTACTTCTCCAAGCCAATCAGATCATTAGGTAGTGCTCTGATTGGCAGGGAGAAGTATACGAATCCAATTATTCATTCATTATGAGTTTATAAAGTGGACACTTGCTTTGCCAAATCCAGATACCAATTATACACTTCAAATATGGTGATTGTAAACACATTGATCCAAGTGATGAGGGAACCCCCGAAAAATGTATGGATAGCAGTTAGTCCTCCAAACAGAATAGCTTCATACCATTGTAAAGACTTTGTGCGGTCACAAACCCCCTCCACAGAACGAAGGTATGCAAAAGAAGGGAAAAAACAATCACAAGGCCTCAGTATATTGTAGCCGCCTAGAACGGCCGAGACTAAAAGGACACTGCTTCGCATCCCCAGAAGAATCCCTTGATGGATATGCAATCTTTGAGAATATTTGACCATCATGTCTTGACCATCCACTATGGCCATTTCTACACAAATGTAAGTCGCATTGCTGATTAGTTAATTGGAATGAGCGAAAATGTAATATCTTACCTGTAACACGGGAATCAAATCTCAGTAGTGCATCAAATGCATCCACCAGTGTAGTAGTGGTGACCATGTTGAGCCAAAGGAACACCGCAAATGTATCCATGATTAGCAGATTGATGTGGATAACAAATATAGATATGGACTGGGGATATACTTTTATGCTAGAGAATTGGTTCACTCCGTGTCCAAAGAATAATATGTGTTGAAGGAAAACGAGAATACACAGGAAGAGTTTAGTTTTACTGGGATTTTCGGTTCGGATGGACCATTTTGTTTGATTCCATTTGTAAGGCCAGATGAGAATTGTTTCAGGTAGAGTGCAGTAGAATTGGAAATATTTGTTTCCTACGTGGGATCCGCCACTGGTGTACTGCAGTGTGAATATGTGATAGCGGATTTTTTCTTTTAGCCAGTTC
>Ga0210040_10008639_pt1 | contig 12016 bp, 8 predicted proteins | sample CryGeyCG12114_NA_FD_185462 | JGI IMG/M metagenome (GOLD analysis project Ga0210040, IMG submission 185462) | Groundwater microbial communities from aquifer - Crystal Geyser CG19_WC_8/21/14_NA (SPAdes) (version 2) | ecosystem: Environmental > Aquatic > Deep subsurface > Groundwater | place: USA... | reverse complement strand
TGTACCAGTCGACGATCTTGGGCACGTCGGTGCGGCCCTTGGCGCCGCCGAACGCGGTGCCGCGCCAGTTGCGGCCGGTGACCAGCTGGAACGGGCGGGTGGCGATCTCCTTGCCGCTTTCGGCGACGCCGATGATGATCGACGTGCCCCATCCGCGGTGGCAGCATTCGAGCGCGGTGCGCATGACGTCGGTGTTGCCGGTCGCGTCGAAGCTGTAGTCCGCGCCGCCGTCCGTCAGCTCGACCACCTTGGCGACGATCTCCTCCCGGCTCATGCCCTTCGTGTTGAGGAAGTCAGTCATGCCGAACTGGCGGCCCCATTGCTCGCGGTCGGGGTTGAGGTCGATGCCGATGATTCTGGCCGCGCCGGCCAGGCGGGCGCCCTGGATGACGTTGAGGCCGATGCCGCCGAGGCCGAACACGACCACGTTGTCGCCGACCTGGACCTTGGCGGTGTTGATCACGGCGCCCACGCCGGTGGTCACCCCGCAACCGATGTAGCAGCTGGTCTTGAACGGGGCGTCTTCGCGGATCTTCGCCACCGCGATTTCCGGCAGGACGGTGAAGTTCGAAAAGGTCGAGCAGCCCATGTAGTGGTAGATCGGCTGGCCACGGTGGCTGAAACGGGTGGTGCCGTCGGGCATCAGGCCCTTGCCCTGCGTCGCGCGGATGGCGGTGCACAGGTTGGTCTTGCCGCTGAGGCACGACTTACAGTTGCGGCATTCGGGCGTGTACAGCGGGATGACGTGATTGCCGGGCACGACAGAGGTGACCCCGGTGCCGACCTCACGGACGATGCCCGCGCCCTCATGGCCGAGCACGGACGGGAAGATGCCTTCGCTGTCGAAGCCGTCGAGCGTGTAGCTGTCGGTGTGGCAGATGCCGGTGGCCATGATCTCGACCAGGACTTCGCCGGCTTGTGGGCCCTCGAGGTCGAGTTCGACGATCTCCAGCGGCTGCTTGGCTTCGAACGCGACGGCGGCGCGAGTCTTCATCGGGGGCTCCTTTGGCGGTGCTGTTGCCACGTCGGGACGGCCCGGCCAAGCGGGCGGAGATGGAGATCTTCAGCACGGCGGTGGTGATCGGACGCAGGCAGTTTGAATGGGAGCGGGAAAGTCGTTTCCGCATCGGCGGTCGCGTGACATCATGATGGCCACCATGTCCGGAGATGGCGGGTGAAGACGGAAACGCGACGGTCGATACGGTACACGGCATGGAGCGCCCTTCCCGTGGCCGCGGTCGCAGCGGTGCTGTTTGCGTGGCTTTCGGCGGTGGGGCTGGTGATCGCGGCGATGCTGAGCTTGCCGTGGCTCGGCTTCCGCTACGACAACAGAAGCGGAACCTTCTTTGTCCTGGGCCTGCTCTCGTTGTTCCTGCTTGCCGTGCCGGCTCTGCTGCTATTCCTGATGGCCCTTATGCACTGACAACGGTCGGGGCGACTTACTCGAACTCGACGATGACCTGGTCGACGGCGAGGCTGTCGCCGGTGGCCACTGGAGTGGCCTTGACGGTGGCTGACTTCTCGGCGCGGAGAATGTTCTCCATCTTCATCGCCTCGACCACCGCAACCGGCTGGCCGGCCTCGACCTTATCGCCGATCGCGACGTCCAGGCGAGTGAGCAGGCCGGGCATCGGCGCCATCAGGAAGCGCGACAGATCGGGCGCGACCTTTTCGATCATGTGGCGGGCGAGTTCGGCCACCGCTGGGGTCAGCACGGTGACGCGGTGGGTGGCGCCGCGGGTCGTCATCTTCCACGAGCGGCCGTTCCTGGCGACCAGCACGGTGCGCTCGCGCGAGCCGATGCGGGCGCGGACGCGGCGCTGACCGGGCTTATAGTCGGCGTCGAACGCTTGGTGCTCGCCGCCGTCCACCACCACTCGGTCGAGCGCGAAGTGGACGCGGTGCTCGGCGCCGCCGTCGAGCCGGACGACATGGTCGCGGGCGACCGGCACGGGCCCGCCAAGCTGACCGTCGATCTGCACCGCGCGCGCCTCGTGGACGCTGCCGATGAAGGCGGCGATGGCGCTGAGGTCGGCGGTCAGCGTGTCGTCCGGCGGCGCACCCTGGAAGCCGTCGGGATATTCCTCGGCAATGAAGCCGGTGGTGATGGCGCCCGAGCGGAAGCGCGGGTGCTGCATCAGCGCGGACAGGAAATCGACGTTGTGGCCGATACCCTGGATGTCGAAGCCGTCCAGCGCTTCAATCTGAGCGTCAATCGCGGCTTCGCGGGTCGGGGCCCAGGTGATCAGCTTGGCGATCATGGGATCGTAGAACATCGACACTTCGCCACCTTCGAACACGCCGTCGTCGACCCGGACGACGTGGGTATCGGAGCGGGTGGGCGTGCTCGGCTGGTAGCGGGTGAGGCGGCCGGTCGAGGGCAGGAAGCCGCGGTAGGGGTCCTCGGCATAGACCCGGTTTTCGACTGCCCAGCCGTTCAGAATAACATCGTCCTGGGTAAGGCCGAGCTTCTCGCCGGCGGCGACGCGGATCATCTGTTCGACGAGGTCGAGGCCAGTGACTTCTTCCGTCACCGGATGCTCGACCTGCAGGCGCGTGTTCATTTCGAGGAAGTAGAAGCTCTCGCCCGTCGGGTCGGCGCCGGAGACGATCAGCTCGACCGTGCCGGCGCTGTAGTAGCCGACGGCGCGGGCCAGGGCGACGGCCTGCTCGCCCATGGCCTTGCGCATTTCGGGCGTGACGAACGGCGACGGCGCTTCCTCGACCACCTTTTGGTGGCGGCGCTGGATCGAGCATTCCCGCTCGCCCAGGTAGAGGATGGTCCCGTGCTGGTCGCCGAGCACCTGGATCTCGATGTGGCGCGGGCTTTCGATGAACTTTTCGATGAACACGCGGTCGTCGCCGAAAGACGCAAGCCCTTCGCGCTTGGTCGCTTCGAAACCTTCGCGGACGTCCTGCTCGCTCCAAGCCAGGCGCATGCCTTTGCCGCCGCCGCCGGCCGAGGCCTTCATCATGACCGGGAAGCCGATGTCGGACGCGATCTTCACCGCCTCGTCGGTGGTGGCGATGTCGCCGAGGTAGCCGGGAACGACGTTGACGCCGGCCTGCTTGGCGAGCTTCTTGGATTCGATCTTGTCGCCCATGGCGGCGATGGCATTCGGCGGCGGGCCGATGAAGGCTATACCGGCGTCATTCAGCGCCTCCGCGAAGCTGGTCCGTTCGCTTAAGAAACCGTAGCCCGGATGCACCGCTTCCGCGCCGGTCGCCTTGCAGGCGTCGATGATCAGCTCGGCCTTGAGATAGCTCTCGCTGGCCGGCGCCGGCCCGAGCCGAACGCTCTCGTCCGCCATGCGCACATGCGGCGCGCGGGTGTCGGCGTCGGAATAAACCGCGACCGTCTTGATGCCCATGCGCTTGGCGGTGCGGATCACGCGGCAGGCGATTTCGCCGCGATTGGCGATGAGGATCTTGCTGAACATCAACGTTTCCAAATCCTATTCACGATCTTCATGAGAGCGATCCCAACCAGCACGAACGCGATCTGCGAACCAGGGAAGAACCAGACGCGCCTACTGGCGCTCCATGTACAATCCGTGTTGCTGGAGAAAGCAGGACACGGTCCCATAAACCAGACGAACAGGTTACCGAGGCACCAAAGCATTCCGAATACCAAGTAGAGCGCACAGCCGATATCAACGCCAAGTGGGGCGCGGCGGTCTTTCTGACTCACTCCGCGGCCTCGTCCAGCGGCGGTTTGTTGTGGCCGAGCAGGCGCAGCACCTCGTCGGCCGCGTCGGCGAGGTTGGTGCCGGGGCCGAAGATCGCCTGCACTCCGGCGGCCCGAAGTGCGGCATAGTCCTGCGCGGGTATGACCCCGCCGGCCACGACCTTGATGTCGGCGCGGCCGAGGTCGCGGAGGTGGTCGATCAGTTCGGGGATGAGCGTCTTGTGACCGGCCGCGAGGCTGGAAGCGCCGACTACGTCCACGTCGCTGGTGATCGCCAGTTCGGCGGCCTCGCGTGGGGTCTGGAACAGGGGCCCGGCGACGATCTCGAACCCGAGGTCGCCGAAGGCCGAGCTGACCAGGTTGGCGCCCCGGTCGTGGCCGTCCTGGCCCATCTTGGCGACCAGCATGCGCGGCTTGCGGCCAAGACGGGTGGTGACGGCGCGGGTGCCTTCCTGCGCCGCCTGCCAGCGGACGTCGGCCCGTTTGCCGTAAATGCCGCTGACCGGTTCCGGCTTCGTCGCATAGCGGCCGAAGGCGCGTTCCAGCGCGTCGGATATCTCGCCCAGCGTGGCGCGGGCGCGGGCAGCCTCGACTGAAAGGGCAAGCAGGTTGGCATCGGCGCGAGCACCGTCCTCAAGCGCCTGCAAGGTCTCGCGCACTTTGCCCTCGTCGCGGCTGCTGCGTACTTGCGCCAGCCGCTCGATCTGACCGGCGCGGACCTTGGCATTGTCGACTTCTAGAATGTCGAGCTGGGCTTCTTCGGTCAGGCGGTAACGGTTGACGCCGACGATCACCGCTTCCCCCGTGTCGACCTTGGCTTGGCGTTCGGCGGCGGCTTCCTCGATGCGGCGCTTGGGCAGGCCCTCGGCCACCGCCTTGGTCATGCCGCCGTGCGCCTCCACCTCGTCGATCAACGCCTGCGCGCGCTCCTCCAGCTCGCGGGTGAGCGCCTCGACATACCAGCTGCCGCCGAGCGGGTCGGCGACTGCGGTGACTCCGCTTTCCTCGGCCAGGATGAGCTGGGTGTTGCGGGCGATGCGGGCCGAGAAGTCGGTCGGCAGCGCAATCGCCTCGTCGAAGCTGTTGGTGTGCAGCGACTGAGTGCCGCCCAGCACGGCGGCGAGCGCCTCGATCGTGGTCCGGACGACGTTGTTGTAAGGGTCCTGCTCGGTCAGGGACACGCCCGATGTCTGGCAGTGGGTGCGGAGCAGCTTCGACTTCTCGGACTGGGCACCGAGGTCGGTCATGATCCGGCTCCACAGCGTGCGCGCAGCGCGCATCTTCGCGACCTCCATGAAGAGGTTCATGCCGATGCCCCAGAAGAAGCTGAGTCGCGGCGCGAAGGCGTCGATGTCGAGCCCGCTGTTCACCGCCGCGCGGACATATTCCATGCCGTCGGCGAGCGTGTAGGCCAGCTCCTGCACCGCCGTCGCCCCGGCCTCGTGCATGTGGTAGCCGGAGATGGAGATGCTGTTGAATTTGGGCATCTCCCGGCTCGTGAAAGCGATGATGTCGCTGACGATCCGCATCGAGGGTTCGGGCGGGTAGATGTAGGTATTGCGAACCGCGAACTCTTTGAGGATGTCGTTCTGGATGGTGCCGCTGAGCGCCCGGCGATCAACCCCCTGCTCCTCGCCGGCGACGATGTAGAAGGCGAGCACCGGCAGGACGGCGCCGTTCATGGTCATGCTGACGCTCATCTCGCCCAGCGGGATGCCGTCGAACAGCAGCTTCATGTCCTCGACGCTGTCGATCGCGACGCCCGCCTTGCCGACGTCGCCGGACACGCGCGGATGGTCGCTGTCGTAGCCGCGGTGGGTGGCGAGGTCGAAGGCGACGGAGAGGCCCTTCTGCCCGGCGGCGAGGTTGCGGCGGTAGAAGGCGTTCGATTCTTCCGCGGTCGAGAAGCCGGCGTACTGGCGAATGGTCCACGGCCGCCCGGCGTACATCGTCGCATAGGGCCCGCGCGTGTAGGGCGCGACGCCGGGAAAGCCGCTGTCGGTGCCGGCAGCATCATCGGGTCCGTAAACCGTCTTGAGCTGGATGCCTTCGGGGGTGGTGCGCGTGAGGTCGGCACCGCGGGCTTCCTTGGCGGCGAGGGCTTTCCAGGCGTCGTGATTGTCGGTCGGCATGGGGAAGGCCCTAACCCCAAGTGACCCGGGCGGGAACCCCGCTCACCGCCCGTTGCGGAAGCCGAGTCCGAGCAGCAGGTCGGCGGCGATGAAGAACAGCAGCACGAACAGCGTAGCGTTGAGGACGACCAGGGTCCAGAAGCGCGCCTCGCCCGCCTGGGCACGGGTCAGCTGAGTCCGATATAGCGGAATGCTGCCGGTGCGCAGCGCGCGACCGATGCGGAGCAGGACCAGCAGCGCAAGGACGGCGCAGCCGGCGCCGAACAGAAGCTCCTCGCCGCGCCCGTCCATCAGTGCGCTTGGCTCGGGCTTTCCATGAACTCGGTCAGGACGCCGCCAGCATCTTTCGGGTGGACGAAGAAGATGGGCGTACCGTGCGCGCCGATGCGGGTGGGGCCGAGAATGCGGACACCCTGACGTTCGAACTCGGCGCGGGCAGAGGCGATGTCCGGCACTTCGAAGCAGACGTGGTGCTGTCCGCCTTCCGGGTTGTTCTCAAGGAACTTGGCAATCGGCGAGTCCGGGCCGAGCGGCTCGATCAGCTCGACCTGCGAATTGGGCGCATCGACAAAGCAGACCCGTACACCCTGCGCGGGCAGGTCAAACGGCTCGCCGTGCGGCTCCGCGCCGAACAGGGTGCGGTAGCGCTCGACGCTGCGCTCGATCGAAGGTGTCGCAACGCCGACGTGATTCAAGCGACCGAGTTTCATGCCTTCTCCGTCACAACGGGATGTTGTCGTGCTTTTTCCAAGGGTTCTCGAGGCTCTTGTTGCGCAGCTTGCGCAGACCAAGTGCGACTCGCCGTCGCGTGGAGTGCGGCATGATCACCTCGTCGATGAAGCCCATGCTGGCGGCCACGAAGGGATTGGCAAAGCGTTCTTCATATTCGGCGGTGCGCTCGGCGATTTCTTCGGGCGTCCGCCCGCGGAAAATTATCTCCACCGCGCCCTTCGCGCCCATCACCGCAATCTCGGCGGTCGGCCAGGCGTAGTTCAAGTCACCGCGCAGGTGCTTGGACGCCATGACGTCATAGGCGCCGCCATAGGCCTTGCGGGTGATCACGGTGATCTTGGGCACGGTCGCCTCGGCATAGGCGAACAGCAGCTTGGCGCCGTGCTTGATGATGCCGTTATGCTCCTGGCCGACACCCGGCAGGAAGCCGGGCACGTCGACGAAGGTCAGGATCGGGACGTCGAACGCGTCGCAGAAGCGGACGAACCGCGCCGCCTTCTTGCTGCTGTTGATGTCGAGCACGCCGGCCAGCACCATCGGCTGGTTGGCGACCACGCCAACCGTGCGGCCCTCGACCCGGCAGAAGCCGATGATGATGTTTGCAGCGTGATTCGGCTGAAGCTCGAAGAAGTCGCCCTCGTCGGCGACCTTTCGGATGAGCTCGTGCATGTCGTAGGGCTGGTTCGCGGACGGCGGGATCAGCGTGTCCAGGCTTTCCTCGACGCGGTCCCACGGGTCCTGAGTCGGGCGCTCCGGAACGTCCATCCGGTTCGACAGCGGCAGGAAGTCGAAGAACTCGCGCGCGGCGAGCAATGCGTCGATGTCGTTCTCGAACGCCACGTCAGCCACGCCCGACTTCGACGTGTGGGTCACCGCGCCGCCCAGTTCTTCCTGCGTCACGACCTCGTTGGTGACGGTCTTCACCACCTCCGGGCCGGTCACGAACATGTAGGAACTGTCCTTCACCATGAAGATGAAGTCGGTCATCGCCGGCGAATAGACCGCTCCGCCGGCGCACGGGCCCATGATGAGGCTGAGCTGCGGGACGACGCCTGAGGCCAGCACGTTGCGCTGGAACACCTCGGCATAGCCGGCGAGGGAGGCAACGCCCTCCTGGATGCGCGCACCGCCCGAGTCGTTGAGGCCGATCACCGGCGCGCCGTTCTTCAGCGCGGCGTCCATGATCTTACAGATCTTTTGCGCATGGCGCTCGGACAGCGAGCCGCCGAACACGGTGAAATCCTGCGCGAAGACGTAGACCAGCCGGCCGTTGATGGTGCCGGAGCCGGTCACCACGCCGTCGCCGGGAATCTTCTGCTCGGCCATGCCGAACTCGGTCGCGTTATGCTCGACGAAGGTATCGACCTCCTCGAAGCTGCCCTCGTCGAGCAGCACGCCCAGGCGCTCGCGCGCCGTCAGCCGGCCCTTGGCGTGCTGCGCGCCGATGCGCTTTGGCCCGCCGCCAAGCCGGGCGGCTTCGCGCCGGCGTTCGAGTTCCGCAATCGTGGTGGTCATAGCCACAGGCTCTTCGCCCCACCGCGCGCCGAGGTCAACCGAGCCCGCCGATGAAGCGGACGTTAACGCAGGTTACGGTTCGCAACCCGCTGGGGATGCAGGGATTATTCGGAGCACTAGCCAGTGAAGGAAGAGATAATGAGTGCACTGATCAGCAAGGCCAAGCGCGGTTTCGCGGCCATGGACCCCCAGCGGCAGCGCGAAATCGCCAGCAAGGGCGGCAAGGCGTCGGGCGGCAACTTCGCCAATGATCGCAGCCGGGCGGCGGAGGCCGGACGAGTCGGCGGCAAGATCAGCCGCGCACGAGTGAGCGTACTGGCCTGAAACAAGCGGACGGAACCACTACGGCAGCTAAGTTGTTCATCAACTAGGCGCGGCGCGGCATCTGTTTGCCGCAGCGCAGCAATCCCTTGCCGTCGTGGGCTCGCCTTGCGGGAACCCGAATCGGCAAACCGTTGTTCTGTCGTAACCATCCGCCCTTTTGAAAGGTTTGACGCGCATGTTCGAGAAAGTCGGCGTTCCCGGGTCAGCAAAGTCTGCGGTTCCCGCGTTCTCGAACAAGCGAACCACCCTGCTCTGCTTCTCGCACCTGCGGTGGGATTTCGTGTTCCAGCGTCCGCAGCACCTGATGAGCCGCTTTGCCAAGGCGCAGCCGGTGGTGTTCTGGGAAGAACCGCTGCCGTCGGAAGCCGGGCAAGGCCCGTCGCTGGACGTGCGCGCGGCCAAGAACGCGCCCGGCGTGACGATTGTCACGCCGCGGCTGCCGGAGGAACTGGAAGGCGACAAGCAACGGACGGTGCTCAAGGGCCTGCTCGACCGCTACGTGTCGACACTGCCGGGCAAATTCGTACGCTGGTATTATACGCCCATGATGCTGCCCTTTTCGCGGCACCTGGACGCGCTCGCCACCGTTTATGACTGCATGGACGAATTGAGCGCCTTCCGCTTCGCGCCGCAGGAGTTGCTGAATCTCGAATCCGAGTTGCTGGAGGCGGCCGACCTGGTCTTCACCGGCGGTTACTCGCTGTATGAGGCGAAGAAGAAGCGGCACGGCAGCGCCCACCCCTTCCCGTCGTCCGTCGACCGCAAGCACTTCGGTGCGGCTCGCCGAGGCATCGCGGATCCGGCCGACCAGGCGGAGATCGCCCGGCCGCGGCTCGGCTTCTACGGGGTGATCGACGAGCGGATCGACCTCGAGCTGCTTGGCCAGGTGGCCGAGCTTCGGCCGGACTGGCAGCTGGTGATGGTCGGCCCGGTGGTGAAGATCAGCGAGGACGACCTGCCCCGCCACCCGAACATCCATTATCTCGGCGGCAAGAGCTACGACGAACTGCCGTCCTATCTCGGCAACTGGGACGTGGCGATGATGCCGTTCGCCATCAACGAGGCGACCCGCTTCATCTCGCCGACCAAGACGCCGGAATATCTGGCCGCCGGCAAGCCGGTGGTTTCCACGCCGATCAAGGACGTTAAGCGGCATTACGAAAAGCTCAGCGGCGTGCGCATCGCGTCCACCGCGGAGCAGTTCGTCGAAGCGTCCGAGCGGATGCTGGCGATTGGCAACACCAACCCGGACTGGCTGGGCGAAGTCGACCTGGCGCTGGCCGACATGAGCTGGGACACGACGCAGGCGCGAATGTCGGCGCTGATCGACCAGGTGGTCGAGCCGGCGAGCAAGATCGAGCGCCCGGCGTTCGGCTCGGCTCATGCGACCCACATGCCCAAGGCCAAGAAGTACGATTACCTGATCGTCGGCTGCGGCTTTGCCGGGTCGGTGCTGGCCGAGCGACTGGCGACCCAGCATGGCGCCCGCGTGCTGATGATCGACAAGCGCGATCACGTCGGCGGCAACGCTTACGACGAGTTCAACGAGCACGGCATCCTGTACCACAAGTACGGGCCGCACATCTTTCACGCGAACAGCGACGAGATTGTCAGCTACCTGTCGCAGTTCACCCAGTGGCGGCCGTACGAGCACCGCGTGTTGGCGCACGTCCGCGACAAGCTCGTGCCGGTGCCCATCAACCGGACGACGCTGAACACATTGTACAACGCGGGCCTCAAGACCGACGAGGAAGCAGCGGCGTTCCTGGCCTCGCGGGCCGAGCCGGTGGCGGACATCCGCACGTCGGAGGACGTGGTGATCAACGCGGTCGGGCGCGAGCTCTACGAGTTGTTCTTCCGCGGCTATACCCGCAAGCAGTGGGGCCTCGATCCGTCGGAGCTCGACAAGCAGGTGACCAGCCGAATTCCGACACGGACCAACACCGACGACCGCTATTTCACCGACACGCACCAGATCATGCCGCTCAACGGCTACACCAAGATGTTCGAGCGGATGCTCGACCATCCGTTGATCGACAAGGCGCTGGGCACGGATTACCGCGACGTCCAGAACGAGGTTAATGCGGCCCACATCATCTATACTGGGCCGATCGATGAATATTTCGACTGGCGCTTCGGCAAGCTGCCTTACCGCAGCTTGCGGTTCGTCCATTCGACAATCGAGAAGGAGCAGTTCCAGGACGTGGCGGTGGTCAATTACCCGCACGCCGACGTGCCGTACACTCGTATCAGCGAGTACAAGCACATGACCGGCCAGGAGCATGCGCGCACGACCATCACGCTGGAATATCCGAGCGCGGAGGGCGATCCTTACTACCCGATTCCGCGGCCCGAGAACCAGGCGCTATTCAAGAAGTACGAGGCGCTGGCCGACTCGACGTCGGGCGTGACCTTCGTCGGACGGCTGGCGACCTACCGCTATTACAACATGGACCAGATCGTCGGCCAGGCGCTCGCCACCTTCCGCAAGATGGACGAGGCGCGCACCAAGGTCGGGGCGTCCAGCCGGGAGCTGCGCCTGGCAATCTGAGCCGGGCTGGAGAGGGCCATGACCGAGGACAACCAGACGACCACCCCGCTCGAGCTTTGGGGCGGGGTGGAATGCACGGTCGTCCGGATCGGCGACGAATATCGCGACCAGCTGGTCGAGACCGGGCACGCCTATCGCATGGCCGACCTCGACGCGATCGCCGAACTTGGCATCCGCACGGTGCGTTACCCGATCGTGTGGGAGCGGGTTGCAGGTGACGACCCCGCGGCCGAACTCGACTTCTCCTGGCACGACGAGCGGCTGCGCCGCCTCCGCGATCTCGGCGTCGAGGTAATCGGCGGGCTGGTGCACCACGGGTCCGGCCCGCGCTTCACCAGCCTCCTTGACCCGGAGTTCCCGGCCAAGCTGGCCCACTACGCCGCTGTGGTGGCGAAGCGGTATCCGTGGATCAGCATGTGGACACCGGTCAACGAGCCGCTGACGACCGCCCGTTTCTCCTGCCTCTATGGTCATTGGTACCCGCACACCAAGGATTGGGGCGCCTTCATGCGGGCGCTCGCCCATGAATGCGCGGGCGCGCTGCTGGCGATGCGCGCCATCCGGGCGGTCAATCCGGGTGCGCTGCACGTCACCACCGAGGACCTCGGCAAGACCTTCGCGACCGAGCACCTCGCCTACCAGGCGGCGCATGAGAACGAGCGGCGCTGGCTGAGCATGGACCTGCTCGCTGGGCGGGTCGGTTCGGGCCACCCGTTCCGCGACACGCTGGAGCGGCACGCCGGACGCGAGTTGCTGGACCTGCTGGCCAGCAGCGAGGCGGCCCCCGACATTATCGGCATCAATCATTACCTGACCAGCGAACGCTACCTGGACGAGCGGCTGGAGCGCTACCCGCAAGTCGAACCGGGCACCAATGGGCAGGAGCGCTACGTCGACCTGGAAGCCGTCCGAATGCCGCACCTCATCGGCGAGGTCGGTCCGGCCGCGCGGATGCGCGAGGCGTGGGAGCGCTATCGCATCCCGCTGGCGATTACCGAAGTCCACCATGGCTGCACCCGCGAGGAGCAGGTCCGCTGGCTGCAACAGGTGTGGCAGGCGGCGGAAGAGGTTCGG
>Ga0210040_10008637_pt1 | contig 12019 bp, 10 predicted proteins | sample CryGeyCG12114_NA_FD_185462 | JGI IMG/M metagenome (GOLD analysis project Ga0210040, IMG submission 185462) | Groundwater microbial communities from aquifer - Crystal Geyser CG19_WC_8/21/14_NA (SPAdes) (version 2) | ecosystem: Environmental > Aquatic > Deep subsurface > Groundwater | place: USA... | reverse complement strand
TACTTGGGTTACTTGAAACAGATACATTACTAAAGGTTTACCTGAAGTAGAAGATGCAATTTCATCACCTCGTTCTTGGAGTTGTGATGGATTTCCAGAATCTAATTGAGTCTGTGGGGCTTCGTTTGCAAATATTGAAGCTTGCCGAGGCACAATGGGCCGTGTTGTAGATGCAAATGTATTAGTTCCTGAGAATATCTGATCTATGTTCGTATATCCCCGTTGTGCTTGTCTTTTTTTGGGGAGCTTTATACTTGCAATTTTCGCTATTTTGTCTGCCGCATCTACGGATGGGCTCCAAATCTCTGTGAGAGTAAAAAGTTTACAATTGGGGTCAAGATAACATTCGGTTAATGTTAGTAGATTAGATTCCGAATTTTACATATAAAAACAGAGAAAAAATTGTACATCTTCACACTTGAGTTAGTCATCTGATGAGCCAAAAGGTAGTGAATGAATGCAAATGCATATTGTGAAAAAGGTATAGTATAAGATCCCATGAAAATTTGAAAGTTTCACATGAACAAAACTTCAAAAAAATGACCTTGGGAAAAATTCTACTATACTGTAATAGTGGAATTGACATACTAAATTGTATACGTTAAATTTGAATTTTTTTCATGCCAGCCAATTTGCTTCACAATTTAAAATGCCACAATCCAAAAGAAATTTATTTTGGAGGTTCCTTAGCTTGTTCTTGAAGATATTTAAAGCGGGTACGATTACAGAGAAACCTTCAATAAGTCATACATAATGAATTAGAAATCTGATGAAAACATTATGAGTGACCCTGGGGCATGAAAAAAATCGTATACTTCATTTGATTTATCTGCCTATTAATTGTATCTCCCTTTTAAATTGTGCGTAAAATGAGACAAAACTAATAGCGAGGTCAGGAAAAAAATCTCATATACTAGTGTGTGCTACTCTGCTATTACTTAAAAGAGAGATTCTGAGACTCCAAAATTAAGTCTTACATGGGGATTATAGCAGTCTCACGTAGACTGCCGAACGGTAACAATGAGATATGTGCGTGAATTAAATGCAACAACAACAAATATAGATGTTTAGAGCCTAATGAACGTCCATAATGAATGTAAACTACCAAACATGTACACAAAAGAAGGTGTAAGAGAAAGGAGTTTCAAACTAGCTATGCTACTGATTGAATAACTATTCTGCTAACTTTACATTTAATCTACCAATCTGCATTTCTTCTCCCTATCCCTCTTCCCAGAGGTTCAAAGCTCAAATTAGAATGAAAAAAATGATTTTGAATAATTCCGAATTTTTAAGACTATCATATTCAATATGAAAAAAGAATCATCTAGCAAACTATTTCTCCAATTCCAATGAGTTCCATTGTTAATCAACGTAGTGTGCGAAAAACATCTGCTGCACGCATTCTAAGGATGGTCTAAAAAAACATTCATCTGTGCATATGCTTCTCTCATTTGTAGTTAGTTGACTTGACGGTATCTCTGCCGATGGTCTAATTTATGGTACAAGTTAGCTGGTTATGACATAATTTCGGAAATACCAAAGCAAAGAATGACACCCTGTAATACTAATCGTGTTTAACATGCAATTTCAACTATGTAATCTCCGATCTGTACACTTTTATTTACAAACGCAGCACATATAAATAGACAACAGTTGGTGCACCCAAAAATAGACCATGCTGCGTAAATAGCCTGAATTGTCAAATTAACGAAAAGGAACAAACTAACCGGAAGGAAATACACATGCAGCATTCAACACTGCAGCTATTTTTTCATCGAATTTTAACAAAGGTGACATCCATCCTCCAAAGTTAGTAAGTTAGTCATTCAGATTCAATTTTTGTGATGTCTCTTTGCCCACGGTGTGGCAAAAATGCTTAATGGCTTTATGATTAATGTCGAACAATACAAACAAAGTGTGTATACAATAATGAGGCGATAATTATTGCATATTTATTACATTTTTAGTCAGAATTTGTTTTCTTTTTGGGCAAAAATTCATCAACCAAACACTATAATCTTACACAAGTAAATGCTGCTAGTAATTATAGCTAGAGTATCATCACCCGTTACATGACAAAAAAGCTCCTTTTCTCTTTCAGTTCAGTCACATTTGTAATTATTAGAGAGGTTAATAATGGTGAATGACATAAGTTTTAGAAATCTTCAAAAACTTACCTAAAATTACAAAGACCAGAATAAAGAACTTGATGGCACATTGACGCATTTTGGTGTGCTACAGATGCGAACGGAAATCAAACATGCACTCTCACAGAACAATGCAATAAAGTTGTTGAGTTGAACACTTTTAAATACTTGAGTGGAAACAATAATAATTCAGTCCGCATTGTTAAAGTTGACACACTACAACAAACATGTTCCAATTTCCGAAAACATCAATCCATAATGTTAGTTGGTTGATATGTGTTGTGCAGCTTGAACTTTGTCACTCACAATGCAATCATCCCTGCTTAAATGGAGATTTTGGCGGCAAACCTACAAAAGTCCACGAAAACAAAGAAGAACCAATGATGACAAAGATTCGCGAATGTAGTCCGTTTTTGTTTGTTTGACGTTTTTGGATCAAACTGAGATTTCCTTTATTTTTCTCGTTTCGGATTCATTTGTACCTATAATTTTATTTGGGGCCACAAGCAGCACGAGTTTCACACACAAGTTCCTTCACAAACTGAATCGAAAGTGAGACTAGTCATCATTATGATGGGAAAGAATACTTTTATATAGGATGTTTCATTTTCAATCGTCATAATATAAAGGAGGGATGGTACCTGTTAAGTAAGCCGTGCAGTATTAGTAACAATGGAGAAGCATTTGATGTGAACACTGCATACTGCCGTAACATAGATTCTTTGCTTTAGAAAAAAGCATTTGTTTAATTACTGAATAGACAAATGTAGTTACTGAAGTTAAGCTGCATAAAGTTGGTAAATTAATTTTTGGCAAAATAATGAACCGTGAACCCGTTTTAAATATGTGAAATTACAACAAAGTTACGTTTTTATATAGCCGAAGTGTACGAAGGCGAGTTACTTTGTTAAACATAAGGATAGGAGAATTAAAAGGAGCTAATATTCATGTTGTTCATTCAAGAAATAGTACTTTCTTTGCATGCTATTCTGCAAGTGCATAATAATAATGGGATTGTGAAGACTTATTTGTTTAGTTAGTTAGTTAACAACAGTGAGATGACAGTAAATATTGCTTAAGAACTGAATCGGTTTGTCATTGTTAGTAATGCGTTGTTATTTAGAGGTAATGAACTCGTCAACTTATTTTCATGTTTATTTATGCATGCATCTAAAAGGAATAATAGCACGAGTATAGTTTAATATTTTTCACGATCGCAGCACTTGGAATTCAATAACCACAATATTGACAATATAATGCTTTCTTTTTTTGCCGAAATTGGAAACTCAGAGTAGACTAAAGGAATTGGCCACACATGAAAACGTGTTATTACTGAACCAAATTAAAGTTTTAAAAACTGTGCAATTATGTGCTCTTAATGCTCTCTTAATCGTTATTATTAAGGAATTCGTTTTAGAAGGAAGTCTACTGCTGTTTCTGAAATTATAGGACTCACTGTAGCTGTCTCACTACTGTATGTCTGTGACTTACATTTGTTTACCGAACAGCCAATTTTTCCCATCATGGAGTCCATATTATGCAATCGACAGTTTAAGACAATAACTTCATAATTTATGTACCATGTGTCAAAGGTTATGTGAATCGGTAGTATTTGCATTTAACTAAAAGAAATCTGACGAAATTAAAACGTTATTCATTCAATTGCAGCGCGGTACCTTAACACAGCACTACCAACAATTTAATATTGCCTAAACAGGCAAAGCTAAAAATGCTAAAAACGAAAACTAAAAGTGAGTGATTGTATTTCTTCGACCGTGTTTCTATCAAAACTGTGCACAAAAATATAATTATAAATCATAGCTATTTGATATTTGTCGTCGGGTCGTTTTGATTGTAATTGGATGAAAGATTATGAAATGCATCGATATTTTATCGCTTCCTTGACAACACGTGCAACATAGGAATATTATTATCCAAGCAAAACACATTCTTCACCAGCACACTTTTCAGTAAGAAATATTCTGCTCAAAACATCTACTCTTTTCTCGGCATAGTATTTTAACACAAGATCTGAGACTACTAAAGATCAATAAATTAGGTAAAGCCAGTTGATTTTTTGTAAATGCTTTCATAGAAATTTTTACAGGCTTCATAAAGAATCATATACCATCTTTTTTTAGGAAAATCATAATGGGGTGTGTACCACTGCCTCGGAGTAAAAGCGCTACTAAAAGATCTGCATCTAAAAAGCCAAATGCCCCTAAGCGTAGTAGGTCTTCTAATTCTAAACCGCCAAAGGCCCTCAAACGGACTAAATCCTCTGGATCTCATAAAAAACCCAAACGTAGTAAATCTGCATCAAAATCACGCCTAGCCAAAATTCGCTCAAAATCGAAACAGTCGGCAACTGGCAAAAAGGTCAACAAAAGCTTGAAGGAGATCAGTAAAGCTGCCAAAACTCTCGGCAAACATGTCGGCAAAAAATGCACATGCAAGAAGAAAGGAGGAAGGAAACGGAAACCCAATGCATTCATTCTCTACTACATGGAATTCTATGCGCGAAACAAAAATCGTTGCAACAAAGGAAGGATTATTGACATGGCAAAATCTGCAGCCAAATGTTGGTGGAAGAAAACTCCAGAACAGAGGGCACAGTACAAGAAGAAGTATTGTGGAACTTGCCCGGTTTGTCCATCTTGCCAAATTAAGAAGATGCAGAAAAGGGCAACCAAGAAATTCAAGAAATGAGCAGCAGTTTTGTTTTCGAATGCCAAATTTTTGTGAGAAACAAAGGTCTATGTAAATGTGGTGAATTGACTTGTATAAATCGTACATTGAAAAGTTTGAAGGTTCAAGGTTTTTTTACGCCTAGCCTACTATAAAATTATTTTACCTGTTGACGGTGAATTGTAAAACTACAGCCAGACGCAATTTTGTTTCTAATAATTAGCGCATTGCGGAGAATATATCGATTGCATTACTATCGTTTGAAAAAATGCATACAGTAGAACCAGATCGTAACTTTTCAGTTCACACAGTCAGTAAGTCAGTACTATTTATGCAGCGCAGAATCACTGCTAGTTAGTTAGTTAACCTATTGCGTCGCATTATTTTGCAAACTTCATTTCATTTGTTATGAATGTGTAGTGGGAAATTATGCAATGGCTTTACTTGCTGCACTTCGTTTCCTCCATATAGTTTTGTGGGTGTAATAAGCATATAATTTTTCAGCTAAAGGTGCAAGTAAAGACTTACTAACGAAGATATTTACATCAAAACCACATGAACAAAATAGCAAGATCACGAAGTGAAATCCAAACTGATGATGTCTTTATTAACTTATTTTCACGGTATACAGTTTTTTAACAATCTTAACAATTTTAAAATGCCCTGCGGAAAAAACGACAGTCATACAAAAAATGCTATAAACAATCAGTCACATAATACAGAGAGATGAACTAGCTAACGAGCTAACTAGCCACTAATTAAATTACCTAACCGCAGTCTAATTTAATTTGTACATGCAAATTAAAGATGACATAAGTGGTATAAAAATATTTGCTCCTTTCTACCACACGATATCACAAACGACGCCAAAATTTCAAATAACATTCGTTCACAGTCCAAATCGAGAAGGAGCACGTCTAGGCGTTCCAGCTTCTACACGGCCTGGGGTAGCAATATTATATTTCTTCGTTTTTTGCTCATCCTGAATGATTTGTTGAGCTTTTCGACGTTTTAATTCTTCTTCTGCTAATTTCATTTCAGCATCCATGTCCCGCAAATGCTCAATAGTTTCAATTTTCTTGTCCACACGACTTCTGCCAGTTTCTTTCACAGAGAAAAACATAGGACCCATTTCCGCCAACCAGTGGCCATCAACTGCTGTGACGCATTGCATGTATTCCTAAAATCAACAAAAAAAAGTTAATTGATTTGGCTTGCATCATCAAATTCACTCTGAACAAACTTCATTAATCAGTACGAATTGGAGGAAAAATAATAAACTTCGTTATCTAAAGGGATTCAGCCATTCTAATCAACAGAGTTAAGCAAACACAATTACGTATCCTTTCCTTGATTTTAATTAAACTAGTACAAACTTTTTTATAGTAACAATGACATTAACACAAGAAAATTATTCATAGCCGGTATGCAGCTATAAATAGTACGTGTTATGATTCACTTAAACTTGAATTACTCTAGAATAATATGACTGATAGACATGATGATAATAATACCGACCACATAAAGGCAGGATTATGTGTGCCACCTTATTTTCAATATTCACAGGAGAGGAGTCAGGTTAATGTTACAGCACAAAAAATGCATTACTAAACTTCCTGTTAAGATTGCGGAATTTTAAAATCAACTACTTTTCTTGGTTCACACGCACACTGAAAACGTTTGGACTCCAAAACATTTAGTTCTTCTGTCGTCAGGTAGTGCATAATTGCACCATTACTCAAAGCTGTGTTAGTTACTAGCCATTTAAAAATCGCACTCATTAGATAAGTAAACATAAAACATTGCATCTTGAATAAGTGATTACAAACACTCTTTATCGAAATATTCCCACAACTCAAACTATTTATGAATTAGAAAAACTCAAAAATTCAATTAGACAGTTTAGGAGCAAATTAAACCTCACAGAACAAGCAGACATACTTTGCTGCTGCAAAATCGCAATCCATATACAATGACGCCAAAATCAAGCCTATACGCATGTTCAAACCTCCTTTGTCAAACAAAGTCAATCAACAAACAATAAAAAGGCGCCAACTCAAAATTCAAAAGCCAATGCAACATATACATTAACTAACGCTTAAGCTAACTATAGTACAAGTCAGGTAACAGATGACACAAACAGATTGAAGAAAAGTGTTTGTCTGAGCTGTCTGAGCTACATCCAAAAACAAGTTACAGCCAAAATCCTTGGAAATAACCTTAAAACCACACTTGTTTAGATTTGTGTCAATTACCGTATTTCCCCTTCCAAGGACAATGTACTATCATTACTGACTACACTAACAAACGAGACAGTTTCTGTTCATCCAAAAATCAAATCTGGCAACTTTACAACAGAAATGTATCCTAGTGCCTACCTACTCTCCATAGGGAAGGTCAGTTTATCATCATAAGTATACCTTACAGATGACAACATTTTTGCTAGTCAACTTTGCCAACTGGCTACAGTAACAACCGGTAACAATACACCTATGGTTTTAATGGACACAAGCCATATGTCGTCGTGCAATTAGCAACACAGCCAAGGAAAAGAAAACTAGCTAGCAAACTGTACCTTATGTGTCATGATGAGCTCATGGTAAACCACATAGTCGGGAGTAAATCCCATTCCAAAGAGTGCGGATGTGGGATGTAAGTGACATGGCATTCCTGTTCGACTGTTCACATATTCTCCGATACCTTTGAGTCTGGCTGCTTGGTGAAAGTACGCAGAGCAAATACATTTACGAATAACATCCCAGTCCGTACCGGAAGAGATTAACTTCATCTTCTGCGAGTCCATGATGTCTTTCAGTTGACTTCTCACTTCACGAACCTTCCGCATTGCCTTTATGTGAATGAAGTGGTCATTGCACCAGGTGGAGGAGTATCTATGACAAAAAACATTGGGTTGAAAACCGGAACAAAATAATCGGGCGATAGTTGGTTAGTTAACTGACGGATAGAAGCCATGTCAAGTTTGATACGTAAAATAAAAAACCAATGAGAAAAACTAGATAAAAAAACTGTGGAAAGCTTTTTAATAGATTGGAAACATTGGTTGCAGCTTTTACAAAGACCTGAGCTTACTTGTTAATTTTCCACTGAGTGTAAACATTCAAATAGGTCAAATGATCCGACTCAGGTACTTGAAATTTTTCGCGCACAGCATCTGCATCCTCTTCCCGGCCCTTGGGTCGATAGAAAAGTGCAGGGACGGAAAGCATGGATACAATTGTGAGAATTTCTGTCGAACATCCCATGTCCACGGACGCAATCAGCATTTTAGACAGAGCTGGATCCAATGGGAACTCTACCATTTTACGACCCATGTCTACTAATTTTCCTGTATTATCTAGAGCTCCGAGAGTCCATAATTGGTACATCGAGTTCAAAATGTTGTCCTGAAAATATTCAAAATACACTTTATTCATACGCAGAAAGAACAATAAAAATAATTTGTATGTATCTCTTTATTGCCAATACTTACCTGAGGAGGAGGATCCATAAAATGAAACTGCAAGAGATCTTGTACTCCTAAAGATTTCAACAATAAAACTACATTGGATAAATTAGTCCGCTGAATCTCAGGCACAGTTTGGATCAAAAGCTCGTCTTTATACTGTCTCTCTGTATATAACCTAGAATTAAAAAAAAACCAAATCGAATTTTAAATCCTAATCATACAAGACAATATTTAATTTTCAATTGATTTTACCTAAAACAGGAACCAGGGCCAGTTCTGCCAGCTCGACCAGAACGCTGATTTGCATTAGCTTGACTGATAGGATATACTTGTAAAGCCTGGAGAACGTAAAACATTATTAGCCCATCGCATATGATATAAACAAAAAATAGACTTGAGTTATTTTTCGATGACTGCATTTTGCATTCACTCACGTCCATTCCTATCCTGGGATTATATACTTTCAGCTTACAATACCCTGCGTCCACGACGAATATAATTCCATCCACTAAAACGAACAAAAAATCATTGTCAAATTAACCATAGCTTCATAGCATACCAAAATTATAACTTAAACAAAGAAAAATCATCAAAAAATAAACCTGTAAGGGAAGTCTCTGCAATATTGGTAGCTACAATACATTTCCTTATGCCATCAGGAGCCTTCTGGAATATCTTGGCTTGCAAATCAGACGGTAATTGAGAGTAAATGGGCAAGATTGCTAGCAATGGAGCATCATCTAATTGCTCCAGTCGTTCTGCTAAGACTTCACATGTTACTTCAATATCTTCTTGTCCAGGCATGAAAACCAATATGTCACCTGCAGGAAACAAGACACCGGAATACAATGACAATGCTAGACAAAGCTCTATTCCAACGGGATTCCTAGTTAGTTAGTTGGTAACAGGTGCGCTCAAATTCTCTTATCAGTAGTTGAGTTGTAAACAAAGAGTTCTAGAGTGAGAGAAAAAGTAATTTCGTTGACAGTGATACATTGACACAGTGATTTTACTTTCTCTATCACTGGAATTAATTCACATTCTTTTTCACCGTTCTTAATGCTTTACAGAATGTATTGTTAATATGGCGTTTCCTAATGATTTTTTTCTGCAAAATTTCTCATATTTTTCCTCCTACATCTATATTCCAATGACAATATTTACAGATAATAATTTGTACGAGTAACATCTAACATCCCAAAGCGAATTAATTTTTAGTTTTAGGTAATAATCATGAAAAGAACTCACAGTCTCAAAATAACTGTAGCAATTCTTATTTTTGCTGTAAGCACACCATAAAATATGTTCCCCATACATAATTTTGTTACCACAAGCGTTATCACTCTTCCCAAATGATGGATGCATTTTATGACATATTTAATCAAGACTCTAGGGCAAAGCAGTTTCCAAGGAGCATAGCATGCATATGACGCAGTTAACGAGACATAAGATAACCTCATTGGTAAACAAAACTGATCCACACCCTCCCATACAGAAAATGTCTTACATTTCCAAAATACCAAACAACGTAGGCATGATAATGTTTACTACAAAATTATTTACAAACCAACATCCATTCGAGCGAACAAGGCTAGGCATTGTTTAAATCCTCAGTTTTATTTCCCATATTAATAAAATATGTAACTCCAGTTAAGTACAGTAACTAACTAACGAAACATCCCTAATGTACCAAAAAATTACGCCGAAATGCCTAAAATTGACCCTGACATGATACACATACAAACATGAGCGAATTCATTGAATAAGTAATGCCTTTTACACCAAAATCCTCATTAAAATTATAGACAGTTGTTGACATGCAAACGTGTCTGCATAAATGTGGGTTTGGAGTTGAAATTGCTAATTCACGTAAAAACATAAAACATCAACGAATGTTGCTCAAAAACAAGAGCACGCCATTCCATTCTATAACCGTTTACAAAATGCGACACCACCTGCCACATGAATATTTAGCTCCGAGAATGAAAAATCTACATTTTTTTACTCTTATTATAATGAGCTTTCCCTAAAATTTCCAAACAAAAATCATCATAGGTAGGTAATGCATCAATGCAGACATGCAATTTTCAATTTAATCAGTTACACTTTGGTAGGTGTGTCGGTGTTATGCATCCACTTCATAATGTTAATGTGCAACAAATTCTGAGCCGCACGTACGTGCGTGGACTAATATGAATAAGCATGTTTTTGCGTCACGGAAAAAAATCCTGGAGATTACTAGCTAACTATAATTCCCCAATAATCATTATCCCCAAAACAAAATTAATCTCTTGAATCCGTTGAAATTGGTTTGAATCAGTTTCATCCACAATATTCTGTCATCGATGATAATCCAAGCTAAAAATATTTTTATCCAAAAATTGAACGCACATTTAAATAAATTGATCTCACAATTGGAAACTTTGAAAATAGCCGACAAATGAGCAGAAAAGTCCGACCAACAACAGGGATTAAATAATTTCACGTAGACAGATGAAGTCATTAAGTGACTACAAGTGCGGTAATAAAACAAAGATTAGGGTCAGGGGAATGAACAAAAGCAATTGTGGTACCTTTATTGGGCTGTAGGTGGATTTGTAGTGCTTGTTTCACCGCCGAGTCCACATAATCTTCCACAGGATTTTTAGCAAAAAATGTTTCAACGGGAAATGTCCTCCCAGGGATTGTAAATGACGCCACGTTCCCAAAAAATTCTGCAAATTTACTTGCATCCATTGTTGCAGATGTGACAATTAATTTGAGGTCTTGACGTCGGGCTACGATCTGAAAGAAAAAAACAATGCAATTGTCATGTATCGATTTCGCTATAAAAAGACTGACGCGCGACAAAAATAGTGCTTGAATTTCATGCATGCATGCACCAGGGCAAATGTCAAAATGATAATTTTAGACGCTAAACTAAAGAGCAGAGAAATTTTACGCACAACATGAAGGAAGACAATGGCAAAACTATGTACTTTCATCTTGTAATGAGATTTTGACAATCAAACAACATAGCACTGCTACACTGTTCCCATTTTAACAATTCAAATTCAAGTATTATTTCATAGCCCATATTTCAATTATTGTAGAAATATTTTTCCACAAAATAAATTTACATAGCTTCATTAAACTCTATTGATAGATCAGACTTGTTTTATATTTCAGTTCTTCAAAAATGTTTTATAAATGCTCGCTCGTGACATATTAACCTTGATTGGTTGATTTACACTGACTATTCAATCATGGAATTTCTTAAAATTTCCATATTTCAATGTCTTTAAAGCAAAGCTCAGAATTCCATAGTGAACACCATTTTCGCATGAGCTCATAAACATCAATGAAAAACATGCAAACGTCAAATTACGCAACACATGCAAAGAACAGCATAATATAATAATGTCATGTCTCATAATGCTAATCAAAAATATATTAGGTATTCCAATAGAAGAAGAGATGGCATAACCTGATATTTTAATTCTAATACCAGATACCCATTAGAAATTAAATTCACAAAGTAATTTCTTGCGAATAAATAATTTGAGCTCCTTTATGAATTGAATACATACTAATATTAAACTCATTATCAAATGAGTCTGACTGACAGACTTTTATGACTGGAGCATGAGGCCTCCTTTCATTGTTGTTGTGACGCGGATGAAGAAAAAGAAGCTTTGACGTTGTCAATGGGATAATCAAATGGTGATTAGTGATT
>Ga0210040_10008634_pt1 | contig 12023 bp, 9 predicted proteins | sample CryGeyCG12114_NA_FD_185462 | JGI IMG/M metagenome (GOLD analysis project Ga0210040, IMG submission 185462) | Groundwater microbial communities from aquifer - Crystal Geyser CG19_WC_8/21/14_NA (SPAdes) (version 2) | ecosystem: Environmental > Aquatic > Deep subsurface > Groundwater | place: USA... | reverse complement strand
CCCGCAGCTCGCTGTTCGACGCGGCCGCGGCCAACGTGTGGATCACCGGCTCGCTCAACGGCCGCGGCTGGGAGCAGGCGCGGCCGCTGGCGATCGCGCTGGTCGTGCTGGTGCCGGCCGCGCTGGCCCTGAACCGGGTGCTGGCCGCGTTGTCCTTCGGCGACGAGACTGCCCGGGCGCTGGGCGTGCGGGTGCCGCTGGCCCAGGCGGTGGTGGTGCTGGTCGGGGTGGCGCTGGCCGCCTTCGCGGTCTCCGCGGCGGGGCCGATCCAGTTCGTCGCGCTCGTCGTGCCGCAGATCGCCGTCCGGCTCACCGGCGGCTCCCGGCCACCGCTGCTGGCCGCCGGGCTGCTCGGCGCGCTGCTCGTGGTCGCCAGCGACCTGCTGGCCCGCACCGTGCTGCCCGACTCGTTCCCCGTCGGGGTGGTCACCGCCATCGCCGGCGCCCCGTACCTGCTCTGGCTCCTGGTCCGCGGAAGGCGGCGTTCCACCCTGTGACCGCACCCACGCACTCCCCCGTCGTCCCGGCGACCACCCCGACCGCGCCGGTCCGGTTGGCCGCGGAGGGCGTCCGGCTGGCCTACGGCGACAAGGTCGTCGTCGACGACCTGGACCTGCAGCTGACCGAGGGCTCGTTCACCGCGATCGTCGGCCCCAACGGCTGCGGCAAGTCCACCCTGCTGCGGGCGCTGGGCCGGTTGCTGCGGCCGACGTCGGGCAGCGTGCTGCTGGACGGCCGGGCGATCACGTCCACCCCCACCCGTGAGGTGGCCAAGGTGCTCGGCATGCTGCCGCAGACCCCGCTGGCGCCGGAGGGGCTGACCGTCGCCGACCTGGTCGCCCGCGGCCGGCACCCGCACCAGAGCTGGCTCCGGCAGTGGTCCGGCGACGACGAGACCGTGGTCACCGAGGCGCTGCGCTGGACCGACATGACCGAGCTCGCCGACACCCCGGTCGATGCGCTCTCGGGCGGGCAGCGGCAGCGGGCCTGGATCTCGATGGCGCTGGCCCAGGGCACCGACCTGCTGCTGCTGGACGAGCCGACGACCTACCTGGACCTCGCCCACCAGGTCGACGTGCTGGAGCTGGTCGGCCGGCTGCACACCGAGCGCGGCCGCACCGTCGTGGTGGTGCTGCACGACCTCAACCTGGCCGCCCGCTACGCCCAGCGCCTGGTGGCCATGAAGGACGGCGTGCTGGTCGCGGCGGGCACCCCGGCGGAGGTGCTCACCGAGCAGCTCCTCGCCGACGTCTTCGAGCTGGAGGCCCGGGTCGTGCCCGACCCGGTGACCGGCACCCCGATGGTGGTGCCGGTCCGCCGGCTGCGTTAGGCCCCGCTGCAGGGGCCCACCCCGAGCCTGCGAAGGGGGAGCAGCCCGGCCCCGCTGCAGGGGCCCGCCACGAGCGTGCGAGTGGTGGGGGGGCAGCGGGGTCCTTCTAGTAGGTGAAGCGGGCGACGCTGCCGCGCAGGTCGCCGGCCATCCGGGACAACTCGTCCACGGCCTGCCGGGTCTGCCCCAGGGACTGGTTCGTCGAGGACGCCGCCGCCGACACACCGGTGATGTTCGTGGCGATCTCGCCTGCGCCGCCGGCCGCCTCGGCCACCGACCGGGACATCTCGTTGGTCGTGGCCGTCTGCTCCTCCACCGCGCTGGCGATGGTCAGCTGGTAGTCGTTGATCGAGCCGATGATCTCCGAGATCCGGCCGATCGCGTCCACCGCACCCGAGGTGTCCCCCTGGATCGCCTCCACCCGACGGGCGATGTCCTCGGTCGCCCGCGCCGTCTCCTGCGCCAGCTCCTTCACCTCGTTGGCCACCACCGCGAACCCCTTGCCCGCCTCCCCCGCACGCGCCGCCTCGATGGTGGCGTTGAGCGCCAGCAGGTTCGTCTGCTCCGCGATCGACGTGATCACCTTCACCACCGCGCCGACCTCCTGGCTGGACACCCCGAGCTTGCTGATCGTCCGCGTGGTCGTCTCCGCCTCACCGACGGCCTGCGCGGCCACCCGGGTCGCCTCGTTCACGCTCTGGCTGATCTCCCGGATCGCCGAGCTCATCTCATCGGCACCGGCGGCCACCGTCGCCACGCTGCGGGACACCTCCTCGGCTGCCGCCGACACCACGCCGGACTGCGCCGAGGTCTCCTCCGCCGACGCCGAGATCTGCGCCGAGGACGCCGACAGCTCCTCCGACGCCGCCGCCACCGCGTCCGAGGACGCCACGACCGTGGCCACCACCGACCGCAGGTTGCCCATCGCGGTGTCCAGCGCCTCCGCCGTCTGCCCCACCTCGTCGTGCCGGTCCAGACCGGTCGGGGTCGTCAGGTCACCGTCGGCCAGCGCCCGCAGGACGTCACGCACCCGGGTCAACGGGCCGGTCACCGAGCGGCTGACCAGCAGACCGACCAGCAGCGCCGCCACCACCCCGAGCGCGACCACGACCAGCATTGCCGTCCGCCCCGTCACGTACCGCTCGTGCGCGGCGGCCGCACGCTCAGCGGACGCTGTCTGCTGAGCGGCACGGGCGTCGACGAAGGCCGTCAGCGTCTGCGTACCCAGGTCCTTGACCTGCGGGAGGGCCGCCTGGAAGGCCGCCACGTCCCCGGCCTGCGCCGCCGGGAGCACCGCCTGGGCCCGCGCCGTCCGGTACTGCTCGACCAGCGGTGCGATGGCCGCGACCTCGGACACCGACACCCCCTCCGCCGCGTAGGCCGTCAGCGCGGCGTCCACCGCGGCGTCGTCGTCCTGGAGCTTCTGCAGCGCCGCCGCCCGGTTCTCCGCCGCGGCGAACAGCAGGGCGTAGGCGTCGAGGCGGGTGTCCAGGAACGCGGTGTGCGCGGTGGCCAGCTGCTCCACCGCTGCTGCGCCCGCCCGCTGCTGGACGTTCGCGTCGTCCAGCCCGCTCATCCGCTGGAGGCCGACGGCGCCGACGACGACGGCAACGGCGAGGCCGCACAGCGCCAACGTCCCGACCTTCCACACGATGGAGAGGTCGTGCCAGCGGTGCCGGATCGGACGGGAACGGTCGGGCACGGTTTCTCCTCGGAGCTTGCGCTGAGCCCGCGCAGCGGTGCGCGGGCAGGGGAATGGTCGGTCAGCCCGGCCCGCGTCGGAGGTGGGTGCCGGGCGTGTCGTCGCGCGCCTCGAGAATCGTCGAACCACCGTTCGACAGGGGTTGCTTGTCGACTCCGGACGAGCACGTCCGGAGACGGCAGCGGGCCGGGTGCGCGAGGTGCGCACCCGGCCCGCTGGTGAGGTGCCGGCCGTCCGTCAGTAGGTGAAGCGGGCGACGCTGCCGCGCAGGTCGCCGGCCATCCGGGACAGCTCGTCCACGGCCTGCCGGGTCTGCCCCAGCGCATGGGTGGTGCTGGCCGCCGCGGTGGACACCCCGACGATGTTGGTGGCGATCTCCGTGGACCCGCCGGCCGCCTCCTGCACCGACCGGGACATCTCGTTGGTCGTGGCCGTCTGCTCCTCCACCGCGCTGGCGATGGTCAGCTGGAAGTCGTTGATCGACCCGATGATGTCGCTGATCCGCCCGATCGCGTCCACCGCACCCGAGGTGTCCCCCTGGATCGCCTCCACCCGACGGGCGATGTCCTCGGTCGCCCGAGCCGTCTCCTGCGCCAGCTCCTTGACCTCGTTGGCCACCACCGCGAAGCCCTTCCCGGCCTCACCGGCCCGGGCGGCCTCGATGGTGGCGTTGAGCGCCAGCAGGTTCGTCTGCTCCGCGATCGAGGTGATCGCCTTCACCACCGCACCGATCTCCTGCGACGACGTCCCCAGCTTGGTGATCTTCTCCGTCGTCGCACCGGCCTCGGTGACGGCCTGCGCCGCCACCCGGGTCGCCTCGTTCACGCTCTGGGAGATCTCCCGGATCGCACCGGTCATCTCATCGGCACCCGCAGCCACCGTCGCCACGCTCCGCGACACCTCCTCCGCCGCCGCCGACACCACGCCGGACTGCGCCGAGGTCTCCTCCGCCGAGGTGGAGATCCTCGCCGAGGACGCCGACAGCTGCTCCGACGCCGCCGCCACCGCGTCCGAGGACGCCACGACCGTGGCCATCACCGAACGGAGGCTCGCCTGGGCGCCCTGCAACCCGGCAGCCATCCGGCCCAGCTCGTCCCGCGAGCGGACGTCCGGCTCGACCGTCAGGTCACCCTCGGCCAGGGCGTGCACCGAACGGGCCACCGAGCGCACCGTGCCGGTGATCTCCCGGATGACCCAGAGGGCGAGGGCGCCGGCCAGCAGCAGGCTGATCGCCAGGGCGATCCAGAGCAGCCGGGTGGCCGAGGCGGCATCCGCGGCGCCCTGGTCGTTGACCGCGGCCGCCTGCCCGGCCTGGCCGTCCAGCTCGCTCTGGAACTGGTCCATCACGGAGTCGCTGGCGTCCTGCAGCGGGCCGGTCAGCACGGTCGCGGCCGCGGCGTGCGCCTGCGCCGCCCCGGTCACCGCCGCCGACGTCGCGGCGAGGGCGCTCCTGGTCGTCGACGTGCTGGCGGCTGCGGCGCTCGCCGCGGTATCGGCGGCGGCGGCGGCGTTCCCGGCCGGGACCACCTGCTCGGTCGCCACCTGGTACCAGGCGTCCAGCTCGTCGGTCAGCTCCGCGAAGGCGGCCGGGCTGGTGGCCAACGGCTCGTAGGTGGACAGCTGGGCCTGCAGCTCGTCCTGCCGCTCGGCCAGCTCGGTGAGCAGCGTCTGCTGCGTGGTGCTGTCGGCCTGGGGGTAGACGATGTACCGCGCCCGGTCGCCCTGGAAGGCGCGCTGGATGTCCGAGAGCTGGACCAGCGGCTGCACGTCCCCCGTGTAGAGGGACTGCTGCTGAGCGGTCAACCCGTCCATCCGGGACGTCGCCAGACCGGTCAGGCCGACCGAGACGATGCCCAGCAGCCCGACCGTGGCTCCGATCTTCACCGCGATCGGGAGGTCACCGGCCCGGCGCAGCGCACCGCGACGGGGGTCTGCCTCCGAGGAGCGGGGTGACGGGCTGTGGGAAGACATGGTCGAGCTCCTGACAGAGGCGAGAACCCGGCGTTCTCGTGCCAGGTCATCGGCAGGAGCGGGGCAGGTCCGCACCGGCGACCGCATGGCCGTCCCGGCTGCCCCACCGGCCCCAGGGGCACCACCGGAACCGGGGGACCCGACGGTCCCCCGGTTCCGGCAGGCGCCTCAGTCCCGGGGGTCCTGCGGCCGCCCGGCGACGACCTCGTCGGTCACCTCGGACCGGGCCGGCCGAGCCGACGCCGGCCCGGTGGACGTCGACCCGGTGGACGCCGACCCGGTGGACGTCGACCCGGTGGACGTCGACCCGGACGCGGCCGGGACCCCGGGCTCGACGACCAGCTGGAAGTCGTCACCGTGCCGGGTGATCCCCTGGACGACGGCCTGCCGGACGGCCTCGTCGGCGAAGGCGCTGCGCAGCACCATCGGGTCCGAGCGCAGGTCCTTGGCCAGCGCGACGGCCAGGCCCACCATCACCAGGGCGAAGGGCAGCGCGGCGATGATCGTCAGGTTCTGCAGCCCGGTGAGGGCATCGTCCCCACCGACCAGCAGCATGATCGCGGCCACCGCACCCATCACGACGCCCCAGAAGACGACGATCCTGCGGCTGGGCTCGAGCGTTCCCCGCTCGGACAGCGACCCCATGACGATGGAGGCGGCGTCGGCGCCGGAGACGAAGAAGATCGCCACCAGCACCATGACCAGCACGGTCGTCACGGTGGCCAGCGGGTACTGCTGGAGCACGCCGAACAGCTGCCCCTCCGAGGTCTGACCGGCCAGGTCCGCGCCGTCCTGCTGGGCCTGGATGCCGGCGCCACCGAAGACGGCGAACCAGACCAGGCTGACCGCGCTGGGCACCAGCAGCACGCCGGTGACGAACTGCCGGATGGTGCGGCCGCGGCTGATCCGGGCGATGAACAGCCCGACGAACGGCGTCCAGCTGATCCACCACGCCCAGTAGAAGACCGTCCAGCCGCGCAGCCACTCGGCCATGGCGTCGCCGCCGGAGGCCTCGGTGCGGCCGACCATCTCGCCCAGATCGGAGAAGTACGCCCCGATCGTCTCGGGCACGAGGTTGAGGATGAAGACCGTCGGCCCGACGACGAAGACGAACAGCGCCAGCACCACCGCCAGCACCATGTTGGTGTTGCTCAGCCACTGGATGCCCTTGGCGACCCCGGAGACGGCCGAGGCGACGAACGCCGCGGTGAGCACGGCGATGATCGCCACGAGCACGCCGTTGCCCACGTTGCCGGCCCAGCCGAGGATCTCGACCCCGCTGCCGATCTGCAGGGCACCCAGGCCCAGGGAGGCCGCGGAGCCGAAGAGCGTGGCGAAGATCGCCAGCACGTCGATGACCTTGCCGGCCGGGCCGTCGGCGCGGCGACCACCGAACAGCGGGGCGAACGCGGCGCTGATCAGCTGCTTGCGGCCGCGGCGGAACGTGCCGTAGGCGATGGCCAGGCCGACGACGGCGTAGATGGCCCACGGGTGCAGCGTCCAGTGGAACAGCGTGGTGGCCATCGCCGTCTGCACGGCCGCGGAGGTCTCCCCGTCGACGGTGCCCGGCGGCGGGGAGACGTAGTGCGCCAGCGGCTCGCTGACGCCGTAGAACATCAGCCCGATGCCCATGCCGGCGCTGAACATCATCGCGATCCAGGAGACGGTGCGGAACTCCGGCGCCTCGCCGTCCCGGCCCAGCGGGATGCGGCCGTAGCGGCTGGCCGCCAGCCACAGCACGTAGACCACGAAACCCGAGGCCAGGACCACGAACAGCCAGCCGAGGTTGGTCTCGATCCAGGTCAGCGCACCACCGCTGGCGCTGCCCAGGTTGCTGGGCGCCAGGAAGCCCCAGGCGACGAAGGCGAGCGCGACGACGGCGGCCACGCCGAAGACGACGGTGTCCAGCCGGCCGGTGCCCTGGGTGCTGCCGGTGGGTGGTTCGGCAAGCGCGGGATGCGCTCCGCCGGCGGGGCGGTGACGCTTGGTGACCGGCGCATGCCGCGCCTGGTCAGGGTGTTCAGGGGGTGTGCTCACAACGGATGCGGCGCCCACCAGGACGCCTCTCCCTTCCGATCAGCGTGCAGGGCTGACGGTCGGCACCGACCGGTTGGACGGGCGACCCCAGGCAGTCACCGTGCGCGACCGGCGGCGAGAAGGCAAATGCCGCGATCACCCGAACCGGTGACGGACGGTGACCGAAAGCACCGACCCGACGTGGCCGCCCGAGCCACCGTCGGCCACACTGGACGGCGATGGACGTGCTCTCCGCAGGCCCGGTCACCGACGCCCTCTACTGGCTGCGCGGGCCCGCCCTGCACGCCCTGCTGATCATCCTGGGCGCCGTGCTGCTGGCCCGGCTGGTGAGCTGGGCCGGCCGCCGGATCACCGACCGGATCGACGCCACCGCCACCGGCTCCGACGCCCTGGTGCGGTCCGAGGCGGCCAAGCACCGGCACTCGCTCACCCAGGTGCTGACCTGGGCGGCCATCGTGCTGATCTGGTCGATCGCGATCTTCTTCGTGCTGGACACGCTCGGGGTGCCGGTCACCGGCCTGGTCGCCCCGGCCACCGTGCTCGGTGTCGGCCTGGGCTTCGGTGCCCAGCGGATCGTCGGCGACGTGCTGGCCGGGTTCTTCCTGATCACCGAGCGGCAGTACGGCTTCGGCGACGTCGTCTCCATCCAGGTGGTCGGCGGCGGCGACCCGGCGTCCGGCACGGTGGAGGACGTCACGCTGCGGATCACCCGGGTGCGGTCGGTGGACGGCGAGGTGGTCATCGTGCCGAACGGGCAGATCGTGAAGGTCACCAACCTCTCCCGCGACTGGGCCCGGGCGGTGGTCGACGTGCCGGTGCCGGCGACCACCGACGTGAACCAGGTGCAGGAGGTGCTGCGCGAGGTGGGCCGGCAGGCCTATGCCGCGCCCCGGCTGCACAAGCTGCTGCTCGACGAGCCCAGCGTGATGGGCGTGGAGAGCCTGGGGCTGGACGAGGTCAACCTGCGGGTGGTGGCCCGGACGCTGCCCGGCAAGCAGTTCGAGGTGGGCCGCGACCTGCGCGCCCGGGTGGCGCTGGCGCTGTCCCGGCAGGGTGTGTCGCTGCGGGCGAGCAACCCCCAGGAGGTCGACGTGCAGGACGAGGCGCTGGCCGAGGACCGGGCCCGCAGCGGAGGCCAGGCATGAGCCCGCAGCGACCGGACGACCAGCCCACCACGGTCATCCCGCAGCAGACGGCAGAGCAGCCGGCGGTGACCACCTCGCCGCCCGCCGACCGCAACCGGGTCTGGCAGCGCAAGCTCCCGGCCCACCTCGGCCGGGCCCGCACCTCGACGGTCGTCATCGGCGCGCTGTTCCTGCTGCTGGGCGGACTGAACACCGTCCTGCCGACGGACCCCTACGTGGACGTGCCCACGGCCGACGGTGGCACGGTCCGCGTTCGCTCGTCGCAGTACACGCCCCCGGCCACGAGCACCCCGTCGACCACCGCTCCGGCCACCACCAGCGAGGAACCCCGCCCCACCAGCGCCTCGCCCACCACCACTGCACGGACGACGGCGCCCCGGAGCACCACCTCCGACCCGGGCGACGACGAGCAGAGCCCGGCGCCGGAGACCACCGAGGAGCAGGAGACGACGGAGCGCTCGACCAGCTCGAGCGCGCCGACCAGCACCCGGGCACCGGCGACGACGGCGGACGGCACCTCGGCGGCACCGACCAGCTGACCCGGGTCGCGCCGGCTCAGAACGCGGTGACCACGGCGATCCCGGGCTCCCGGCCCACCGCGGCCAGCGCGTCGCCGGCGTCGTCCAGGCCGAGCTCGCGGGTGACCAGCAGTTCCGGGTGCAGCCGCCCGGCCTCGATCAGGGACAGCATCGCCGGGTAGTCGGCGGCGGCCATGCCGTGGCTGCCCAGCAGCGCCAGCTCGCCGGCGATCACCAGCTCCATCGGGATCTCCGGGCGGCCGACCGCCGGCGGCAGCAGCCCCACCTGCACGTGCCGGCCGCGCGGCCGCAGCGACCGGATCGAGTTCAGGCAGGTCACCGCCGCACCGAGGGCGTCGAGCGACACGTGCGCCCCACCGCCGGTGAGCTCCGCGATCGCACCCGGCACGTCGTCCGCCGTCCCGTCGACGACGTGCTCGGCGCCGAAGGCGCGGGCCAGCTCCAGGGCGCCGGCGGTGACGTCGACGGCGACCACCCGGGCGCCGGCCGCGACCGCGACACCGACGGCGGACAGCCCCACCCCGCCGCAGCCGTGCACCGCCACCCACTCCCCCGGCGCCACCTGCCCCACCCCGGTCACCGCGCGGAAGGCGGTGGCGAACCGGCAGCCGAGGCTGGCCGCGGTGCCGAACGGCATGCCCTCGGGCAGGGCGACCAGGTTGACGTCGGCTGCGTCCAGCGCCACGAACTCGGCCAGCGAGCCCCAGTGCGTGAAGCCGGGCTGGGTCTGGTTCGCGCACACCTGACCGGCACCGTCCCGGCACGGTGCGCAGCGCCCGCAGGCGCAGACGAAGGGTGCGGTCACCCGGTCGCCGACCGCCCAGTTCCGCACCCGCGACCCCACCGCGGCGACCGTGCCGGCCAGCTCGTGCCCGGGCACGTGCGGCAGGACGACGTCCGGGTCGTGGCCGCGCCAGCCGTGCCAGTCGCTGCGGCAGATGCCGCTGGCGCCCACCTGCACCACCACGCCGTCCGGGCTCGGGGACGGCTCGGGCACGGTGCGGACCGCCAGCGGACCGCCGAACTCCTCGAACACCAGCGCGCGCACCCCCGCAGCCTCCCCCAACCACCGAAGTCGTGCTTTCGGTGGTCGCGTCAGACTGGCCGCGTGGACATGGACGAACTCCGACAGGCCTGCGACCGCGCGCTGACCGGGCACGGCCCGCAGACCGCCGCCGACCTGCTCGCCACCATCCCGCCGGACACCGCCCTGGACCGGTACGGCGACGGCGGGGTGGTCACCGAGCTGGAGGCGGAGGTGGCCGGCGTCCTCGGGCTGCCGGCCGCGGTGTACCTGCCCAGCGGGGTGATGGCCCAGCAGGCGGTGCTGCGGGTGCACAGCGACCGGCGGGCCCGACGCACGGTCGTCTACCACCCGCAGAGCCACCTCGACGTCCACGAGGGCCGGGCGCTGGAACGGCAGGGCCTGGTCGGTCGCCCGGCCGGCGACCGCCACCGGCTGCTGCTGCGCGCCGACCTGGACGCCGTCGCCGAGCACCCGGCCGCGCTGGTGGTGGAGCTGCCGCAGCGCGACCTCGGCGGGCAGCTGCCGGCCTGGGACGACCTGGTCGCCCAGGTGACCTGGGCCCGCGAGCGCGGCGCCGCGGCCCACCTGGACGGCGCCCGGCTGTGGGAGGCCGCGGCCGGCTACGGGCGCCCGCCGGCGGAGATCGCCGCTCTCTTCGACACCAGCTACGTGAGCTTCTACAAGGGCATCGGGGCGCTGGCCGGCTGCTGCCTGGCAGGTCCGGTGGACGTGGTGGCCGAGGTGCGGGAGTGGCGGCGGCGGATGGGCGGCACGCTGTTCGGGCTGTGGCCGGGGGCGGCCTCGGCGCTGAGCTGCCTGCGCCGGCGGTTGCCGCTGTTCGGCGGCTACCTGGCCCGCGCCCGGGAGATCGCCGCCGCGGTGCGCGACCTGCCCGGCGTCACCGTCGTCCCGGACCCGCCGCAGACGCCGATGCTGCACCTGCTGCTCCGCACCGGCGCCGACGAGTTCGCCGCGGCCGCCCGGACGCTGGCCGGGGGTGGGCTGTGGACCTGGGATCGGGCGATGCCGACCGCCGATCCAGGGGTGGTGCGGGTCGAGCTGCCTGTCGGCGACGCCACGACGGCGCTCGCCGTGGCCGAGATCCGCGCGGCGGTCGCGACGTTGTCCGGCACGGGCCGGGAGGGGGGCCGGACAGTCGTGCTCTGAGTCCGCTGCGGACTCAGAGCACGACTGTCCCCACCCACCACCGCGGGGAGGCAGGCGCGCACCCATCCGTCAGGGCGCGAGCAGCGCCTGCAGCTCCTCGGCCGTGCCGCCCGCGACGTCGACCACCTTGGTGCGGGACGTCGCGCCGGTGACCAGGGTGACCGCGGCCCGGCGGACCCCGAACGCCTCGGCCACCGCCGCCAGCGCCGCGTCGGTGGCCTTCCCGTCGACCGCCCGGGCGCCGACCCGGACGACCAGCGCCCCGTCGTGCTCGCCGCCGACGGCGGTCCGCCCGGCACCGGGGCGCACCCGGATGGTCACCCGCACGGGCCCAGTCTGCACCGGGCGGCGCACCGTCCTAAGCTCGTCCCAGCTCACGAGAGGCAGCGACAAGCACCTGGCTGGCTGCCCGGCAACCTCAACTCCGTCTGAGGTGCTCCAGGGGAAGAGCTGGCCGGACGGCGCCCGTCGCCCGGCAAGGACGGAGCCTCCGCGCCGTGGGTGCTCCGGCGACCTGAGGAAGGTAGACCCATGGCCGAACCCAGCGGCTGGAGCTTCGAGACCCGGCAGATCCACGCCGGCGCCGCGCCCGACCCGACCACCGGCGCCCGTGCGCTGCCGATCTACGCCACCACCAGCTACCAGTTCCGGGACAGCCAGCACGCCGCGGACCTGTTCGCGCTGGCCGAGATGGGCAACATCTACACCCGGATCATGAACCCGACGCAGGACGCGCTGGAGCAGCGCGTGGCCTCGCTGGAGGGTGGCGTCGCCGCGGTCGCGGTGGCCAGCGGCCAGGCCGCGGAGACGCTCGCGATCCTGAACCTGGCGGTCGCCGGCGACCACGTCGTCGCCTCCGCCTCGCTGTACGGCGGCACCTACAACCTGCTGCACCACTCGCTGCCGAAGATGGGCATCACCGTCTCCTTCGTCGAGGACCCCGACGACCCGGAGAACTGGCAGTCGCTGGTGCGGGGGAACACCAAGGCCTTCTACGCCGAGACGATCGGCAACCCGAAGGGCGACGTGCTGGACATCTCCGCGGTGTCGGAGGTGGCGCACCGCAACGGCGTCCCGCTGATCGTGGACAACACCATCGCCACGC
>Ga0210040_10008633_pt1 | contig 12024 bp, 16 predicted proteins | sample CryGeyCG12114_NA_FD_185462 | JGI IMG/M metagenome (GOLD analysis project Ga0210040, IMG submission 185462) | Groundwater microbial communities from aquifer - Crystal Geyser CG19_WC_8/21/14_NA (SPAdes) (version 2) | ecosystem: Environmental > Aquatic > Deep subsurface > Groundwater | place: USA... | reverse complement strand
GGGTTATCGAACAAAGTCTCTTCTGTGCATGGCCATCAAGGATAAAAGGGGGGATGTGCTCGGTGTAGCTGAAGTGAGTTCATTTTCCTTTCATTAGTTTTTCTATTTAGTTAGTAAATAAAATTTTAACTTTGTGTTGTGCTCCATACTTGTTTGATGCCCACTTTTCCATGAATCAGGGAAAATAACTTTATTTTTGGCAGTAAAAGAGAAACCAATGGAAAAAGGCACCATTTTGATTCAAATATTGATTACTGCTACCGTTTTGAACCAAATAGCTCCACTTTTCTATCAATTTCATGTCGTTGAATGCCAATATTAATTGGGTTGATTAAAGTTTCCTGTCATTTTCATTGTATAGTTAGTTTGTCAATTAAATAGTTAGACTAGCTCGTTAGTTAAATGTTTCTTATTCACAGCGGCTCACTAACTAACTAACTAAACTAAAATTTTCCTTTCACTTTCCATGGCATGGAACCTGTATGTTGCATTATTTAGTAGACTGTAGTGTATGCTAGTCACTGATTCATGAATTTTGAATGATTTCCACAACAGGTGATCAACAAGAGAAATGGACTGACTTTTACGGATAGGGACGAGCAAGTTTTCCATAACTACTTGCAGTTCTGTGGCATTGGACTGAGCAACGCACAGTTGTATGAACATAGTCGCTTAGAAGTGAGAAGAAATCAAGTGAGTTGTACAATTTACCAAAAATAGGGGTTTTTCAGCTAAACAGCTAAAAAAATTTGTTGGGGTTCTGACTTTTTGTAATCATATTTTGCTGCAGCTGGCTTTTTTTAATTTTCCTAATATCGTACTGTGCATTCACATAAGTACATATATAAAGTCGTGTACGAAATAAAACAAAAATAATGATGATTCGTTTGTCCACTTGAATGCTTCTAGTTGGGCAATTGAATCGATTTTCTAGGCAGGATTAACATTTTATTTCTATTTTGCCGCAATGTATTGCGTGCTCACGGCAGATTGGTCAGATACATTAGGTAACACTCTGTACTGTTTAGTGATTCTGTCTGGAAAATCTAGAACTTAGCTTTCCATTTTTTCCTAACCAGATAAGAATTTCATGCGGGCTTTTCTTTTTGTCAGACTTGTTGCTTAATTGATGATGGATACATATAATACACACTCGGTATCATCTTGTGGCAAAAGTTTGATTCCCTGGTGTTTAAATTGTTATTTCGCTTCATTATGTTCTGTGCTGACTATCACACAGTGTAAACAGAAAGGAGTAGGACAAACTTAGTTAGTTAAGCACTTTTATTCAACTTTTTTTTCCTTTTTTCTCACCGCAGAAGGAACTAACTAGAGTAAATGTTATTTACTTTTTTTCCTCTCTTTTCAGGTGATGCTCGATCTGGCTCGCATGATTTTCGAGGAGCAAAGTACAATAGACCACATGGTGTATCGCATACTCACTCATACACTTTCTCTCATGCAATGTGATAGAGCTCAGGTAAATACGGAACCACTAGCTTTCTCGCTATATTTTTACTGCTTTCTCCTTCTGTTTTATATATATATATTTCGTTTCTTTTCTTGTCTACAGTATTTCATGATTCCTCATTTTCATGTTGGTTAGTTCGTTTGCTAAGCAAGCAAGTGAGGAGGCGGAATTAAATAAGACATTTTCTATTGTCCCGGTGGTCTTTTTTATGTGTAATAATCAAATCCTGTAGTTTCGTGGAGAAAAGTCTTATGGCCAGATAAATCTTTCCTTCAGGGCATAATCCTGATAGTTGCTTAGTATTGATTATTCTATAGATAATTCCTTAGTTGGTTTGTACTTAATATTGTGATGTAGTGTTTAACTAGGTATTATTGGTGAGCGTATCATGAAAATGGTTCGTATTTATGGTTTCGTTCAGGTTAATAGTTTATAAACAACGAATAGTACTAAGAACAAACTATAAAGCGTTAGGTAGGTTTATTATTTTCCTAGAACCATGTGTGCTAAATGTGCTTGTCAGTGAATCTTTTACAGACTGTTGAAGACAGATTTTAATGGGAGAACGTACACCTTTTAATGCATTTTATTTATGAGTCCTATTAAGTTTGCGTTTTGATGAGCTACTTTTATTCTCGGGTGCAGGTACTCATAGTCCATGAAGGTTCCAAAGGATCTTTTAGTCGTGTATTTGATCTGGAAGCAAAAGACTTACAAGATGAAGATTTCGAGTCACGTAGGAGTCCTTTTGAAGGCCGCTTTCCAATTAATGTGGGAATCACATGTTATGTGGCAGCCACAGGCGAAGTGAGTGAAATTGTATTTCATTTCTCTTCTCATTACTCATTAATATTTTTTATCCGTGCATTGCAGTTGTCCTTTTGATGTGGTTTTTCATTATTACGTGCGTTACTATGCTACAGGCAACTCATTATTCCACTCATTAGTCTATGCTATTTTGAATTCTTTGAAATGTAGAAATATACCCAACAAAAAAACGTACAAGAAATTGAAATTTATTGCCCTCGTTTTGAAATACGGTGCAGCTACACAGCTTTATACCGCAGTTAGACATTAAGCGGCTTTGTTTATCGCCTATGTATTCAGTGCTCATTGGTTCCTTATATTTTAGAAACGAACGACATGTACTGAAAGCCCTTGAAAGACATAGTGGAACATAAAGTCAATAAAATCAGTAAGAGAAAGGATAACTAGATTCTCTGGGTCTGTGTGGAGTTGGAAATGGAAACGAGTATATGGAAACGCTGGTTAAATCGATCGGAACAATCCGTACATAGACTGGCTTTTATGATCATAATAAATATCATAGAGCGTGCACTTATTTGTGTGCTGCAGATAAATTAAACTTAATATTATCATTGAAACGCAATTCATGCAATTTTCGTTCAATGCGTGAGCATACTCAGGAATACAATGAAAGGCTTACCAACTAACTAAATGACTGTAACTATAGAGAGCAGAAGTAATAAGACACAGTGTTTAGTTGTCGGTTTCGGTAACCAGTCAATCTGTATATTCTAGTTAGTTAAAGCTATGAATTGCTTTCTGGTAGGTAGGTAGGTAGTTATAGCTTAGCATTACATTTGGGAACCATTCTTCTCTAACGCTAACTGTAAGGCATGGGTGAAAGAAACAAGTTGCATTCTTAAGGAAGCGTGCTTTAGTCACAATTCATGCAATGAATACGAAATGGGATTTCCTGCCTGCTTCCAGAATCCGCTGTTCACATTCTTTTATTTTTTTCTCTAGACGCTAAATTTGGCGAATGTGTATGAAGACTCTCGGTTCGATCCATCAGTAGACGAGAACACGGATTTTCGTCATCGTGACATTTTATGTATGCCAATAAAGAACGCGGAAGGACAAATTATCGGGGTGATGCAAGTAAGTATCGATTTGGTTTTATTGAGTTCTGTAACTGACAATGGTAGAATATGTAAAAATGGAATAGATATTGTATAGTTATAGTTAGTTTGTGAGTTGCTAGGTTTTTTTTCTCTCCAGGCTATTGGATTTTGTAGGAATTGTATCATTTATTTGTTGCTAGCTTACAATTCGATGTTTGTAGAATAAAGCCCAAGTTTTATCATAGTTTCCCTTAGTGGAACTGAAGATGAGCTAAAATTTGGGTCACTGCGTTTGTACACTGCTGAGGAAAAGTGTGGAGTTGGCATAAAAGGAAAGGGATTTTAATGGCATAAGTTTTACTGTACATGCAACGTATGAAGTAAGTGTAAGTAAGTAAAGATATTGGGCACTAGTCAATAGGTCTTGGGAAAAGATGAAGATTTTTCGTCTTCGCATTTGTTACTTTCTTTCCTTTTTTCAGCTGTAATGAATTTATTGTCATCCTTATGGTATAAAAATCTTCTTACGGACCTGAAGCTTTTTGTTTCACTGGCTCCCAGATTTAAGTTGTGCAGCATGCTACAGATGAATCATGAGACAATGACATTTACTTGTGTTTTTTATAGGCTTATCGTTAGTTATAGTACCTAAGTTGAGATGACTTTATGTATTGCTGTAAAAACATAGCTGATTACAATTAGAGTATAGAAGGCAGGATGAAGGATCAAAGTTTTTTTTCTTGTAAGCTGTATTTTATCTTTATGTTTGTCACAGTTTGAGCCTTCGTTCGGTTGAAGGCTGTTTTTTATTTAGCGAAATTTGATTATCTTCTCATGAGTTGAAAGACAAGATAAAAGTCTGTGTAAAATTAATCTTCTTTAGTAGTGTTGTAATACGTTAGTAAAGTAACTAACCAAGATGATAAGTTTTCCTTTCATAGAAGTTTAGTTCTTCATTCGTTAGCTTTTGAAGATGAAGCAGGAAAAAATATTTTCGAGTACAAATGATTGTAAGATTTGCCTAACTTGAAGGTTTTTTGAAATCCTAGCATTTGTTAATTACCTCCCTTAATTTCATGCAAATCACATGCAAAGCACTCGTGCTAACTAAAGCTGATGTGAAGACTTTTTAGGTATAATATTTTCCGAATTCCATGGCCACTCATTACGAATCCTTGGAGAATAATTTGTGCAGCTTTTGCCTTTGAAGGGAATTTTGCATGCTAAATGCTCGATTCATTTCATTTACCATCTTATTCAAACCGAAATAATGGAGGCTGCTGAAAATTTGAGTTTAGTTACAAAGTGGAGTAAAACGGCTATAGTTTATGTGCTAGGTCTCATGTATTATGCATAATACTGCACTATTACTATTGTTACTTGTTAGTTAGGAAGGTGTTCAAAGGGAGTTGAATAAATTTTCTCATAGTTGAACAGAACTAAAACTACGCTGTAGCTAGTAACACTAATGTTCTTATTTGGAATCCGTTTGTGAAAGAAATAGTATAGCTAGATAACATTTCGGGATCGTACTAAATATATATTGGTGAGAAAGAGGTCTGTGAATCTCATTTGAATTGCATGTGGAGAAAGATTGGAGTGGAACATTATAGATTTTGAAGGACGTTTCGTATGGAGTGTAGTAGTACCAGTGCCCAAGTAGATATCTTATGTTGTGATCGATGGCTGTGCCTGGAAATTTATATGCAAGTTGCCCAGTTTGTCCATGTTATTTTGATAATATCATGTGTTTCTGTTACACAGCTAATCAACAAACTTGATGGGCTTCCCTTCTCTACGAGTGATGAGAACTTTGTGGAAGCTTTCGCAATCTTTTCGGGCATGGGGATACACAACACGAGAATGTACTTACTTTATTTTAAATTCTATGTGAAATATTTCATTCATGCAAGATGAGCTAATCTTGTTTGCTATAATAATGCAATCTCAACTCATCGCTGTGAATTGTGACATGAGGAAATTGCTGGAATACACTTTTCTTTCATTTTCTGCATTTCCTAAAGCTCTCTTTTTCATATTTTATGTTTCCACCATTGTAAATTAACATCCTTGCTCACTCACAATAGTCCTTATATATGGAATACATTTCTATTTTTTTAACCAACCCACTGAGTGAGTGAGCAATATATTTAGGAAGCACGCATAACAAAATGCAATTTTGGTAAAAGTTTCAATCTAGTACCACTTAGCATGGTTTTCTCCTTTATTTCCTGCAGGTATGAAAAAGCTATAACTGCCATGGCTAAACAGAGAGTAACTCTTGAAGTCTTGAGCTACCATGCGACTGCACCTTTTGAAGAAGCTGAAGCCCTCAAGGTAAGAGCAAGACTACTCTGGTATACTATTCATTGGGGAAGAAAACAATTCTCTTTCTCAACTTTTCTTTTTTTCCTTTCTTGGTTGGCTACTTGTCTAAATACATGCTTTATTCTTATAGGAAGCAATCATTCCTTCGGCACAACTAATCAGACTCCATGCATTCGATTTCGATGATCACCAAATGTCAGATGAAGACACGTGCAAGGTGTGTTACTTAAAAAAAAAACAAGGAAAACAAACAATTTTTTTACCAACTTATGTATCTAACAACTGGTGTACATTGGATCTTTTACTAGTTGTTTGGACTAGTTTTGAGAAGATACCATATAAAAACAACTAGAATTGTATGTTATATGTAGTTTCTAGCAAGGTAGTAATTTTTTATGTTATTAGGCTTGTTTACGAATGTTCTTGGATCTGGATTTGGTGAAACGGTTCAATATTGATTACGGCATGTTGTGCCGATGGCTCCTCTCAGTCAAGAAGAACTATAGAAAAGTGACTTACCACAACTGGAGGCATGCTTTTAATGTGGCTCAAATGATGTTCTCCATTCTCACGGTAAGAGTTGGTGAAACAAAGGGTTTTGCAAGTCTACTAACCAACTAACTAACTGAGTCTATATATTATAATAGGGACAGAAGTAAATGATTCAGTTAGAGTTATAGCTAGTTATACAGGCAGACGGACTCTTTTTCAGTTCATAGAAACTTATAAACTAACTAGCTAGCTATAGAGTTGGTCATGTGGAAATGTAATAGGTAAATGTTTACGATCATGCGAAATGGGGAGTTTGACGAGGATTTTGTGAAGTAGCTCTGGAGCACTTTGTGTAATGATCTGATGATACAAGTTAAGCCAATAGGGAGTCCGTGTTTGGAATTTTGCTTGTGCAAAACTAACTAAACAGCACAAACCGAAGTAAATAAATAATAGTGACTGGGACTTTATATTCTCTCCACAGATTAGTTAGTTGGTTTTACAATTTGAATGATGAGTTGACAATTCATGACAAGGCTTGGTTAGTTATTATACAGTAATGTTGTCATACAGTTGTAATGTTTTTCTCTCCAGGCTACAAAATGGTGGAAAATATTTGGTGACATTGACTGCCTAGGATTATTGATCGCCTGTTTGTGTCATGATCTTGTGAGTTTGAAAAATGGAATAATGTGGCTTCAAAGCTCTTTGGTTGGAAATGGAGATGACATTTTTATTCATGCTTGTTATTTTTAACGATTTACAGGATCATAGAGGGACGAACAACTCATTTCAAATCAAGTATGCTAAACCAATTATTTTTAGGTTGTATTGTGTAGTGTAGGGATGATTATTGACAAGCTTTTTATGATCTAACTATAGCAAGTTATAGTTTTTCAGCGGAAAAATGAATTTGAGTATGTGCTTTATCGTTTTTACAGGGCTTCATCCGCCTTAGCTCAACTGTATTCTACGTCAACTATGGAAAGACATCATTTAGATCAATGTCTTATGATATTGAATAGTCAGGTTGGTGGTTGGATTCTGTTTCTTAACCAAATTATGCTTGGTATGCCTTTTTGTTAGTTTGTTTTACATATTATACCGTAGTCATAGATCGCTATCACATGGCTGTATATATTTTACGTTATATTTACACTAATTGTTAGTAAGTGTTAGTACAAGTGCGTTATAAAATTTGTGTTTGTTCAGTGCTCATATCATCTGACTAGTTGTGCTAATTTCACCAATGCGTGGTTCTAACATAACTATACCGTGTTTGTATTTCCTTGTTTCTTTACTTTGCAGGGGAACCAAATTTTATCCCACTTATCACCAGATGAATATTCCAGGGTGGTTACTGTTTTGGAGGACGCCATTCTGGCGACTGATTTAGCCGTATATTTTAGGTAATGGAATTTCCCACGTTCACTAGCATTCTTAAAGCTGTAAAAACAAGAGAGGACTATAATTTATAAAATGATGACCAAAAACACTGCGCAAAATCTGAATGGTCCATGTAGGAACTCCATGCTTTCAAGTGAAGACTCTGTAGAGATTTTCCGTCTGTATTCAAAACATAGGATGAGTTGGTAAATAGGACTTAACCTCCATGTGAAGTTTTGTCCATTTCCATTCCCTTTCTGTTTACAGCTTACGATTTCCAGAGTGATTCGTTTGAGGAATGGAGGAAATGATGCAAAGACTGTATACGAAAACCAAGTTTTCAATCTGATTTTATTTGTAGTCCTTCTCCGTATATGCTATCATGCATGTGTTGAAATAAATGGAAAGGAAGAAATAAATGTGCCTTGTACTCTCATCTAAATAACTGGCTCGTGTGGTATTCTACAGTCTGGATGAACTCCATTTATGCATTTTCAGGAACCGAGGAGCTTTTATGGAGTTGATTGAGAATAATGCATGTGACTGGATGAATGATGAGGAGCAAAAGGATTTGCTGCGAGGAATGTTGATGACTGCTTGTGATCTCGGTGCTATTACTAAACCGTGGGATGTGGAGCAAAGGGTAACTTTACCTTTTTTACTTATTCAAATTACTCACTCTTCAATATATAGAGAATTGAGTTGAAGAGACTTATCCTGCTTCAATGCCCATGCGTTTTTCGCTCCAGTAGATCCTCAGTTTTGGTGTAGTTACCCGAGGAGATATGATGTTTGATGTGGAACCTTCCTTTATTTGTATTCCTAGGTGGCTGTATTAATAGCAGGTGAATTTTTTGAACAAGGGGATATGGAGCGAGAGAAACTTAATATTACTCCAATTGTAAGTGGGATGATAATGCAATATGGTACAGTCTATCGTTTTGGAAACACACTGATGGGTTTTGTTTCTATAGGATATGATGAATAGAGAGAAATCGGATCAGTTGCCATCCATGCAAATTGTTTTCATCGATAATATTTGCCTCCCAGTGTATGAGGTAAGGGGTTTAAAATTGGCTGGAGTTTCGTAAGAGAAATTAATATTCTGTAGTTACTAATATTATCGGTGTGTAGGCGTTTGCTCGATTATCCTCAAAGTTGAAACCTCTGGTGGACGGGGTGAAAGTGAATCGACAACATTGGACACAAGTGATTGCGTCCCAGGAGAATGAGGAGAATGGTCAATCTCATTAGAATCTGTTTTAACTACAAAACAATACCAAAATAAGAAGAAAAAAGCTGTGTGAACCAACCGTGTATTCTTTATCATCCCGAGAGAATATATATATATATATAGTCAGTCACTCAGTCATGATCATTTTTATGAGAAACTAATGCTAGTATTTATTTTATGATGATGACAATGATGCAATTATAGGCATGGATTTATTAGTACCTCTACGGTAATATGGATACTAACTAACTACTGCGATAATAATAATGTTAAGTAATAATCCTAATACTTATATAGCACTACTTATTATATTTTTATGAACCTTAGTACAATTCTCTCTATGTCAATGTAAAGATACCAAGACTAATGTTGTTACAATTTTTAGTGAAAAACAAACAATAGTGATTTTTGGTAGATTCAAGACTTATTGTGCTACAACCTGAAATTACACTCTTTACCGCATTCTCCAATAGATTTTTAGATCTACTTTTTACCAGAGCTCGTTGTTAGTTGATAGGTAAATGAAGTTGTTATCATGATCCACTAGGGTCCCCACATTTTATCATCACCACCGTCTTCAACTATTAGATATTTACGATACGATTGTGTGCGCTCTACCTTAATTTCACTAAAGCTTAGTTACAATATTCTCCTTATAATATGTAAATTTCCATGTTTTTAGCTTATACTCAGTCATTGTAAAGAAGTTAATGAACTAGCTGGCATGTCAGTCAGTTAGTAGAACTAGAAAATCCTGGTTTTTTCCTGGATCCTCAGAAATGTGCGATTGGACTGCTACTTTGTTGTGACCTTCCTAATCCCTGTGCTGGCTGGACGGACATTGGTGTGAATGAGCTGGGTTGATGGACAATGGATACTGTAGATTACTTACCCTTCAAACGTTACATTCCATTTACATAAAATCAACTTTATAAAGGGAGGTCCATTTTTGGAGACTCTGTTAGACACAGTTCGGATTTCATAGTGCACAGAGTTGGTTACAATGGGTAAGATTTTTTTTGTTAAAAAAATGTTTATTTTGCAAATGCAAGCATAATAGCTCAAATTTTTCATTTTTTTGCTGTTTTTTAGGATCGTCCAAAATGGCAAAACTTCTGTACACTGTGATAGCGCTCTGCGTGTGTCTCCCATGTGCGTGGTCTGCTATGATGGGTGAGAGCACCAATCTGGGATATTACTCGCCTCCATCTTATGGCTACAGTCCTCCGGCCTACAAGGCCCCTTCGTATCCTTCTTATGAGATGCCATCGTATGAAAAGCCATCTTATGGGTATCAACAGCCTCAGCCTAGCTATGGGTACAGTAAACCTAGTTATGGCTACGAGAAGCCAACTTACTATGAAACCTATGATACCAAAGTGGACGTAAGAGCTAGTTTTAAAGGATTTTAAAAGACTGTATTTTGAAACAGGTTATGAAAAATTTATTTGATTTTTCAGTACATGAATACGAATGTGACTCGCCATTGCGGTATTTTGCCTGCAGTGCATAAACAGTATGGATATGAAAAGGAGCGTGTGAACCCATATGAGTACCCATGGCAAGTTGCCATCATGGATACCTATTATAACTACAAATGTGGAGCTGGATTGATTGGACCACGTCACGTGATAACTTCTTCATACTGTGTGAAAGGTGGTGAAAGCGATGTGAGGGTTCGTATTGGGGAATTTGATCTCTCTACTGATAGAAACTACTTGGAGACTTATAAAAACACGGAATACAGTGTTTGCAAAATCCATCGCTACTATAATGGTGAGCTAGTTAGTTGCATACGTGTAATCAAATATCATATTGTGTGCTTTGTGTTGGAATCTACCATAATGCTTTTTTTTTTGCTTATTAGTTCCTCAACAATACGACAGCAGCTACCCGGATAAATCTATGCCTGAAAACTATGGAAGCTATGATGTGGTGATTTTGGAGTTGACTGAAGATGTTGATTTCGACTTGTACCCCCAAGCTGAACCTTTGTGTCTCCCAGAGTACTACGATTTGAGCAAATCTTATACCAACGAGTACAGCTATAGCTATGGGTATGGATCACAATACTCTTCATATGGAGCGGGTGCTGCTAGTCCACAGGTAAATCGTGTTACTATGTCTGCTGGCGCTGAAGATCGGAGGAATGAAGAAGGTGTGGATAATGACTTGGAATGCTTTGCTATTGGCTATAGCAGCTCTCCTTTGGAGAGATTGGAGGTAAATTTAGAAACGAATTTTGCATTGCAATTGTATGTATAACCATGTACATGCAAGTTTTTCATAAGTATTGAATGTCTTTTTAATTATTTTAGTATCAAAGACAGAGGGAGCAATCTTATGATTATCAAAAACCTGCATATGGAGGCTCAAGTTATAACAAACCTGGATATTCTTACGAAAGTTATTATGAATACAGCAGAACTCCAAGGAAAACTAAGGTAGAGAAAAGTTGGAGACAAAGAAATTATAATGCGTTATGCGAAATATGGTAATTTGGTAAATATATGTAATTTGGTGATTTCATATTTCTGACAGCTCAGGAAGATTGATGTGTACAAACCAAGTTATGGTTATGGATCAGAGAAAGCCAGCTATGCTAGCAAAGAGGATTCCTGGACTTCTGAATACTACTATGATGCTTGTCGTGTAAGTGATCTGTACTTTGTTGATGGTTCCGATTTTATAATTACTTGTGCTCAAAGACCAGATTACAAAACCGCGCACTAATTCCTTTTATAGGCTGATATGGGATCTCCCATTTTCTGTTTAGTTGAAGGAAGATATGAGCAAGACTACGACAGGCCTGCTTATCCAGACTATCCAGCTCGTAAGTATTATTACCACAGAAGCAACGCATTACAGCCTCATTGCTGGAAGCTAGGAAAACTGATACAAACTAACTAATTAATGTTTTCATTTTACACGCAGCATACAAGCAAGAATATTCTGCTCCAAGCTATGATTGTAAGTCCACGTGTAATATACGAACAATGGCTTGGAAGAGCTCATTGTAATTGTTACACTGACTGAGTACTAACTAACTAAGTAACTAACTTTCCTATTATTTCCATTCAATTTTAGCTTATCAGGCCAGGGGATACGAGCCATCTTATTCTGCTCCAGCACCCTATTATCCTGAGCCCAGCTATTCTGCTCCAGCATCTTACTATCCTGAGCCCAGTTATTCTGCTCCAGCACCTTACTATCCTGAGCCCAGTTATTCTGCTCCAGCACCTTAC
>Ga0210040_10008632_pt1 | contig 12025 bp, 10 predicted proteins | sample CryGeyCG12114_NA_FD_185462 | JGI IMG/M metagenome (GOLD analysis project Ga0210040, IMG submission 185462) | Groundwater microbial communities from aquifer - Crystal Geyser CG19_WC_8/21/14_NA (SPAdes) (version 2) | ecosystem: Environmental > Aquatic > Deep subsurface > Groundwater | place: USA... | reverse complement strand
GGTGGTGCAAACTTACATAGCTACAATACGATGTAAGTAAATAGTGGTGTAGTACAATGACAGTGAGTAAGTTTGAGTTGAGTGAAAAAAAGTTTGTTTATCAGCTCTTACACTTACAAGCGGCAAGAATTTGACAAGTTACTTTCCCCACACGTATAATAATAATAATATTTTTAGTTGTCATCATCAGCCGTTCCTCGCTGACATACATACCTTTTCTAAGATTCGAAATCCCATACAGATCCTTTTATTTGTATATTTTTTGGAAAGTGATGTGAAATGGTGGCTTGATTCATGTAGTGTGGTGTAGTTAGTAATATAAATAATAAATACTGCAACGTTTAATTATGACTATTAACTAACCATGTGTTAGCTAAATACAATGACGAGTCAGTTGCGAAAAAAGTGTATGGCTGGCCTATTCATCGTCCTAATATTGGGATATCATGGAAACTGGTTTTTTGCCTTTATATTTGAAGCTCTAGCTGGTAAAATTACATTCGAAGTGGATCCCAGCTATTCGCTAATTAGTGCCCACCTACAAAGAGTGAGCCAAGTTACAGCAGTGAATAAAAGTGCATTGATACAACATTTGTATCAAACTAAATTACATCAACTTTCGGAATATATTCAAAATCGACTGGACAGTGTGAATAAGAATATTTTTCATAATCAGAAGTGTGCAAATAGTATACGATGCGTGCTCCCAACTGGTATTATATATTGTTTTAGAAACCATGAAAGACTACTTATTATTTGAATTTGATTTCAGTTTCAGTATCCTGTATGAATTTTAGTCCCGTTCCATAATCTTTGTTTTCTTTCCATAGGGTGCACTTTTGGATGTAAAATACATTTCATGGCAGGGTGTTTAATGAAATCCTACGAAACGAGCGTTCCAATATCCGTAGATTGGAAACACTGGCCGTACAGAAATGACTGGGCAAAAATATTCCTTCCAGTAGGATTAAATTGTTCAGTCTCCAACAATAGTGGCTTCACTGCTATCATTGATAATAATATGGAAAGCGCAATAGATAGTTCACACAAAAATAATAATTTTCCTAACACTCAAATTAATGAGAATGTGTATAACTTATTGAGAGAGTTACCCACTAATCCGACAACATGGTGGATGGGACAGTTTTCAAAATTTGCACTACGCTTACGCTTAGTACCAGAAATGAAACTAGAAATACACAGAATGAAGAAAATGCTCAATTTGAATCTCTCTACAATCGGGTGGGCACATTGTTATAATATTTATATTTCAAACAATGAGCCTAAAAATCAATCAAAATAATAATATATAATAATATATAATATAATATATATAATAATAATATAAGTTTAATGAATGAATTGACTGGATTTATATTCTACATGTTACTTTACAGAATATATCTTGATGCGTCCGATAGGAAAAAAACTGAGCATAAGATAAACAAATACATGGAAATCGCCAAACAATATTTCGATGAACTTGAAAAACAATCACGTGCTGTAATAAGGAAAAGAGTTTTGATAGTAACAGAAGATCGTGATTTGATTGTGGATCTGAGAAAAAGGTATGCCATAATTTGCGACTACTGTGTCTAATACCGCATAAATTGCATGTTTGAAAGTTTGGGAAAGAAGTTTAAATCAAGTAATTTAAATTGTAATTTATTTTTCGTTCAGATTCAAGCATCCACGCTGGGAAATAATAACTGTTCCGAAACAAAGTCGCATTGAAAAGCTGGTACTCCAATTGTACTTGCTGCTGGAGTGTAAACTGATTCTATGCAGTGAGTCTTTTGAAGTGAGTAACTATATAGCATTTATCGCATGCAACTAACTACGAGGCTAATGAATTAACCTTTTTGGTCTTTCTTGAAGGAATGCCAATTGTTGAAAGAGCTGTCGGAAATAAACTATCTGAAAAATGGTATAAAAACTAAAGTTCTCTCAGGACAATCTCGAAGTCAAGAGTCAAGATAGTTGACGGACATGAACGACAATTCCAGTTTCCTATTAGTATCATATCTATTTCTTTTATCGACGCAAAGTTTTTGAATGAAATAATTTTATAGCCCCTATCCGCTAAACCCGTTTTATACACCGTGAATGAATCTTTTATGGTCTTTGATGGATTGACTGCATACAAATAAGTTGAAAATCCACTATAAAAACTTCACAAAAAAATCATTTCATAATTTCATTATCTGTGTGGCAAGAGATTCATATTTACTAGCATTGATACGCTAAGGTATAGTTTTTGTTTTTAATCACAATTTGGGACACTAAACTTTTTCTTCATTTCAAATCGGCAACGGCATTGCTTGCAAGACCCTGAAAACGAAGTTATTATGCTACTACTACTACTGCCATAGAAGTACTGCTCACAAAAGAGCGAATCGCTATGTTTGCGCCTGCGTATAGACTAGAAATTGCTTATGGATTTTATGGAATAGGAATAGATCATCAAATTAGTGATCATAAATAATGTCCAATGAAGTGAAATAGAGCGGTAATTGAAGGATTTAAGTTTACTTGTCGGATAGTGAGCATCTGAGCAATAAGTAAATAATAAAAGGTTAAAGGTACAAAGACAAACCTTTTTGAATCTAATGTCTGGATTACAGGCAGGTTGGCAGGTATAATAGTGACGTCCAGAATTACTTTTTTTAACTATTGAGTAACATATAACTAACTTTTTTAATAATATTTCAGCAGTCTTCCTTCACAGTGATATTCACAGCAAAGCTAAGAGAGTACACATAGTTAGTACATGGTCCATAAACAACATAAACAAAATAGTTTGAACGTGTTCCCGCTCTTTCATTTAGACGTGTATCACATAAGTATGACACGTAAGGTTTTAGTTAAACTAACCAGTCGTCGGTGAAAAGACAACAATTTAATCGTTTAATGTTTCAAGCTAAGTGTTTCAATAATTTTCGTAGTCCCAGTCACCATACTTTTGGGGTGTTGTTTGTGGATTGATTATGCTCAGTTGACGATCAAGAAAAAGTATAGTTTTAAAAATTGAGAAAGTTGACATTGGAAAAGAAAAATCGACTCGGCAAACAATCATATCCAGATTCATATAGAATAGATTAATCAGAAGTATTTTGACAAAGTAGAATAATCGTTGGCAGTTCCATATTGTGAACTAACTGGAGGGATAGCCATAGGGATTTTGAAACCTTTTACCAATTAACAAAAGTTACTGTAAAGGTAACTTTTTTGCGATGGTTTTGTTTACAATGCTGTCAAGGCTCAGGGACTCAATGCCCTTGGCCGCATCTATGCAAAATGACGAAGAGGTAGGTCATCCAATCAAGTTGTTAAATGATTAACAATTGCAGCTTCATTAAAATCCAATTGATTTCTTTTAGTACGAAAGAAGTTTACTGGAGTTTCAACAGCAAGCAAAAATGTTATTTAGAAGGTTAAACGCTCAAAGTCCCCCGAGATGTTCCATTGAATCTGGACAATATGTTTTTCAGTAAGTTTTATCGTACTTAATTGAGAATGAATTTTGTATTGATTGACATTTAATAAATGGAATAACATAATGCATTATCATTTTTACAGTTACTTGATCGAAAATGAAGTCGTGTACCTGACCTTGTGTGACAAAAACTTTTCCAAAAGATTAGCGTTCTCATATCTTGAGAATATATCCCAAGAATTTGCTTCCCAGTTTTCTAGTAAAATTCACACAGTCACTCGCCCATACTTTTTTATTGAATTTGGTAAGTTTATCTTTTGAATGTCTCTCCTGTATCTGTTTCATACTACTTACTGACTGATACTACTGAACTGATTAGATATACATTATGGTTAGTTAGTTGTAATCTTAGTCTTCACCGAAAGCTAAAATACTTTCTTTATTGACTACAGATACCTACATACAAAAGGCGAGGAAAGAAGTCATGGATTCAAGAAGCAGACGAAACCTTTCAAGCTTGAATAATGAATTACAGGATGTCCAAAGGATCATGGTTCAGAATATAGATGATGTTATAAACAGAGGCGCGGTGTTAGCTGAAATGGATTATAAAGCACAAAATTTGTCTTTACTGTCGCAAAAATACAAGAAAGAAGCTACGTATTTGAATTTACGGTCTGCCTATGCTAAAGCTGCGGCTGGATTTGTTGTGGTTTTTTGTTTCATCCTTTATTTTTGGGTTCTGTAATGTATTCTTCTTGTTTTCCGATTTAACAAATGCATGTGTTTAAAAACTGATTATTGTGTACATAAAATTGGAGATATACTCTAGATATAAGAGGTAGGGGGCTTAATATTAAAATGTGGCATACAAATAGATAAATAATCCTTCGCCATTAGTTTATTGTCGCATGTGAAATGTATTTGTTGTTTTGAGGAGCGTTTCCAATTCTAGCCTACGGTGTAAACAACCACGTAATTAAAGATGATCTATTTCTTCCAATATTAAAAAAAATTTTACATGTAATATACTTTGTAACGACGTAAATAAAATAAAATATTAGTAAATTCTGACGTCCCTCTGCTGCCATTTATACAAAATATACTGTATATGTAGAACTTTAAATATACGAATACTTAAAAAAATCCTGATCTTAAAGTTAAAGTCGTTGTCGTTATCCAATCCGAGTGATAATTTAAAAAGAAAGGCTCTGAGATTTCGAAATAGCACACTTTACGCATATTTAAAACATTCAGATTTTAATTAATCGAAATCGAACAAGAAAACAAGATTAAATTGAGTGCTTCGTCATCCATACTTTAAGGTTCACTCCTTCACACAGAAACTTACAAGAGGAAAGCTAAAGGCGGCAAACAAGTCTGGCTATATAGTTGCACGTACAGAGTTGTTTTCACTTTTTATTTACTGTTTATAAATGAGTTGGGTTTTATTTTCGCTTTTTATCAAGGGTCTGATCACGGTCAAATAAAATTTAATTTTCTTAAAGGTAAAAATACTATTAATATATATTTTTCAGCCAATCGGCCAATTTCGGCTGACCTACAGTGGGATATTGAGCTCCAATAAATAATACTTAAAACAAATTGTTAAACTCATCATGAAGCGTAAACTAGAGGCTCGCTCAAATCGTGGTAGGCCAAAAAGGTCAACTGTGTCTCAAAATGATGTGTCAGTGTCACCCATACATGCTGCTGTCGAGGATGATTTCTATAATGCGAAAATGGAACAGTCTGACAACAGTGAAAAAGACTCGCATTGTTTTGTGTGTGGATATTCAGCTACGATTAAAAACATATGGCGGACTAGCCCGATGATGACCACATTTGCAAAGCTTGTAAATAGCACCATTGATCCTCAAATTGATCAATTTTCATTGTGCGCACGATGTAATGAAATACTTTATGAGCTGCAACAGTTTCAAATTCAACTGGAATCAATTACTAATGGGATGAAGAAAATTATAAGCCTTACGAAGCTGAAAATATTGAATTCAAAGACAATAACCTCAAAATTGTCTTACTCCAAACCAATAGATAGGTTCAGGAACAAGGTTGTTAGAGGTTAGATTCTAATTTTTTCGTATCTAATTCCTATTATGGAATTAATGGACTAGATTTTAAGATGTGTTATTCATTTTGCATCATTTTCATGCACAGATTTTTTGCCTACGATATTCCTGAAAAAAGTTACGTCAGAAAATAACGAAGTAACCGACCATCTTGAAGATAATATACGGGGGAAAAGTAAACAAGGCAATAATATAAATACAAAAGAAAATGCCTCATCTTCTGTTGAATTATTAGCGAAACAGCGAATATCAGACGAAGACTTGCTATTTGATCAGTTGTTTTCTTCGCATGCTGGCTTCGGTCAAGAAATTGGGTCTTTATTTGAAAATGAGGATGCTGTAGACGATTCTGCACCTAGTACTGACGGGAATGCAGATTCCGCGGAGAATGACAAGAAAAAATGGGCTGCAATACTAGCGAAAGCCATCGAATCTGATAACTGCTCTGAAGATGAACTCAATCCACTTATGAAAATTGAGACTGTCATGAATCATGTAGATGACGGGATTTTTGATGATTTCGCTGATCTAGGTGTATCAATGAAAACGTAAGTGTGTTTGTTTGTGTGTGTGTAAAATGTATCACCAAGCCCTCTTATTTTGTAACTATCTATCTATCACATAATGTGCTGCAGTTAGGCTTTCAGGTCGCTGTCCTTAATAAGCCCAGACAGTTCCTTTTATCTGTGTGAATTTTTCCCAAGACGTGTAATTAAATAAGTCCAACCAAATAGTTCTCACTTTTGTGTGTTTCTTTTTGAGACGCCGGTATGAAAACAGTCCAGACGGTTCTTATCTTAGTATTGTGTGGTCTTGTGTGAAAGTCGGATTGTAGCGCGTTACGTTTTCTAATTTTCTCTTTTGTCAATTTCTGTTTGTTAATGGAAGATTTTGGCTACCCTAAGTACTGTTTTTCACTGTAACCTATCAAATTAAGTGTGTTCTTCTAAATATGGCTGTATTTGTTACTTTTTTGAGCATGGATATCATGATTTAAAAAAAAATGCTGTAATATTTGTAGAAATAGCTATAAACTAACAATGTTACTCTAGCAGCTCTAGCATTACAAATTACTGATTGTTTTTTTTAGCTCGGATCATGGTATTATCTCTTTCGAAGAAAGCAACTCTAAAGCCGTCAGTAAACAAGCTAAAGTGACTGAAACTTTGATGACTCAAGATCAAGATAGTAGTTTTATCCTTCCGGATGAGGATTGTTGCAACGATAGTGACGATAACATGCCCGATTTAATGTCAGCTCCGAACAGTCCCGACCCGAGGAGTTTACATGAAGACACAAGAAGTGAAGCCAACATGCCAAACCTGACATTAGAGTCTGAAACGATTATTCCTGATTCAAACGCACAAAAATCCAGTGTTGGAAATAAAAATGTTGCTACACCGTCCACAAAGAACAAGAATTTCTCTAAAACAAAACATAAAGATGTGAAGTCAAGAGTATCATATGCGCAAGTTTTCAATAAAACAAAAAACAAGATTCCAAATTCCTATTGGGATGGAAGCTACAAAAAACTGGAAAGGAGAATTTTCGAAGACGTTGAAATTAAGGAAATTTCAGATAAAGAATTCCAGTGTGGCGAATGTGGTAAAGTGTGCAACAGTAGTAGCAACATTCTGGCCCATATTCGAACCAATCATTTTAGTAAGTTTAATTCTATTCGTAATATTTTACTGATAATTTTTATAAATCCACCATTATTCAGGGGTAGCCGAGTAACATGAGGCAATTCCGCATTTCTTTTAATTCAATCAATTCAATAAACGATTTTTCATAAATTATTTTTTGCAGGAAAAGGAACTGGATTTCCATGCACGGTATGTAATCGAATGTTTGGCTACAAACACAAGTTAAAAAGCCACATGGTAACCCACTTTGATACTCGTCATTTAACTTGTGAAACATGTGGAAAGTCATTCAAGACTTCGTCTGCTTTAGCAGGACATGTTGGAAGGGTTCACCTAAAAAAACAGCCATATGGATGCTCCTTTTGTCCAAAACGGTTTTTTAAAAGATCCGATCATCAGATTCATGAACGCATGCATACTAAAGAGAAGCCACACTTGTGTGAACAATGTGGCAAAAGCTTTTCTTCATTGAGCTCCCTTCGGTCTCATGAGCTTTCTCATATGGATCAATCAGCTTATCACAAATGCAGTATCTGTAACAGAAAGTATTCACAGTATGAATTCTATCGTCGTCATGTTGTCAAATATCATCCTGATAAATTTGGCATGTTGAAAAAGGATGAAGATCTGGCTGCCCTGCTAAAATCTAAATCATTTCACCGCAGCAAAAGCATACGGATCCCGATTTTGAAAACTAGTAGTAGCCATTTGCAACAATCATTGCAGAAGGATGCACAGCAACCTTCCACGAGTGGAATCAGTGATAACTTGCAAGCCGAATCCACAAACTCGACATCCGATGATTTACGAAGTATTGCACAAATCTCACATGATCAAATGCCTGTAGAGAATACTCATTTAGTTTTAAACCAAGTAGCCCCAGTACCGATGGATATGCCGACTTTAGTAAATGTGGTAGATATGGACTTTGTGGATACTTTGTTGTCGAACACTATTTGATAATGACTGCTATTTTCGATAGAAATAAATGACAACACGTAGAAACACTATTTGATAATGAGAATGACTATATTGTTTTAGAATTTAATAAATGAGCACATGGTTTTAATTTAAATAACATATTTTATTTACCTTACCCTTCCATGTAGTTTTTATCAAGCGGTTTAGTGCAGCCTTATGCGATTGACTCTATTATTTTGAAATGGCATTTAGGAACAATAGAAATATTTTTAGAACTTATAATGTCAGTTAAAGTTAGAAAACCATTTGCTTTCTCGAACCATATTGCAATTGCATAGTCAAATCGTTTCATCATTGTGTCAAAAAATTGTTCCAGGAGTCGAGTCAGCGAAAGCCTTATTTTGATCACTGAAAAATAAAAAGCTATTTGTACTGTTTTAAACTCTGGACCTTTTCATTTCAAAATGAGATTCGATTTTCTTTTTGTGTTGGTATGCATTATAGAGGTATGCTTCATTCAAGAAATGACAGCAAAGAAGCAACATTTTAATCCTCGATACAAAAAAGAAAGAGATATTTGTTTCGACAAGTGGGCTCATTGTTTGTGTGAGTTTCAAGAATTTTTTACTTACAGACCTAGTAAAAAAAAATACATTACTAAAGAATGTTGTGTTAAAATTATAGTGGAAAATGGTTACAAGCAAACACCGATGAGCTGCAATAATAGAATTGAAAGAAGATACATGTAAGTAATGTATTGGATTGCACAATTAGTCGTATATTCAATTATTACAGATACCGAGGACAGTGAATTTTTGTCCCTTGTATGTAGGTGTTCATTCAAGTTTTACGATGAGAAGCTAGCATTTCAACGCAACGGTTACGGTCCTAAACATTAGAGTTGTAAGTCAAACTTTCCTATCCTTTGAAATGCTGACTAGCTAAATGGAAAACAAATATGACCTCATGTATGCATAAAGGAAGTTTAGACTAATGGAATTCACAATCAAAATTGAAATAATGAGAATATTTTCATAGTTCGCAGTTAGTTACGGTTGTTAGTTTAGTTAACATTTTTTTGGACTAATAATGCGCAATAATAATGTATTTATTGGGAAGTGACAAATCGGCGTCATTTATGGAGGTAAGAAACCTGGAATGAATATCCTGAAAATATTGAATGCAATTGATTGCCACTTATCGTCATGATCATTCGGTTTGAAAAGACAATTGATGAACGCAGTGAACTGGAATGTAGTGAATACAAAAGAGGAATTGGAGTGATAAATTTTAATTGTTTTTTTATTGACGTACCATATGCACCACAGCAGAATTCATATTTTTAACCTTTTATTATGCATATTATAGCGAATGAAGAATGAATCCATAGTACGGACTCATCCAGTTTACGATAGATCCAAATCAAATGCTGTTATCATCTATTAAAATAGCTCATTTGATATTTTTGTACGAATTAAAGTGGCCACAGACATAAATACTTTGCACTATGCTATTTTTACATGCAAAAAAATTACAATGGCTACTAAAATTTTTGAATTCGTTAGAGTATTAATTTGCGAATCGCACCAAGAAGATTACTTCAGTCTGAGCTCAATTTGTGCACTTTAAACTATTCTTTTGTTTGAAGAGTGACTCACGATTTTTGTTGACATTAGTTTGTCAATTAAATATCAGTAAATATGTTACTTAGATTTCTGAGCAAACAAAAGGTTCCTTTGTTAACTGGTGGTAGGTGAATAAAAATATCATGGTTAGATTTTATAAAAAATATATTATCTGAAAAATCAAACTAAATTTCCATTTCTACATACAGTGGGCATCGTGTTGTTAATCATACTGCACACTTTTTGCGTGGAGGCTGGACGTACTACGATAGACAATAGATTATATTGCTTTTTAAAATGGAGAAAATGTATGGAAAAAAGTAAGTAAAACGTCGCTAAAAGGCGCCACAAAGTCCTTAATTAAATTCAATTTGGTTTTCCAACAATATTTAAAAAAATTATTTATAGCAGGACGATGGATGTTTAAGCAATCACCAGAGAGCTGCATTAGCTGCAATATTTCTATCCAACGTAAATACATGTGAGTTTGCTTTAAATATATTGAAAACAAACGTATAATATTACTTATTATCTCAATTTTTCCCTTTTAACAGGTGTGTTCATAAGTTTTATAAAATATCCGATGGTCTCAAGCCTTCAAGATAGAGTTTTCATACAAATTAATTTTATTTCACAACAAATTAAATCTAACAAGTTTTTACATAATTATCCCTTATTAATTTACATCTGATTTGGTCATGATTATTATGTAATTGATAAAGAACACAATTGATATTTGAATCTATGAAACATGGAACAGTATCTTAATTTAATTGTAAAGATCGATACAATCTCATTAATATAAAAACATTTCAACCATAATTAATCGTCAAAACTCATTGGTTTAGCACTTATATAAGCTCAAATGTAGATACAAACTGCAATACTGTATTCATATAAAGTGCAGAAAATGTACACTGTCAAATGAAAAGGTAACACTGCTGTGTGCAACTTGGAATGATAGATTTTGTGTTGTGTATGTATTTTCTTTAGTAAGCCTCCTTGAATCTTATTTTTTCCCTGTTAATATCAACAATGAAATATTTGTCCATCTACGTATTTATCTTCTGTCCATAGTTTTTGTATGTTCGTGTCGTACACAACTATGATCGAACAACAAGATGATAGGGGCTGCCAGCAATATCTTCTCCGGCGTATGTAATGTGCACCTTGTACCGTCCAATCTGAAGAATTCGGTACATAACTTGCACAGTTCGATCCGAATAAGTCTGTGTCCAAATGTCCGGTTTTCCTGGGCCCACAATGGAAATCCCTATTTGTGAAATTTCATCCGATCTTGACACACATAGTTGGAATGTATTTGGACCCCCTGAAAAAAAGTTGCAATTTATTACCACATTTAAAAGCTTCATTCAAAGAATTTTGTGTTCTATTTGCTTACTTGGGGATCCCTGCCTCAATGCTGAACCGCTAGCAATCACCATCGTAAAAACGAATTCTCGAAATTTCCAAATATAGACAAATCAATTTTGCTAACTCACTACAAATAATAATGAGAATATGAATTTGTGTCTGGAAAATGTAGACTGATCTCTCACCCAAATCTTAACTCAACAACAGTCAACAGCAACATCTTTTGCATAGCATCCCACACACCTGAAAAGCGGAATTTAATGGTCCTCGCATTGTAGCTTTTTCCTTCTAGCTCAAAAAAGTGTATTTTTGAATTTTATTTACTTTCAAATGACTACTATTCCCAGGTTTCGCAAAGTCTATCATAAATGGTCATTAAATAGTCACATAATAATTTACATAATTAGTTTGAAACTGTGGCAAGAACAGTCTGTATGGCACAGTTAACACGTTAATAAAGAGCTTAAATCAAATAAATGCAGACAGAATTAATTATAGCATTGCATGGCTTCTATTTTGTCTATACGGTAGAACATTTCGCAACTTTTGTGCGATGCGGCCGCCATTGTGCATACTACACATGCCATAACTTTTGCTCAAAGCATGCACGTAGTCCGTAATTTCCATTGTTAGTTAGTTAGCATCTTGTGTCATACTTGATCATCCAAAAAGTTGTAGTGCGCTTGTACTACTACTCAGCAACAAACAAGGAAAACACTAAAGCAATTTAGCTATCCTATTCTTTTAACTTTGGTTTGCTCAACTATCCATCCATGTTGATTTTCACAGCTCACTCACTATCACTACTGCTGCATGCTCTGCAAATAAGCAAAACCACTTGTGGGCGCCATATATGTCTTTAGTTAGTTTGTGTGTAACAAAAGTGGACTTGAAAAAAATATCTCCAAAACTCAAGTGTGGGTTGTAAATAAA
>Ga0210040_10008631_pt1 | contig 12025 bp, 7 predicted proteins | sample CryGeyCG12114_NA_FD_185462 | JGI IMG/M metagenome (GOLD analysis project Ga0210040, IMG submission 185462) | Groundwater microbial communities from aquifer - Crystal Geyser CG19_WC_8/21/14_NA (SPAdes) (version 2) | ecosystem: Environmental > Aquatic > Deep subsurface > Groundwater | place: USA... | reverse complement strand
GCGTGGCTCGGCGGACGCTCCAGGCACGCGGCACAGCGCGCCTCGTCTCCGCGATCGAACTCGAACGGCTCGTTGCACCCCGCGCACCATGGCGGCCCCAGGAAGCGCAGTTCGCCCCAGCATCCGGCACAGAAGCGGTGCTGCGCAGTGACGATCGCGCCGCAGCCTGGGCAGCGTGGCGGGAGTGTCAGATCGACGACGGTACGGGCCAGCAGGATGGCTGCGCGGTTCACCCGCCCCTTGTCGCCGCTTGGCGCCATCGCCACAAGCAGTCCACGCATGACCCCGCCAGAGATCTTCAGCCGCTCCGCCCGCCGCCACCACCGTGATCGGGCCGAAAGCCATTTCGCCGAGCACGCCTTCGTGCGGGAGATGATGGTCGAGGGGATCCTTGAGCGACTGGCCGCAGTGCGACGCGAGTTCCACGATGCCCTGGACCTTGGCTGTTTCGACGGCTCGCTTGATCTAGGGCCCGGCACCCGCGTTGCGCGCTTGGACGCCGGCTTCGGCTTCGCACGCGCGGCGGTTGGCGTTCAGGGTGACGAGGATCGCCTGCCCTTCGCAGACGGCAGCTTCGACCTGGTGATCAGCGCCGGCGTGCTCGATCAGGTCAACGACCTTCCCGGCGCACTCACCCTGATCCGACGCGTGTTGCGACCGGACGGACTGTTCCTGGGCGCCTTTATCGGTGCAGGGAGCCTTCCGACGCTGCGGGCCGCCTTGCGCGCCGGTGAACCCGACCGCCCCGCCGCCCGGCTGCACCCACAGATCGACGTACGCTCGGCAGGCGACCTTCTCATGCGGGCAGGGTTTGCTTTGCCCGTGGCGGACAGCGAAGCGCTCGACATCGGCTATGGCGATCTTGGCCGTCTCCTCGCCGACCTGCGCGGCTCGGCTTCCACCAACATGCTTGTCGGACGCCAGCCACTTGGCCGCACGGCACTGGCCCGCACCGCTGCGGCGTTCACGAGCGACGGAGAGCGCGCCCGCGAGCACCTGTCGCTGGTGTACCTGACCGGCTGGGCGCCAGACGCCTCACAACCCCAGCCCGCCCGTCGCGGCAGCGCGACCGCGTCGCTTGCCGCTGCGTTGACGAAACCGGACTAGCTGGGCGACAGATGTCGTCCGATCGCTTCGAAGAGCGTGGCGATCGACACCGGTTCGACCAGCACCTCGTCCGCGCCCAGCGAACGGCTCGGCTGAACCAAGTCGGCGTCCTGCGCCAGCGCGATGATCGCCGGGCGGACCACGCCCAACTGATGCAAGCGCTCGATCGCGGTCAGCCCATCGCCGTCGTTCTGGACTTCGACCACCGCCAGGCTGATGCTGCCGTCGTTCGCTCCGGCCAGACCGGCTGCTCCGCGCACCTCCAACGGTACGGCGCCGGAAGCCGCCAGCATGTCCTTCACCATTCGTCGCCGGGCAAAGTCCTGCTCGACGAACAAGATTGTCACGAGCGGTAAGTCCCGGCGCCTTGCGATGATCTATGTTGCATCGCATCCATATCGATGAAAACGGTTACAAGCGCAAGGCTGCGGGTCGGCTAACATGCTTCTAGGGGGCGGCAGGGGCCGGCGGCAGCGGCATGTCCTCGCTCCAGCCCCCGCCGATGGCCTTGAACAGCGACACCGTCATTTGCCGCAGTTGAGCATCACTCGTCACGAGTTGCTCGCGCGCGGCTAGCACCTGCGTTTCCGCATTCAGCAGGGCGTCCTGCGCGACGAACCCCGTGCGATACTGCGCTTCCGTTGCGCGAGCGCTTACCTCGTTGTCCGCAACGGCCCGACGGAGCGTCTCGTTGCGACGGCGCTCCGCGTCAAGTTGCGCCAGCGGGTCCTCGACGTCGCGCAACGCACCCAGCACCGCCTGCCGGTATTGCTGATAGGCTTGCTCGCGATCCTCCCGTCGCATCCTTACGGTCGCCTGCCGCCGCCCCCAGTCGACCAGCGGAAAACGAGCCGAGCCGGTCCCGGTGAGCTGCAGACTGTCACGCTCGAACAACGAAGCCAGTGATGTGGAGATCAGCTGCGCCACTCCCGTCAGGCTGAAGCGTGGGTAAAGGTCAGCGACCGCGACGCCGATATCGGCCGTCGAGGCAGCCAGCGCCCGCTCCGCCGCCCGCACGTCTGGCCGACGGCGCAGCAAGTCCGACGGCAGGCCCGCCGGCACGATCGGCACGGGCGCGAGTGCCGGCGCGGACCCGGCCAGATCTGCCGTCACGGAGCTCGGATCGCCGCCGACGAGAAAGCCTAGCGCATGAAGGCGAACGCGCGTGTCGGCCTGCACTGGCTCAAGCCGTGCCTGAGTGTTCGTCAGCTGCCCGCGCTGGCGCGTGATGTCCACTTGCGGGACCAGCCCTGCGCGTGCGGTATTTCCCGCAATCTCCAGCGCGCGGGTCTGGCGGGCAATCTCCGCCTGGATCGTTGCAGCGGTCGTTTGGTCGAGGCGCAGGGCGAAATAGGCCTGCGCCACTTCCGCGCTCAGCGTCACGGCTGCGTCGCGCCGGCTCCATTCGACGGCCTCGGCTCGGGCGCGGGCACCCTCGACCTGCCGTCGCACGCCCCCAAAGATATCGAGTTCCCAGCTTGCATCGAAGCCCGCGGCGTAGGTCGTGATCCCGCTGCCGGGCAGCGCAATTCCACTGCTGCCGCCCTGCCCGCCACCCCCCGTTTGGCCGCCGCCCGACGCTCCACCGCCGCTCCCGCCGGAGAACAACCGGGCGATTGAAGAAAAGCCGGCGTTCTTGCTGAACTCGACATGGGTTGCTTCAGTCGAGGCATTCACCTGCGGCAGCCCGGCGGACCGGGCCGCGATTTCCTGCAAGCGGGCCTGCCGCACGCGCGACGCTGCAATCGCCATGTCGGGATTGTCGGCCAGCGCCCGCTCGACCAGCTTGTCGAGTATCGGATCGTTGAACGCGCGCCACCACGTTGCGGGATCGATCGATGCGCCCGGCGCGGGAGCCGCCTGCGGCTCGACGAAGTTTGCTGGCATGGCAGCATCTTGCGGCCGATAGTTCGGACCAACCGTGCACCCGCTCGCCAACGCCGCCGCAGCCAGCGGCCCGCTCGCCCGCTTCAACCACCGCCGCATCAATGCATACCCCCCTGTTGGCCGCCGCCCATCTTCCCCGATCGCATGAAGAACACGACCGGCGCGACCACCAGCACCACGATCATCAGCGTCCGGAACACGTCGAGGAAGGCAAGCATGGTGGCCTGCCGCTGGACCTCGCTATAAACGACTCCCAGCGGCGCTCCGCTCGCGTCATTCCCCACGCCCGCTACCGCACCGCGGACCGTGCCGAGATATTCATTGTAGTTCGGGTTTATCGGGCTGAGCCCCTCGACCAGGTGGGACTGGTTCACCTGCAGCCGGTTCTGCAACATCGTCTGCGACATCGAGATGCCAAGCGTACCGCCCAGGTTGCGCGCCACGTTAAGCAGAGCGGAGGCTTGCGCGGTCTGGTTCTGCCGAAGTCCGACATAGGCGATCGCGTTGATCGGCACGAACAGGAATGGCAGCGCCATCGCCTGGTACAGCCGCGCTACCGCCGCGTCCCAGAAGCTGATGTTCGCGTCCAGGTGGCTCATGTTCCATAGCGCGGCCGCTTGCACGATCAGCGCGGGGAAGAGGAGGAAGCGGACATCGACTGCCCCGCTCAACCGCCCGGCAAAGGGCACCATCACCAGAGTTGCCACGCCACCAGCGGTCAGCGCCAGCCCGGCATCGAGTGAGGAATAGCCCAGAACCTGCTGCAATAGCTGTGGAATCAGCTGCGTCGTGCCGTACAGGATCAGTCCGGTGATCGCCATAACTGTCAAGGTCAGCGAGAAGTTGCGGTTCTTCAGCAGCTTCAGATCGACGACCGGATCCTTGTGGTTCCACTCCCACACGAACAGCGCGATGAGCGACACGGCCGCGATCAGCGAAGACCCGAGGATCAGCGGGCTCGAAAACCAGTCCTCCCGCTCGCCACGATCAAACGTGATCTCCAGGAAGCCCAGGCCCAGGGCGACCAGCGCCACCCCGACATAGTCGATCCGCAGGCCCTTCTTCAGCCGCTTCTGGCGTTCCTTCACCAGCGGCTCGGGCTCGTCCACGAACAACTCGGCCAGGAACCAGGCCGCGATCCCGATCGGCACGTTGATCAGGAACACCCAATGCCAAGTCGAATAGTCGACGATCCACCCGCCCAGCGTCGGCCCGAGGACCGGCCCCACCACCACCACGATCGCGAACGCGGCAAAGGCCATGCCGCGCTGCGCCGGCGGAAACGTATCGGCCAGCATCGATTGCTCGACCGGTGCCAGTCCGCCGCCACCGACCCCCTGCAGCACGCGCGCGATGACCAATGTGGTAAGGTTCGGCGCCAGCCCGCACATCAGCGATGACGCCGTGAACAGCGCGATGGAGATCAGGAAGTACCGCTTGCGCCCGATCGCGTCGGAGAGCCAGCCAGAGATCGGGATCACGATCGCATTGGCGACCAGATAGCTCGTCAGAACCCAGGTCGCCTGATCGTTGGACACCGACAAGCCGCCCGCGATGTGATCAAGCGCGACATTGGCGATCGACGTATCGAGCACCTCCATGAACGTCGGGATGGAGATGATCGCCACGATCAGCCACGGCGAATAGCGTCCCGCGACCGACCTGCTGGGGTCCCAGCCATCGGCGCGCTTGGCAGCTGCCATCAGCGCACCTTCACGGTCGGCACGACCGACATGCCGGGCCCAAGCGGGAATTGGCGCGGATCGGGCGCCTTGCCGTCGGGACCGCGGTCAAACTCGATCCGGACGGGCACGCGCTGGACGACCTTCACGAAGTTGCCCGTCGCATTCTGCGGCGGCAGCACGGAGAACGCCTGCCCTGCCCCGCGCTGGATGGAGTCAACATGGCCGTGGAACTCGACATCGGGAAAGGAATCTACCTTGATCGTGACCGGCTGGCCGATCCTCATCAGGGTCAGCTGCGTTTCCTTGAAATTGGCCGTCACCCACATCCGGTCGGGTACCACCGCCATCAGGTTGGTTCCGGGCGACACATAGCTGCCGACGTTGACCGTCCGGTTCACCACCTGCCCCGCCACCGGCGCTTTCAGGCGAAGGTCGGACAGGGTGACGTCAGCCTGCTGCACCCGCGCGCGACTGGTGTTGATGCCGGCTCGCGAAGCCTGCGCGCCGCGCCGGGCGACATCCACCTGCGCCAGTGCCGTTGCCGCCTGGCGCCTTGCAGCCGCGGCCTCTGCGGCGGTCTGCCGGGCAGTTGCGCGCGCCTGGTCCAGTTGTTGCGCAGCAACCGCGTTGGGATCGGCCCTCAGCAGGGCCTCGTACCGCGCCAGGTCCTGCTGCGCCTTGACCGCGGCCGCCAGGGGCGCGCGAGCGGCCGCTTGTTGCTGGCGAGCGGTCGCCTGCGCCGCCTCAATCTGCGCCAGCGACTGGGCGTATTGCGCTTGCGCCTCGACCACGCCCGCCTGCGCCTCCGCTCGCTGGGCCTGCGCACCCGTGGGCTTGACCACGGCCAGCAGGCGCCCTGCCTGGACGTGCCTGTTGTCGACATCCGCCACCGCGATCAGTTGCCCGGCAACCTCGGGGGAGATGCGAACGATGTGAGCATCGATGAACGCGTCATCGGTGGACTGGAACTTGCGCGCGTTAAGCCAATACAGCGTGCCCCCGATCACAATCGCCGCGACGACGGGGATCAGAATGAACCAGAACAGCGGCCGCTTGTAGACCGGCGGCTTCGAATCCTTTCCATCATCATCATCGCCGTCGTCGTCCGACCCGTCCGGTTCTTGACCATCTCTGTCCTCATCCTGGCGAGCGTCCTCGCGCTTCCTCTTCTCGTCCTCGGACCGTTCCTGCTCGTGATCGCCGTCCTTGTCGTGGCGCGGATCGCTCATCCCTGTTTCCTTACGCATTCGTCACCGCACGCACCCCGGCGCGCGGCCCGCGGTCGCTTGCGACCGGATTGGAAAAGAACATCTCGTCGTCCACGGACCCAAACCGCAGCGTCGCCAGATCCAGCGCATAATTCTGGTGCAGGCGCCACGGCCGCTTGGCCCCTTGTTGCGGCAGCTTGCCCTGCGCGCGCTGGATGTACCCCGATGAGAAGTCGACCGCAGGCAATCGCTCCATCGCCGTGTCGCCAAGGTGAGGCGTCGCCTGCCGCACGCCACGACGGCGCATGGTGTTCAGCAAGCGGCAGACATAGCGCGCGACCAGGTCGGCCTTCAGCGTCCAGGACGCGTTGGTATAGCTGAACGTGAAGGACAGGTTCGGCACATCCGAGAACATCAGCCCCTTGTACTGCACCGATCGTGACAGTTCGACGGGAGCACCATCCAGCGTGAACTGAACATCGCCGAGCAATTGGATCTCTAGCCCCGTGGCGGTGACAATCACGTCGGCCGGCAGTTCGCGGCCCGATCCCAGCCGCAGGCCAGACGCCGTGAACCGCTCCACGGTGTCGGTGAGCACCTCGGCCCGCCCCTCCTTGATAGCGGCAAACAGGTCCGCATCGGGAACCACGCAAACCCGCTGATCCCATGGCGCGTAACGAGGCGTGAAATGCGTCTCAACGTCAAAGCCCGCGCCAAGTTGTTCGCGTACGCCGTTGATCATACGTCGTTTGATGGCCTGGGGCCGCGCGCGCGCCAGGCGGTAGAAGATCATGCTGAGCAGGATGTTCTTCCACCGCGTCGCTCGCTGTGCCGCCGCCCTGGGCAGCCATCGCCCAAGCCACTGCCCGACCCTGTCCTGTCCGGGCAGCGCCACGACATAGGTGGGCGAGCGCTGGAGCATAGTCACGGTCGCCGCCTGCTTGGCTATGGCCGGCACCAGCGTCACCGCCGTCGCGCCGCTGCCGATCACGACCACGCGCTTACCGCTATAGTCGAGGTCGGCCGGCCAGAACTGGGGATGGATTATGCGTCCGCCAAATTCATCCTCGCCGGGGAAGTCCGGCGCGTGCCCGCGGGCGTAGTTGTAATATCCCGAACACATGCACAGCCACCCGCAGGTAAAGGTGATCCGTTCACCATCAGCCCGCCTGGCCGTCACCGTCCATTGTGCGTCGTCGGTCGACCAGGCTGCCGCTTCGACACGAACGCCGAACCTAATCAGCGCGTCGAGCCCGCCCTCCTGCGCTGCGTCGGCGATGTATTCCCGAATTGCGGTCCCATCGGCAAAGGACGCGCCCCCCGTCCATGGCCGAAAGCTATAGCCCAGGGTGTGCATGTCGGAGTCCGACCGGACACCGGGATAGCGGAACAGGTCCCACGTTCCCCCAATCGCGTCGCGACTCTCCAGGATCAGAAATCTGCGATCGGGGCAGTCGCGTTGCAGGTGGCGGGCCTGCCCGATCCCGGACAGCCCCGCACCCACAATTATGACATCCACATGCTCGGCCACCGGTCTCCCCTGATGCAACGCGCTTGGTGATCGGTCGCTCAGAGGCGGCCGGACGGCCTCAATAGTCCTTCGAATAGCGCAGCCGCACGTCCGACCCGCCGAACGACCCGGTGGAGGTCAGCACGCTCAGCGCCTTACTCAGCGCGATTTCAAGCTGCGTCGCCGTGAAGCCCCGAGCATCCGTCACCACCTCAACATAGATGTTGTCGGTGATGTATTTGCCCGCTGCCAGAGCCGTTCCGCGGCCGCTCGCCTCGTCTGCACCCAGAATGCGCAACCGATCGAACCCGGTGGCTGAGCGCAGCTTGCCGAGCGGGTTGAGCCCGCCGCCGCCAGACCCGCGCAGCGAGTTCAGGGCGCTTGCCAACTGGATCGCCTCGGTCGCCGACAGGTTCTCAGGATTGGTCCCGAACAACAGCCGGCTCAGCACTTCGTCCTGCGCCAGCGGCGGGGTGGAGGTGAAGGCGATCTGCGGTCGCTGACCCGTGCCCGTGATGCCGTTGGTCGTGGTCGTCGCCTGGATGTTGATATCCGGATCGGTCAGCGCCCCGCCACGGAAGCGGATCAGGCCACGGTTCACCTCGAACCGCTTGCCCGCGAAGCTGTACGTGCCCCGCACCAGATCGAGCCCGCCCGAAATTTGCGGCGCCGCACTGGTCCCGCCCACGCGGAGGTCGGCCTCCCACTCGGACTCGAGCCCCATGCCCGACACGAACAACTGGTTGGGCGCCCGAACCCGGATGTCGAGCTTGAACAGCCCCGGTGGTGCGGCGGGTGCCGGCCGATCGGTCAGACGTGCCACACGGATCTGGCTGCGACGACGGATCCCGGTCAGTTCGGGCACCTCAGCCGCGCCCTGGCGGATGATCTGGTAGCGGGCTTCCGGAATCTGCAGGTCACCCTGGATCAGCCCGCCGTTCGGCCCATTGGTCAGGTGGATGCGCCCGGTGGTGGTCGCCGCCAGGGCATCGCTTTCCGCCAGCCGCGCATTGTTGAGTGTCGCCGTGAGGTCGATCGGGAAGCCCGCCGCCGCTGCAAGCCCCACAGATCCCTGCGCCTGCACCGTGCCGTCGCCAGCGCGCGCCTGCAGCGTCGTCAGCTCAAGCCGGTCGTTGTTGAAGCGCGCGGCAACCCGCATCCGCGACAGACGCGTCCCATAGGTCTCGTTGTCATAGGTCAGGTTATCAGCCCGGATCAGCCCGTTAAGCCGTGGAGCTGAGCCGGTGCCCGAGAAGTCAGCGCCGATCGCGATCGGTCCGGACAATTGCTGCTGGGCAAGCCCGGCAAAGCTGAACAACACGGACGACGGCCCATTGTAACGGATGCCGCCGCCCAACGGCGCGTTCAGCAGGCGCGTTGTCCAGGACGCGCCGCCACCCAGCGGCCGCATCGTCGCCAGCAATCGCCCGATCGCGGTCGGCCCGCGCCGGATCAGAGCCCGGGCCTCTGCGCCCGACGGATCAAGCCGGCCCGCAACCACCACGTCGACCGGATCGGAAACGGCAGCCAGGCTTGTGCGCTGGAAGCCGGTCACCGTCGCGCGCAGGTTCGCCGTCGGCACGCTCGCCCCGCTTGCCTGCGTATAGTCGAGGCTGCCCGTTGCCTTACCCGACAAGCCCAGCCCCGGCATGAACGCGGACACGAAGCTCAGATCCATCCGGTCAAGCCGGGCCTGGACCTGCATCGCCCGACCGAAGCTGCCCGCGATCCGTGCCGATCCGCCATTCGCTCCGCCAAAGTCGATCCGCGTCGGCGCGAGGCGATAACCGCCGGCCGCCCCCGTGATCCGCGCCGGGTTGACGGTGCGAAACGGTACTCCATTCACCTGTCCCTGCGCCGCGACCAGATAGTCATTGGGCGCGAGCCGGGCGTTGACCGCGACCCGAAAAGGCACGCCGTTGGACCCGGTCAGCAGCGCCTGCGCCGTGCCGCGGCCCCCGACATAGTTCACCTTGACCCGAGCCGCCTCGATAACCGTCGGGCCGTAGCGGGTGTCCGCCACCTGCGCATCGGCCACGACCTGCGGAGCGGATGGGAGGAGCACCACACTGGCGTTCACGATCGCGCGCCCGATCGTGAAGTCGATCGGCCCCGGTGCCGTATAGTTGAACGCCCGCGCTGCCACGTCGGCACGCTGGTAACCGCCCTGTGAAGCAAGGCGTGCAGTGCCCGACAGTCCCTGTCCGGCGAACTGCATCGTCCCGGCGAATGGCCCGGCCGCGGTCTGCACCAGCCGCCCGCTTGCCGCGATGCCTGCGAACACCACCCGGCGCACGTCGATCGCCAGCTGTGTGCCCGGTCGAACCAGCACATCAGCGATAAACGGCCCGTAGTTGGTGGCCCCGCTTGCGGTCACCGCATAGGCGCCGCTTCGCCCGACAATGCGCGCCTGCACGTTCGCCAGCCCCACGCCAAGGCCCGGCCGGGCCGCACGGACCACCACCACCGGCGCCGTCTGACTGCCCGTTACCCGCGCGCTGATCGGCCCATACTGACTGGAATACGCATCAGCGTTGACCAGGACTGCGCCCGATGCCGGATCATAGCGGCCGCTGCCACGGGTGATCCGGAACTTGGGGGCACTCAACCTCAGGCCGGAAAAGGTCACAACGCCTTCAGGGCTGTAGCCGATGTCCGCACGGACGATCGCGTTTCCGCCCAGGAAGTTACGCGCGCCGGCGTTGAACAGTTGAGAGGTTCGGGCAACGACCCGGCCGGTGATCCCGAAGCCGCCGTTAGGGCCGGGTACCAGCTTAGCGTCAGTCTGAAGATTGATGATGCCGATCGATTCGACGCGATAGTTGTTGATCCGCCCCTTCAGCGCGCCCGTATATCGACCGGTCTGCATGTTGGCGGCAATGATCGCAGTTGCGTCGATCCGGTCGGACCGGATGCGAAGATTGTCCGACAGGATTTGGGGCAAGGACAGCGCCAGGTCACCGTCGATCCTGACATTGGTGGCGAGCCCACCGATGGCTGCGTTCAGGCCGATGACCCGCCGCGCGCGCGCATGCACGGGCACCAGGATGCGGTCGGCGTTCACCCGCGCCAGCCCTTCGGCATAGACATTCTCAACTGCGGTGGCGCCAAAGCCGATCAGGCCGCCGCGCACCTTGTAATTGACGATCGGGGTCTGGAACGCGCCATCGAGTACCACCCGCGCGGCCACATCGCGCCCACGCAGGTTGGGCAGGATTGCGCCCGGAGTCAGCAGCCGCGCGTCGACCGCGAAGTTGCCAAAGCGGCTGTTGGCCAGATCGAGCAGGCCGCCGGCGTCCACCGCGAGCGCGGACGACCGCAGCGTCAGCCGCGTGTCGGCCGTGCGATCCTGAAGCGTGGAGTCGATCGCCACGTCCAGCTGTGGGGAGGTCAGCCGCTCAACCGGCCCTTCCAGGTACAGGCCCGGCTTGGTGAAGCCGCGAACCTGAAAACGGCCGCTGCGTGCCGTCAGCCCGAGGTTGGCGAGCTGCCCACCGCCCAAGGTCGCGATTGCGCGTCCCTGCCACGCCTTCCAGTCGCCGCGGCCATCAACGGATAGCGCAAACGGCGCTTTGAAGCCGGCAAGCGTCGAGATAACGCCACCGGTTGGGCCAGTCAGGCGAACCGTCGCAGCGAGACGGTTGGCATCAGGCACCGCGTCCAGCGTGAGCCGCAGCCGATCGCCACCCTTGATCCCCGCCCCGATCAGAGCCGTCGCGTCCGCGTCGATCTGAGCGCGGCGATCGGCGATGTGGACAGCGCCAGCAATCGTCACAACGTGGCGCTGGCCGGTCACCGCCGGGCCGACCACAAGCCGCCCGACGCGCAACTTGTTCACGTCGATGTCGATGTCGGGCAGCAGCGGCGCGTTCTCGGGGGAAGGCGGGGTCGGCTTCAGCTCGGGCCTGCGGTCGAGTTGGACCAGCGGCGTGTCGAGCTCCCGCACGTCCACATGATTGCGTGCAAAGGCGAACGGCCGCCAATCGACCGACAATCGAGGTGACGACAGGAACACACCCTTGGGATCGGACACGCGTACATCCGACAGGATCATGCGCCCATAAAGCGACCCGTCGATCCGACCGACCTTGATGTTCAGGCCGGACGCGGTGTTGTACCCGCCAATCTGGTCCGCCACGAAGCGGCGACCCGGATCGGTGTTGATCCCGAACAGCACGGCTGCGAGCAGCAGCACCAGGCCAAGGAGCGCGATCGCGATCCATTTCAGGATGCGCTGCCACAATGGCCGCTGCTCGATAACGACCGTGGTTTCGGTCGCGTTCGCGTTGCCTGCCGGCTCGATCGCCATCAGAATGCCTGCCCGATGGAGATGTAGAGTGCGATCCGGCCATCGCCCTCACGCTTGTTCAACGGTGTCGCAACATCCAGGCGTAAAGGCCCGAAATTGGTATAGAAACGCCCGCCAATGCCCGCGCCGAAGCGAAGGGCCGATCCCTTGGGCAAGCTCGATTCATAGCTGTTGCCCGCATCAAGGAAGGGAACGATGCCAAAGTTCCCGAACCGGTAGCGTGCTTCGAGCGAGAACTCGTTGACGCTGCGTCCGCCGACCGGATCGCCATTCGGATCGAAAGGCCCGAGGCGTTGGAAGCCATAGCCGCGCACCGACC
>Ga0210040_10008630_pt1 | contig 12026 bp, 12 predicted proteins | sample CryGeyCG12114_NA_FD_185462 | JGI IMG/M metagenome (GOLD analysis project Ga0210040, IMG submission 185462) | Groundwater microbial communities from aquifer - Crystal Geyser CG19_WC_8/21/14_NA (SPAdes) (version 2) | ecosystem: Environmental > Aquatic > Deep subsurface > Groundwater | place: USA... | reverse complement strand
TTTATTGGAACTGAAATAAATTACATATAATATTTGGTTAAATTCCTTGCTAATTGTTTTTCTTACTACGCTTTTTAGACTTTTTTGTAGCAGCATTTATGAAAAAGCCTCTACACATACATCTTTTCACCACAATATGCCAAAGGAACAGTTTAAGAAACAACACAATTAACAAAATGGAACCAATCACATCTAAACTATGGTATTGGAAGAAATTCAAATCTTTGGCGGCAGATTGCAAGTGTGGAGCACCTTTGTATCTCATCACATACTCTGTCCAATAAATAGCTTCGTCCAGTGGATGTATTGGCCGGTCACGGTAAGTCTTATATAAAAGTTTTGCACTCTCCGTGTATCTAAAAATAAAAGTTAATATCAAAGATTTTCAAAAAACATACTATTTAACTAACTAAGTACTATCCATCGAAAAGCTAATTACTTTGGAGTTTTTAACACCGTATGGATAGCAGCAAGCAACTTAGCTTCAGTCAGGTTTCTGAATTCCACTGTCAACGCAAATCCATGATTTCCCGAAGTTTTCATATTTGCATCTTGATCCCCAAACATAGGAATCCCAATTAAAGGAACTCCATTATAAATTGCTTCTTCTGTACTATGAAGTCCACCATGGGTGATGAAAAGCACAGTACTCTTGTGTCCCAAAATGTCCTGTTGTGGAAGCCATTTGCCTAATTTCACATTTGGGGAAATATCATCCATCTTTTCAGTCTCCCATTTCCAAATCACTCTTTGCTTCAGCTGAGCAAACACGTTGACGAAAACTTTTCGAGCTTCTTCTGGCATCGTGGATGCTTTCATTACTGATCCCATGCTGAAAAAAATTAGGCCGTCTTTGGCGCCGTTCGCAAATTTTTCTAGATCCTGTAATTGCAGAGTATTCTTTTAAATTTTGTAGTATTGTAGGTTTTGGTAAATTAAATACATATCAAAATGTTTGCTAACCTGAGGCAGTGGTTTAGGTTCTGTACAATGCATGCCTCCAACTTCAACTAAAGTAGGCATCGTAGGCCTCGGGTAATTGACAGAAAAGTGACTATTTGCAAAAATCAAACTAACATTCCTGGCAATTTCACTTGCTCCAGGTATATCATCTCCCAAAGCGTCGCGGTATATCCGTTCCATTTTCGAAACCCTATATAAGCTATCCACTAGCCCAAATAGGTTAGCAAATCCAAAATTTACAAATCGTTGACCAAAACTCATTTTATCTGAAAATCCAAAAAAAGGGAACGGAATGTAGGACAAAGGAAATGGAACTCCTGTAGGATTATTAAATGGCATAGGAACATTGGCATGCATGAGAATGAAAGGAACTCCCAATTTGTGTATCAATCCAAATCCACATTCGTTGAAAGTATATGTGCTCAAAATCAAGTCAAATTTGGTGTTGAGGATTTCCTGAATTTCTTCTTTCTTGTAAAATTCACGGCAACTCTTCTCTAGAATTGGAGTCATGGACAGTGGGTTCATTAAAGCGCCTTCCATTCGCATCTTGAACATATTGTTCTTTTTGAATTCTTCATCTTCGGTCATGTCTGTGCCAATTATGTCTCGGATATTAGCATTCGGTTTCAATGACTTGAATGGTGTCAACGCAGTTATTTTGTGACCCCGGTTTGCCAATGCATGCAACAGTGGCTCGTAAAACTGTTTCATACTTTTGCTCCCGAAAATGGACACAACTAAAATGTTCTTAGATTCCACCTTTCCATCGTTTTGGGGAACGAATAGAGCAATCATAAGTAGTAGAAAAAACGGTATTTTAAGCAATAATATTTCCATTTTTAATGTTAGTTCGTTGTTTAGTGACTAACTCAAGACTATTAAATATAATGTAGTTTTTGTATTAAGTCTAAAATAACACAGGATTAAGCTGGTAGCACAGCTTCATGCATGCACATTTGATAATGATAAGAAAATTGAGAACAACCTTGAGTCATTTCACGTATGCTCGAATCAAGACTATATATCAGTGACTGTGCTGGTGCTTTGTATTTGTACGGTATGTTATAGCAGATAACCCTTAATGAAAGATTCAACATTGTGTAGAGGATGATAAAATGTGTTGTTTGGAATACAATGAGAATGATTGTATGAATGATTTAGCCATAAATCTAAAAGTGTGATAAGAAAGTTTCATCATTCACTTTTAATCATGCATGGTCATTGGTCACAACTCTTGAGCATTGACTTAAATTATATAAATCTCAACTAAACAATACAGTTTAAAGATACATACAATCAAAACAAATTGCTGCTGTTTTCATAAATTTTTGATTTTCTAAACACATCACAGTTTATCTTCACAGTAGCAAAGTTTATAGTTAGTAAATTACTAACTAGTCTGTCTTTTTATTAGGATAACCTTGCTCATTTTCGGGACTTCTGTCACTAAACAAACACCTACAGATACATTTTCCAATCACTAAATTCCAAACAAAAAGTTTAACAAGCCACAATAGCAACATAATCGTTCCAATCACATCCAAACTATGGTATTGGAAAAAATTCAAATCTTTGGAGGCAGATTGCAAATGTGGAGCCCCTTTGTATTTCATCACATATTCTGTCCAATAAACAGCTTCATCCAGAGGGTGTATAGGCCTGTCCTTATATATTCTGGATAAAGATTTCGCGCTATCCCTGTATCTATTGTTAAAACAAAATAAATATCTGTGAAAAAGAGCAATATTTTGAAACTTATAATTGTAACTGACTATTATCAGACTTACTTAGGATCTGTGAGAACAGTATTGATAGCCATGAACAACTTTTCTTCAGTCAGGTTTCTGAATTCCACAGTCAACGCAAATCCATGATTTTCCGAAGTTTTCATATTTGCATCTTGATCTCCAAACATAGGAATCCCAATTAAAGGGACTCCATGGAAAATAGCTTCCTCTGTACTATGTAATCCTCCATGTGTGATAAATAATTTAACATTTTTGTGCCCTAAAACATCTTGTTGAGGAAGCCATTTCCCTAATTTCACATTTCCTGAAATCCCTTCCATTTTACCGGCTTCCCATTTCCATAAAACTCGTTGCTTCAATTTCGCAAAAACCGCAACAAACAATTTTCTATAGTCTTCAGGCATGGTTGTCGAGTTCAGAATGGATCCCATGCTGAATAAAATCAATCCATCCGTGGCACCGGCTGCAAATTCTTCCAAATCCTGAAAGCCGATAAGTCTCGGTCAATCAATTGCATCCAATAAACATAGAATCCTTAGAGATCATAAAATTACCTTTGGTAATGGTTTTGCAGGGGAACAATGCATGCCCCCAACTTCAACTAAACTAGGCATTACTGGCCTAGCATAATTTACCGACCAATGACTATTAGCTAAAATCAAGCTGACATTGCCGGCAATTTCACTTACACCCGGCAAATCTTCCCCTAAAGCATCTCGGTAGACTTGCTCCATCTTGGGAATCCGATACAGCGTATCCGCAGCCCCCACAAAATGTCCGAATCCAAAGTTGATGAATCTCTGAACAAAACTCATGTGGTCAGAATATCCGAAAAACGGTAGTGGGATGAAAGAGAGTGGATATGGAACATGAGTGGGATTATTCCATGGGAATGGCACATTCATGTGCATGAGGATAAATGGTGCCCCCAATTTGTGAATGATTCCGAATCCACATTCATTGAAAGTGTATGAAGAAAGAATTAGGTCAAATTTTTCGTTCAAAATGTGTCTTAATTCTGGCATATCATAATATTTTCGACAATGTTTCTCTAGCATAGGTGCCATTGCAATGGGATTCATGATTTCTCCTTTAACACGCATTTCGAAGGGATTGCGACTCTTCATTTCTTCAGAGTCCAAAATGTTTGGGCCAAGGATGTCTTTAATGTTCCCATTTAAGGGGGAGGATTTAAACGGAGTTAGAGATGTGATTTTATGACCCCGATTGGCTAATTCTTGCACAAGGGGTTCGAAAAAGTTTTTGGAACTTTTACTGCAGAAGATACAAATGACTAGAATATTCTTTGGCTGCACTGCGGAAAAAATCTCGTGAGTTTGATGGCAGAAAATGGCTAATACAAAAAGCCATTTAAACGGATTTGACACTTTATTCATTTTAATCCTAGAAGAAAATAAGTTTTGTGGTAGTTCTTCTGTTTCACATGTGAGACTGGTTTTATTTTATGAACAAGTTTGTGTACTTGGCATTACAAAATACACTAAATGTGGCCTTGGAGTCAGCTCATTATGCCTATGAAAAGTGAGTGAGTAGTCTTACTAGTGGTTTTAAAGCATAAAAAATGTAGTAACGAACTTTGAATGGAGATAACATACATGAGTTTTTCACAGGGTTTCTCTGCCCATTGGATCAGAGTGGGTAGAAATTACGAACATAATGTATGTTTTAATAACATTTTCTAAATATATAATTCAGATTAAGTAGAACTATAGCAAGTTCTTTTACTTTTGTATTTGATATTTCTTTAGACTAGTTCCAATCTATCGGGGAAACCTTGTGACATTTAACCTGTACTTACTTCACAGATTTCTACATGATCCTTGAAACTATTGTTTACGACCTTTCTTATGATGTGAATAATTTTTACATGCACAGTGTCAAAATAAGAAAAATGTTATGTTATGTTGATGAAATGAAATGTTAATGAAATGTTATGCTATCAGCTATTCACAACCAAAATTTAATCAAACAACCTATTAACAGTTCTTAAATCCCGTACCCCGCCATGGGAAGTAAATAAGCCAACCAATACGTGAGGTTGAATAAAATGAAAACAATGGGGAACAGGAATCTGGACACAATATCAATCCGCTTGGACCTAGATTTCTTCTTGGGTTTTCTCTCCCCATCTTCAAACTTCGGAGCCTCCTTTTGCTCTACAGGTCTGCATAGATAACTGACCAAAGCGAATTGTAACAATGCTCCAAAAACCATCGCTAAACATGCTGCAGTCCACACATCCAAAGCTTTCACATATGAAGCCGGAGGAGCACTCTGATTGATTCCATATGTTTGTGTTACAATTGTCAAAATTGTGGTCACTCCCAAACTCACTCTGGCTTCCATGGCTGTGGGATCCAACCAAAATGAAACCCAAGATACCATCACTAACATTGCGCATGGGATATACAGTTGAATCAAATAGAATCCAAAATTTCGTTCAAAAGTCAAATGCAATCTGAAAAAAGAGATTTTATACTTTTTTTGACATAATTTTTTAATGCACTGCTTATTTTTCACTTACTTGAGACAACTGTAGGTGCCAGTAGTTGTGACACTATAGCTTTCTTCAGTGTAATTGTTCGTCATAGTAAATCTGGGCAAATTGAACAAGTCTCGAGCCATTTGTACAGGATTGTTTTCTCTCCAATATAAAACTGCCTCTTTTGTAGTCATTCCATAGGTGGCTAATGAAACTGGACATACTTGAACATCCAAAGGGTAGTATCTCAAATTCATGGGACATGACAAAAGTAGTGTCACTCGATAACTTTGCATCACATTTCCATCGGGAAAAATTCGTGTGAAGGAGTTAGGAACTATTAGTTCGTGAAGCATCCCTTTTTTCTCGTTCAAAAAGAAAACATCGGGAACCTGGAGACAAAACTCAGTTATTTGATAAGCTTTAATTGGTAAACAAATGCGAGTGAGACATTTTTTATTTAACTCAGTTAGTTTAGTTAGCGAACAAAATAGTTTTTTCTCGTACAAAGTCAGTTTTTACCCAAATTCGTTGAGACGCAGAAACAAGTTGCAAATGTGGAATAGTGCTAGTGATATGACTGAATTTTAATCGCTTATCAATCCAGCTTTGTCGATACGTAGCTTGCATAGAGTATTCCATTGCCTCATCATTGATATTTTCGATATTCCGAACAAAAAGACTAACATGAACATCAGTAGGACCACTATTGTTCACCCCAGGGGGACGTACTCGTTGATCGTAGCCACTGTCTAATAGTTCGTTAAGGATTTCGGATGTCAGCCGATTGATTTTTTGATCATTTCGCACAGGTGGGTCAGTTGTTAGATTTCGATAGGAAATGTGCATTTTTAGCTGGAATGATTCTAGGTCGAATTCCGTTATATTAGTTTCGTTCGATTGGGAAAATACAGTTATTGGAAGAATTTGAAGATACAGAAATAGAATACACGTACGGAGTTTCATGTTTGATAAAAATTTAGTTATAGTCAGTTAGTTTAGGTTTATTTCAGGTTCATGCGATGATACATTGATACTTCATAAAAGGGTACGGAATTAGGAGGGCAATACCGAGAATCAATGAGAATTTTACTGTAGATAAGTTTTTCTCGCTTTCACTCTGTTGTTACATTCATCATGCGTATCGTCACATAAATTGTGTGAAATGTCCCTCCCGGGAATCTATAGCTAATTAATTGAAACGCAATTACGATGCATTGAAAAAAAAAGGAAACGCCCTGTCGTATATTCAATGCTATGTTTGTAGATGGCTAATTGTATTCTGCGTATTGAATAGAAAGTATGTCAGAAAAAAACACGCAAAATACTGCAAATGCAATGCACATGGGCTCCTACAAACTTTCTTTACATAAATTGCTCAAAATGCATGAAACGCACGCTTCACATTTTTTTATAGACATAGACACAAGAACGGCATGAAGATGAATGCCCAATGAAGCATAGATTTAAAAAAGCGCCATTCCAAATCTATCATGCTCTCACATTTAGCAAGCATGCTGTGTAGTTGTCCTGTTTTTCTCCGCAACAAATTGTTGTTTTGTTAGTTTGTGAAAAATTGTCGGTGAATTTCGAAATCTTTAAATCATGGGGAAGATCAAGAAAAAGGTTAGAGAAACAAACTGATGCTCCTTAGCATCTTTTTACATGTTTTTTAGTTGATTACAATGAGTTTACTTGGATTTTTCATATCACATGCGGTCAACGGTTTGATTACATTTTTGCTTTATTTTACAGTACGAGGCAGGTGAAGGCCAACTGTACATCACCCGCAAACAAGCGCTTCGAAAATTGCAGCTAAGTTTGAAAGGATTCCGTCGTCTATGTATCCTCAAAGGGATCTATCCTCGAGAGCCAAAAAACCGAAAGAAGGCACAAAAGGGAGCGACTGACAGGAAAACTCTTTACCTAAAAAAAGATATCCAGTTTCTACTCCATGAGCCTATAGTATGGAAACTACGGGATCATAAAATCTACCTGAGGAAGAAGGGTCGAGCCAAAGCTTTACGGGATTTCGAGGGTTTAAAACGTATCACTGAAAACAAACCAACCTATCGATTAGATCACATCGTTAAAGAACGATATCCCACATTTATCGACGCTATTCGAGATTTGGACGATTGTCTCACCCTGCTTTTTCTATTCTCTACATTCCCCAGCTTAAGATTTGTCCCTGGTCGAGTTTCTCAACTTTGTCGGCGTCTTACTGTCGAATTCTTACACTACGTAATCGAAAGTCGATCGTTACGTAAAGTTTTTGTGTCTATCAAGGGCTATTACTACCAGGCCGAAATCAAAGGACAAACCGTAACTTGGATTGTTCCTCATTACTTTGGATTCCAACCTCAATCCCCTGATGAAGTAGATTTCCGAATCATGGCTACATTCACGGAGTTCTATACGACGATGTTAGGATTCGTTAACTTCCGATTGTTTCACTCACTCAATTTGTTTTACCCACCAAAGCTTATGATCAAGGGAGTTGCTACTGAACTTAACGAAGGAAATAAGTTGAATTGGGATTCTGAAGAAGATTTAGTTTCCGAACGTGTTGCTGCCTTGAATCAATCCATTTTGAAAACATCTACCAATGATTTGAATGCTGTAGAAGAGCAAGAATTAACTATGGATGAATTCCCTGCTGAAGGCACTGCTGAAAAAATGGAGGAGATGAAAAAGGAAGCAGAACGAGTGAATAAATTAAAAAAGTTATTCGAAGGAATCAAGGTCTTTTTAAGTAGGGAAGTACCCAGGGAAAATTTATGTTTTGTCATAAGAGCTTTGGGAGGAGAAGTTTCTTGGGATGTAAATATTTTCCCGGGAGCAACTTTTGAAGAGGACGATGAAACTATAACTCATCAGATTGTAGATCGGGAGACTGAGCCTGCGAAGCAGCATTTGTCTCGGTATTATATTCAGCCTCAATGGGTCTTCGACTGTGTGAATGCCAGGACTTTGTTGCCTGTGGAGAAATATTTCCCGGGTGCTGTTTTGCCTCCCCATTTATCACCATTCTTAACTGAGCGGGAAGGAGATTATATTCCTCCGGAAAAGAAGCGATTTATTGACATGGAGAAAGGTAACAATATGCATTTTTATGCACTAATTCAGCTTAAAATGTGTTTTAAAATGTCATGCTAGACTCCATGTATGTGCCTTTTTTTCAAAATAGTTGAATATGCTGCCACGCAAAGAAAATATTATTTTGCTTCTAACCAATGTTTTTTCTTTCAGGAATAATTGCTCCAACAGATGCGTTTGTACAACCCGAAAAGGTACAAGAAGCTGCCGAAGAGGAAGAGGAAGAAAACGAGTCCTCCGAAGAAGTCGAAGAGGTTCCATCAGAGGCCGAAGAGGAGGACAATGAAGAAGATGAAATCATTGACGAAGACATGAAAGAAAAGAAGTTGAAATTGAAGGAGATGGGTGTGGAACCAGGGGCTCCAGATGAGTTGGACGAATTGAAGATGCGTGCCGACGAGAGCAAAGAGCAGTACCGACTCCGAGTCATGATGATTAAGAATAAGCACAAGAGACTGTACAAGAAAATGATGGAGAGTCGCCATAGACGTAGAAAGGAGGCTTCGCGGTTGGAGAGCAAAAGACAAAGTTTAGAAAAATCTGCTAAACAGGAGAAAAAAAATAAGTCAAAAATTCATAGTGGAGGATTAAGAGTTAAATAATAAAGTATTGTTATTGTTTTTGAATTTTGGCAGTCGGGATATTTCATTACCAATGAGAGATTTGCAGAGATTCACTATGTAAAATCTGCCTGATTCTAACATTTTTATTGCAATATTTCTATGGACGTGCGTTTAAATGTTCATAATTTGGATGAAATCATTTTATAGGGATTGTAATTCTTTATGGAACCCAAGAATAAAATGAGTTTTGCATTTTAAACTGTCATTTATTGGTATCTAGTGTGGGTGTTTGAACGAATAAAAGTATTTTATGGTGATCTAATAAACGATTTACATATTGTCTTTTCTGTGGAATATGGTTTTTCTACACTAAAGTAAACTAGTACTAAAATCCATTCATATCATGTGTGAAAATTTTCACTTGCTTACCTGCATGCATCATACTTGCATACGTACTTATTTATTCCCCCAACAACTTTTTGGGTACTTATGATAAGCATTATCCTAAGCCTGTGTTCGTGCCTAAGGGTACGTACATATGTACTTACAGCATTCACGAAATCATGGAATTTTGTCGGTTACATATTTGTTATCGTTCATTTAACTGTGCTGTTGCTTTCAATCACATACTAGTGAATGAACTTTACTCTTATTTTTGAAATAATTGTTGAAAAATGGAGCCGCAAGTTGAAAACAAAGAAAATACTCCGGAGTCATTAGCCTTGCCAAAAACTCCGGAGCCTGTAAATCCCAGGGTTCAATCTCTAGTTGAAGAAAATTCTAGATCTGTGCTCCAAGTGCCGGCTTCTCCCATGATGAAAAAACTAGGATTTGGTTCTGGTTAGTAATTTATCAGTTTGTCCATGAAAATATTCGCGTGCTTACTGGTGTGCAATGTTTTATCAACAATTGCAAATTACACATAAATTTTATTTTCCACTATCCCTATAGGTGTAAACTTATACATTTTTGAACGATCCCCCAAACCTACCGGCGAAGTACGGTCACCATGGGCTCTAAAGAAAATCTCCAAAATGCGTGCCCAAAAAAAGCGTACATTGATTGAAGAGCGAATTTGTTTGGAAGCTGAACTTTTGCGTCAACTCGAGCATCCAAATATCATCGGATTCCGAGGTTTTGCCAAAGGTGGAGATGAAAATGCATCTATTCTGGCGATGGAATTGGGAGGAAAATCCTTAGGAGATATCATCATGGCAAGAATAGAGGCAGAAGAAGATTTCGTCGTACCCGAACCATTTCAAGCGAAAGTTATCCAAAAAGTTGCATATGACGTGGGCAAAGCTTTAGAATACTTGCATGAGAAGAAAAAAATCTTACATGGAGATGTAAAAAGTGCAAATGTTTTGATCTTTGGAAATTTTGATATGGCCAAATTGTGCGATTTCGGGGTGGCCAGGAAAATTAAGGACAATGGGGAAATCGAGGGAGTTTATGCTGCTACTCAACTTTGGACTCCTATGGAAGCATTGAAATCTCAAAAACGTAAATAGAAGTAGAACATTAATTTCTGGTCTTCGCTCCTTTATGCGGATACCCTCTGCTGTCTAATGTCTGTCTGTTTATCCGTCCATGCTTTAGAAGGGACAGATCTTCACCATTTCTTTCATTAATGCACTATCCCATTCTTTGTTTCCTATAGGAAATAGCGGTCATGTTAGCGTGACTAGTAAAGCGGACATTTATTCCTTTGGATTGACAATTTACGAAATGATTGGACTGAAGCCACCACATATTCCCACCGTAGATGATGATGATGAAAGCTCTTTAGATGGTTCAATGGCACAAGAAACCAATGACACTTTCTTTGATAGAGCTATCGCAGAGTCATTAGGTAAATAAAAGTAATCATTGCGTGCATCTTCTGCATAATAGCATTGACTGAGTTGATTGTGTAGTGTATGGAAAAGTCGTCTTATACGACACCATAGTGAGCCGCATTTTTTCTTGTAAAATCTCATAAGCATTGTTTTGATTTTAGGAAAACGACCAATATTACCAGATTTGGATTTTGACGAGTCGTACAATCTTATTCTGGCTTTATTTTATTGTTGCACGGAAGAAGATGCGACAAAAAGACCGGATGCTTCAGACATCGTGAAACTTTTGTCCTCTGAATTTGACCTTTGTTCAACTCAAATGAACAAAATGAGGAATCTCAATCTCGGTGTTGCAGATGATTAGTTTATGCTTGTGATTAAATTCTGCGAACAAGCAACCATGTAGACAGTGGCATTCTAGCTTTTTGCCTGATGTATAATATTTTAGTTTTATAGCATTGCAGACTATTTATTTTCAAATAATACACACAATAAACCAATACTTTTGATCATTTTAGCAAAACTTAATTGGGTAGTTTAAATGCCACGTACAAAATACTACTAAAATGCTTATTATAGCAATTAGTTCTGTTAAGTAGGCGGAATCTGTCCGTCATTGTGATAGTAAACGTACTTTTCGCAAAATGTTTTGTTCTTGCGGAAGCATGATCCCAATGCATTAGTTGCATTACCCTTATCATACGCCAAAAACTTGCTTACCAAAAACTATTTCACCTGACTATCCCTATATAATCCACCTTCCTTACGCAACCGGGCAATCTTCACACACTAGTGTTCACTAAACTCGGTCAATTCCCATGCATGCGGAATGAAAAACTCGCATGATAGTTCTCTCGTTGTATAACAAGATTATCATTACACAAGGGAATACATGCCACATGATAAATACAATATTCGGCTACCTAGGCTTTCATCATCATCCTCATCTCATTAGTCAAAACCTGTACAGTAGTCTCCTATAGCATAGGAAATGTCAACAGGAAATTAGCATAAACATTGCAGCAATGCAGCAGTCAGTTGCCAACTTACTTTCTCCAGCAAATTCGTTGTATCGATCGATATTCTAGTTGTTACCAACACGTACATACATTCTGCCTCGCATGCGTCCCCAACTCACAGTCCCAAAAATTGACTACAATTTTCACATCTAACTTAAGAACAGTGGCCGGATTCACAGCTGCCGTTTTACAATGGCCAAATCAAAATGGTTAATTAAGTGACCAAAGGGAAACAACATGTCCAGAAGTACCACTACGAGTCCATATAAGTCTCCTAGAAGGATTCCTTC
>Ga0210040_10008629_pt1 | contig 12026 bp, 19 predicted proteins | sample CryGeyCG12114_NA_FD_185462 | JGI IMG/M metagenome (GOLD analysis project Ga0210040, IMG submission 185462) | Groundwater microbial communities from aquifer - Crystal Geyser CG19_WC_8/21/14_NA (SPAdes) (version 2) | ecosystem: Environmental > Aquatic > Deep subsurface > Groundwater | place: USA... | reverse complement strand
GCGGGGTACGGTCGAGTACGCAACGATCAACCTGCGTCGCGGTGCGCCCAGCGACCAGAACGAGTGGGAGTTCTACGCTGAGCAGGCGCGGTCGATCCGTAACCTGATCCGCGAGGCACCTCGCCCGCCCGAGGGTTGGGAGCCTCCCGCCCTGCCGTCGGAGAACGTCAATGTCGCTCCGGTGGCATCTGCTCCTGTCGCATCTGTCGCCCCGGCACCGGCCCCCGCTCCGGCTGCTGCACCGGCACCCGCGCCGACACCCGCCCCCGCTGCAGCACCCGCCCCTGCCCCGGCACCGGCCCCCGCTGCACCGGCCCCGGCGCCCGTCGTCGCACCCCCGGTACCGCCTGCACCCGCAGTCGTCGCGCCTGCTGCCCCGGCAGCACCGCCCGCCGCACCGCCTGCTGCCCCGGCAGCTCCGCCCGCACCGGCCCCGGCTCCTGCCGCCCCGGCTCCCATGGCTGCCGCCCCCGACGTCCCGGACGACGACGGCCTTCCCTTCTGATCCACTCCAACCTCTAGCCGGTCAGGCCCGGACTGCCCTCGTGGCTCCGGGCCTGACCTCTAAGGAAAACACAGTGACATCTTTCATCTTTGGTGGTCCGCCGGACCCCGAAACCCAGGCGATGATGGAGGCTGAGCGTCAGCGGCAGTTGGGTGCGATCCACGCCAACCTCGCTCCCCTGGACGCCTTCATCGAGCGTGCCACCCTAGAAGAGCTGACAATGCTTCGGAACGTGGTCAGTACGATCATCCACAACCCCGACTCGGGTCATTTCTTGTCCGGGCGATTGGCTGAGCGTGCACGTGGGAAGTACAACATCTGCACGTTCTGCAACGAGAAGCATGAGACGCCTGAGGACTTTCTCGCCGCACACGGCGGGGATGGTGGAGTCAAGATTCCACATTCGGACACCTTCACTTCGAAGAGCGACCTCGTTGCCGAGGCGCTCAAGGTGATCCCCCTGGACGAGATCGACCACGAAGCCATGGCCGAGATGACCTCCATGGAGTATCGCACCGCGATGGACGGACTGCCCGAAGATCCTGACGCGCTGACCGACGAAGAGAAGGCCAAGTGGGATCGGTCTATCCAGGAGCCCATGCCCGACCACGAAGACGATGTGGACCCCCCGACAACCGATGGGACATACTGATGAGTGAGCCGACTGCTTCTGTTCCGGCCAACGAGGTCGAGCGCGAGGACATGCGAATCACACTGGACAAGCTAAGGACGAAGAACTCGCAGCTTGTCCAGGCGGCTCGTCAGATGGGTGCGCAGCCTGACTTCAGCGCAGCTATGCTGGACTCGTACTTCGAAGCGCTGGTTGCTCTCGGGAAGATCACCGAAGACGATTACCTGGCAATCCAGTACGTGTGGGAACAGCGCTTCCACGACACGCTCAAGGACAACGTGGAGCGTCTTCGTGAGATGCGCTCCAAGCAGCAGGCCACTCAGGCCGCGGTGGCCGGGGGCATCGTGACTCCCGGCCAGAGGAAGCTCATCGTTCCCGGTAAGTAACATCAACGTCAGTCGGTAGGTGTAGCGCCCCGTATCGTGGTACAATGGTGCTACACCTACCGCACGGGGGAACTATGGCACGCAAGGCGAAACACGATCAACAGGCGCTGCCCGATTTCGGCTTCGTCTGCACCAACTGTGCTGGTGACGAATGTGTAAGTTGCATTGACGTGACCCGGTTCCGTGCTGGAGCTAGGGATTCACTCTGCACATGCCGTCGTAAGCACCACGTCCGCCTGGGGGATATTCATGGACACGACCGAGCGTAACAGTTCAGCTTCCGACGGTATCGCCTATCGGTACCGGAACAGCAAGATGACTATCGTCTGGCACACGTCGGTGCCACAGGACGACGAGGCAGCGATTGCCTACTTCCACGCGGTCACTCGCCACGGCAAGGAGATCAACCCGGTCTTCGTGGAGCGGGTCAAGTACGTCTTCGGCAAGGGTGAGGTGGTGACTGTGCTGGATACGGTCTTCGATCCCAAGACCGCTCAGACGATGCCGTACGCGCAGTTCGTCGCCAACTTTCAGTTCTGAGGAGATCAGTTATGAGCAGCAAGCAGAAGTTCGAGTCGGACATCAAGCTCAGTGAGCGGTACGTGGACAAGCAGACCGGTATCGAGGGTACCGCTACCGGTGTGTTCTTCTACCAGCACGGTTGCGAACGCGTCAATATCGAGACCGTGGTGGAGGGGAAGATCCTCGAGTACACGTTCGATGCACCTCGCCTCACGCATGTCGCAACGAACCAGCAGGCGACAACCACTCGTACGGGCGGCCCTGGACTCGGCGTAACTGGCATCGACCCGACGCGTCGCCGGTAAGGCCGACGTTATGGCCGTCAAGAACCTGGAAGGGGGTCGCGGATCACTGGCCCCCTGGATCAAGGACGAGATCAAGTACTACCCTCATCAGATCGAGGGCATCCGCAAGCTGGCTAAGATGCGCAACTTCATCCTGGCCGACGACATGGGTCTCGGCAAGACACTGCAGGCCATGACGGTCTTCGGCGTGGATGTGAAGATGGGCTGGTCCAACACCTGCCTTGTTGTTGCACCGGTGTCGCTAAAGGGCAACTGGGCCGAAGAGCTGGAGACGTTCACTACTTTCCCGTACGTGGTGCTAGACGGGTCTCCTGTGAACCGTCGAAAGCAGCTCGAGACGTTCGCTGCTATCGAGGGACCGAAGTTTTTGATCTGCAACTACGAACAGGTCAAGCCGCACCTCGCCGAACTCAATGCCTTCATGTTCGACGTGGCAATCTTCGATGAAGCGCACATGATGAAGAATCAGAAGTCACAGCGCACAAAGGCGTGCCTCGCGCTGTTCAGTCGTCGGTCGTTCCTGCTCACCGGTACGCCCATGCTGAACAAGGCTGACGAGCTGTGGCCGCTTCTTCACCGGATCGACTCCGAGGCTTACCCGACCTATTGGCCTTTCGTCAACCGTTACTGTGTTTTCGGTGGCTTCAAGGACAAGCAGATCGTCGGCGTTAAGAACGAAAAAGAACTTATCGACCGAGTTCAGCGTGTGATGTTGCGTCGCATGAAGAAGGACGTGCTCGACCTTCCCGATGTTCAGATCATCGTGCGACGTGTGGACCTGCTGCCAGAGCAGCGCAAACTGTACAACCAGGTGAAAGATGACCTGGTTCTGGAGCGCGTGGACATGGACGAGCCTCAGGACATCGAGAATGCTCTGACCAAGTTCCTGCGGCTTAAGCAGATCGCGGGCACTACCCTGCCATTCACGGGTGAAGACCACTCCGCGAAGCTGGACTTGGCAATCGAAGATGATGTCGAGATTCTGGCGAACGGCAACAAGGTGGTTGTCTTCACACAGTTCCGTGACGTGCAGGAAGCCTATCGGAAGCGCCTGGCTGCATCAGCACCTGGCATTCCGTACTTCAGTCTGTCCGGTGATGTGAAGCCTCACGCTCGTCAGGGTGTGGTCGGTGAGTGGAGGGACACGAGGGGGCCTGCGGTACTGTGCTGCATGCTGCAGGTGGCCGGGGTTGGTCTGAACATGACAGCGGCTCGACATGGCTCGTTCCTAGACGAGCTGTTTGTGCCTGGTCTCAACCAGCAGGCAATCGACCGTCTCAACCGTATCGGTGCCAGCACTACTCAGGCCATCCAGATCCGCAAGTACATCGCACGTGACACTGTCGAATCGCGGGTCCAGGCGATCCTTAAGGGGAAGACCGGGCTTATTGGGCAGATCATCGATACCGACCCCGACTGGAAGAAGAAAGTTCTTCAGGCTATGCGAGAGGAAGGTGTGGCATAATGGAGAAGGTGCCTCTTAAGGCGCTGTGGAGCACCGAGAAGATTGCCAACTACTTCGGTGTGCAGGTTTCCACAGTACTCAACTGGATCAAGGCCGAGCAGAAGGAGGCTGGTACGGGGCTTGTAGCACAGAAGCTCAACAACCGATGGAAGGCGTATGAGGATGACGTCGTCGCCTTCCGTGAGATGAAGTTCGCACAAGGGAGCACGAAGTGACGCTGAACCCGAACGAGCACATCCTGCTGACCGACGTCGAGACGACCGGGCTGAACGTCTACGACAGCCAGCTGATTGAGGTCGGCTTCATGGTCGTGGATTTGGGACTCGACCCGATCGCCAGTATCAGCCGTGTCATCATCCCCGACCAGCCGATCCGGTGGGAGGACGTCAACGTCTTCGTGCGAGACATGCACACGGACAACGGCCTGCGCTTGGCCATCGACAGCGGCGAGGGCGTGTCCCTGGACGAGGCTGAGCGCGATCTTGTCGACTGGTATCGCACCTGCTTCGGGTCCGACAAGTTGCCCCTGTGCGGTAGTTCCGTCCAGTTTGACCGCAAGTTCCTCGACGGCTACATGGGCGAGGTGCACGATGGGCTGCACTATCGCAATCAGGACATCAGCTCGGTAAAGGAGCTGTGTCGCCTCTTCAACCCGGAGGTCTACAAGGGTCTCGACACAGCCGGTCAGAACCGCGGCATCCATCGCGTTCGCCCCGACATGGAAGACACCATCGAGGAGTTGCGCTTCTACCTTGACAACTTCCTGATCTGCACCCGACCGGAACTGTGACCCAACCGCCTGTTGGCGAAGCGTTGTACAGTGCGTTCGTGCAGCCCTTCGTCAACATGTGGGAGCTGATCTTTCCACCTCGGCCTGGCGTGCAGGCCGACTACATGTTACTTGGAGCAAGTATGACGACCCTTCCTCCGCCTGACCCCAAGTTTGCTGGCAGCCTGACCGGCGACGCAGCAGTCCAAGCGATCACTGACGCGATTGGTGAGCCCGCCGACCCGAACCAGTGTAAGATCTGTCGCGCTGAGATCAAGGTGATGACCTTCAAGGGCACGGGTGGCTGCTGCACCCAGCACCACAAGGTGCTCGACCACGAGTGGACCCTCGACAAGCTACACGCCGTCGAGCAGGACCTGACACGAGAGGACGGTATCAAGTGAGTCAGCCTATCTTCCTCATTCCGATCCCCGCCGAGGGCTACGAATGGGCTTCCGTCGAGCTGGGCGTGGATATCACGACTGCTCCTGGCGGAAAAGAGTTCGTCAAGACGATCAAGGGCAAGGGTATCAAGGTGATCGTCGATCCCGACAAGGGTATGGCGGCTCAGTGGTACCCCAAGCAGATCCTCGACGCGAACGCCGACACCGAACACAAGAACGGCGAAGCGGCCGAGGAGGAGAAGTCATGACGTATCCAAGGACGCCGTGGGTGATAACTGGCATTATGCAGGCTGACGTTCACCGCTGGGAGCAACGCCAGCCATGGGCGGGTGACCCCCCAGCAATTGTTGCCCTTGGTCTAGGCGAAGAGGCAGGAGAGGTTCAGCGTGCAGTCCTAAAGATGCATCAGGGCATCCGTGGCACCAAGGAAGAGTGGATTGAAGAGGCGCGTAAGGAGTGTGGTGACGTGTTCATCAAGCTTTGTGCTGTCGCTTCTTCGCTGGGCTTTGACCTAGGTCAAGCAATCACCGAACGCTGGGAGATTGTACGCGAGCGTGACTGGACGGCCAATAAGATTGGCCACGGAATCGAGGGGCAGCCAACAGCATGAGCGCCGTTGAAGAGTTAGCTCAAGCAATTCTCGATGGTCGTGTCAATCTTTGGGTTGGTGCTCAATCTGACACCGAGATGCTGGTGACGATCGAGGTCAAGCCCAAGGAGGAGGGAGAGCCGACAGTATGACTCGTGTGGTGTTCGAGACGGCCGGGATCGCCGATGTCCTCAAGAAGGTCAAGGCGATTGCTCCGAGTCGAGGAGAGGGGTTTGACAAGGCTGCAGGCATCGTCATGAGGATCTTCCCGGCCACCGAGGACAACTTCGCACTGGTCGAGGCGACCAACCTTGACCTGTACTACCGCGAGTGGGTGCCGGTCCTGGAGTGCACCGCAACCGAAGAACTCGTGTGGCGCGTGGCAGCCAAGATCGCGGACGTGATTGGCTCACTGCCGATCGGCACTGGTCGCACGGTTGAGCTGAACGACGAGTCAAAGCCGGGCGGTCGAACGCTGCAGATCAAGTCAGGTCGCATGAAGAGCAGCTGGCAGATGATCGACCCCGAGTACTACCCGCAGTGGGAGTCGTTCGATCCTGACGAGTGTACGCCGATCGACAACTTCGGAAACCGGCTAGCCATGGTCGAATGGGCTGCAGGTGACGATACTGCACACGTCTTTTCGGGGGTCAACCTCGATGGCGAATGGGCGGTGGCGACCGACTCGTATCGACTCTCTCGCGTTCCTCTGCCGATCAAGGCTCCTTGGCTCAATGAGGGACAGTCGATCACCGTACCATCGAAGCTGCTAGCACAACTGGTCAAGCAGACCGGCACCATCAGCGTCGGCGCTACGCCTAGCCAGCTGCTTGTTATTCCTGACCCTTCGGTTCAGATCCGCACTTCGCTGTTCGCCAATCCCTGGCCGTCCAAGGGGATCGCTAAGCTGGTAGCGACTACACATGATGGAAAGCTGGAGGCGCCCAAGTCGCCCCTGGTTGATCTCATGAACCGTGCAATGGTGATGCTGGCTGGCGATCGCACTCCTCTTCTTCAGATCTACATCGGTCGAGGCGAGATCGCCGTGCACGCCGTAGACGGTGAGACTGCCGATCTCGGTGACGTCTTGGAGGTGCCGGGATATGCTGCACACGATCGTATCCGCTACCTGTTCACACCCAAGTTCATCATGGAGGCCATCGAAAAGTCTCCTGGTGATCGGATCGAGTGGTCATATTCCACCAGCAATGTCGTTAGTAACGTTCGTATCAGCGACGGTGGCGGATACAACTGCTGGGTCATCCCGAAGCAGCCCCAGGCTGCACTCCAACAGGAAGGCGAGTCATGATCGTGACGGACATCGAGTCTGTGGGTGACCGTGTGCGGATCGTTGTTCGTCCTGGCGACGACATACGCCTGGAAGGCAAGGTTGACTTTCCTGCGCGAGAGTTCGCAGAGGTCATCGCTGCTACTGTGGACGCTCATGGCTCGTCACTCGGCGAGCTGATCGAAGAACTTGTCAAAAGGGAGCAGGCACGATGAGCGATCCAATCAAGCGACCCACGATCTACATCTGTGGGCCGATGACGGGATACCCCGAGTACAACTACCCCGAGTTCAAGCAGGTGGAAGAGCGTCTCCGGGACTACGGCTACGAGATCGAGAATCCCGTCGTCAACGACACCCTTCTGCGTGACCTGGGTATCGGCAATCCGGGCTGGGATGACTACATGCGTGCCTCGATCGCGCAGGTGCTGAAGGCAGATGGACTGTGCTGTCTGGAGGGGTGGCAGTGGTCGCCGGGCGCTCGACTGGAAGTCGAAATCGCTATGGCGCTGAAGTTGCCGGTCCGCTGGGAAGGCCAGTGGGTCGAGATCGAGCTTCGACGAGCACGAGAGGCAGGCGAACTGTGAAGGACGAACGGCGTATCGTTAAGCGTGTTGGAACTGACACCAACATGATCCCCGCCCAGCCCGAGCCTCAGCATTGGGAGCCCGCTCCCGAGCCTGAGGGGCAAGACGGCTGGTTCCCCGGCACCGTACTGGAATCCGAGGACCCCTACAAGGTCAAGCACGTCCAGCGCATGACGGCTGCCCTTATGTGGTTTGTCCTTGTCAGTGTTTTGCTGATCGTAGGCGCGTTCGTGGTGAAGCTGGCTGGAGCGATCCTGTCATGACCGACGAGGGGGCCGATGACAACGTCCGCTGGTTCGCCTTGCCAGTTAACCCTGAGCCGTGGGCTGTCGGCCCCCTCGACGTCATCCGTCGCGGGGGCAAGCTGATCCCGACCATGGGGCAGAATCCGCAGTTGGCTGCCTACAAGGAAGCGGTCGCTGAAGAGTTCATGTCGCGGTATGGGCGAATCTCTGAGGCGCTGGCGCAGCCCAACTACATGATCGACCTGTACTTTTGGCGCAACCGTGCCCGGTACACCACGCCCGCACAGCAGGCCGCTGCACGTAACGACGCGGACGCCACGAACATGCAGAAAGCCACGGAGGACGCCCTCCAGGGCATAGCAATCGACAACGACCGTAACGTCGTGCGAGTTTCTAGCACTGTTTTGGGACAGGGGCCGGACGTGAAGCCTGGATTGCTAATCAAGCTTCAGTGGAACGTTAACTGGACTGATCTAGACCGAATCCGAATGGCTCTTCCTGTCGCTCCTCTTTTGGAGCTGAGTGTTGCTATGAATCAGGCCAAGAACCCCCGGAGCAACTCGTGGCCTCCTCGGTGATTCTTCTTATCTTCAAGCACTACTACAAGGTGTCTATCACCTTGTTTGTGTGCGTCATGGTTGTGGCAACGATCAGCCAGACGATTGGCCCTGACTGGATGGAGTGGGTAGCCTTCGGACTGCTCGTCACGTGGGTGCTCTGGGCGTCGATCTACATTCATCGAACGATCGGAGACAAGCGTGGATGACTTACACTTCACCATCTTCGATCCTATCCAGATGGAAGACGTCCTGATAGTGCGTGTGCTCCGCGTGTTTGACGGATCGACCTCCGATGCGGCAACATATACAGCGCAGATAGCGATGCGAGACCCTGATCGCGGGGACCACACCTATCAGCGACTGATCAGCGGGATCGACACGCACACCACCAACGCGCTTGGTCTGCTTAAGGCAGCCATGGACGCGCTACCCGAGGAGGCTTTCCGCTTTGAGCACCCCACCCCTCGTGCATCAGATGTGGCACGGGGATTCCCGCCAGCTTTGTAAGCGGTTCACTAAGCCGGGTCGCATTCACAGCCTGATCACCGACCCCCCCTTCGGTGTCGATAACCTCTCGAACATGGCTGTGACCAAGGAGGGTAAAGAGCACGCGCGCAAGATCGCTGGCGACGCGTCTCCGGAGGAAGCCCTTGCCCTGTTTGACGAGGTCATGGACGTGCTGCTGCCCAAAATGGCGGACAACTCCGACGCCTACGTGTTCACGGCTCACCAGGTGCTGGAGCGGTGGCTGGCCATGGCCAAGGACCCGGCCAGCGCTTTTGGTCGCAACGGCTTTCGCTACAAGGGCACGCTGGTGTGGGAGAAAGACGGGCCGGGGATGGGTGACCTCAACTCATGGGGTCAGGGTCATGAGTTCATCATCTACCTCAAGAAGGGTAATCGGCCCAACAGTGACAAGCGCCGATCCGGGGTCATCCACACCCCCCAGCTTCGACCCAACCAGCTCATCCACCCTCACGAGAAACCCACTGCGCTCCTTGAGCTTCTCCTTCGACAGTCAACCAACCCGGGTGACTTTGTGGTCGATCCCTTCGGGGGCTCGGGTAGTCTCGTGCGGGCTGCACGGAACGTGGGTCGTTCTGCTGTAGCCATGGAGTACGATGAGATCAACTACAACAAGGCCAAGGCCAAGCTTGAAGGCGGCGGCGGCATGGATCTTTTTGCCGAAGAGTGACAAGAGAGAACAACCCCCGTCCTTAGCTTCAAGGACGGGGGTTGTTCTCTCTGTGTTAGACTGCGCCGGGACCGATCAGGCCCGGGTCTGCAGCGTTGGTACGAACCTCGACATCATCGAAGTGGTAAGTACCAGAGTACGTGCTGGCAGACAGACGGCCGTGGCGGACTCGTGTGAATCCGACACCTGCTCCGACGTTGACATCACTGATGACACCCGAGTCGGCAAGTGCGGTGGTCGAGTCGCCCAGGAAGAATGCCAGGCGAGCCTTTCCGTCGGTAGCCGACGTGCCGGTCTCCGCGTACATCTCAACGCGAACAAAGTCCGTGTTGATCGGGAACAGCGCCGTACTCGTCCACAGAAGCACGCTTCCGGCTCCGAAGAGTCGGATCGTTCCCTGAGGCCGGATGCGAGCGTAAAGGCCGATGTTGTCGGGATCGGTCGAGAACCGCAGGATGTCAGTGTCTACCGTCGGGGCAGTACCCAGGCGGAAGGACACCTTGGCAGACACCTTGGGCACAGGCGTCGGAAAGGTCCACTGGACCGACCCTGCTGTATTGGCAGCGACGATCTCACCGGAACGTGTGCCATGCGCCTTGAAGTCGGTGGAGTAGAGCACCGTCCCCGGCGTACCGGAGAATGCCGTACCACCACCGGCAGAGTTCGTGGTGTCAACAACGACACCATCTGCTCCACCTTCGTAGTTGTTCTTGTACGTACCAACCGTAGTCGAAGGCGCCTTCGGAGTCGGGAACTTGTCAACGGCGACCGGCGTGGACGGGAGCACCAGGGTCTCGACCGACGCCCGCGTCTTGCCCAGCATCAGCGGACCCTTGTAGAGAACCTGCTGGTGCGTAGTGCCTGCCGCCGAGTAGATACCTTCCTTGACGTAGATCGACTGAGTGACGTACAGGTTGGCGTCGTGCTCCGAGTGGAGCAAGTTGCCAGCCCGGTCGAACACCTCCACAAGGCCCTTCGTCGGGTCCGAAGACCAGATGACGTGGAAGATCAGGATGTTCCAGTGAGACAACTGCGTCGGGTCGGTTCCCTTGACGAGCGGCCCCATGGGGTAGGTCTTCTTGTACTGAGCGTCGCCGGAAGCCTTGCCGCCCGTTCCACCCTTGACGCTGAGCTGCATGATCTCGTTGACGTCAGACCACACACCCATGTTCGGGTTACCAGAGTTAGCCGTCTGGTGCCACTGGATGAAGTAGAGGAACTGGTTCTTCTCATCCCAGTCAAAGTCGGCCGGGAAGAACGTCCGGTCACTCCACCACTGCTCAGTGCCCTCCTTGGGTGAACCCGACTCCGAGATCGAAGCGCGCACTTCGGAACGCAGTGTGCCGGTCGTCCCGTTCCATCCAGTGTCGCCGGGCCGCACGTTGAAGCGCATCGACCGAGTCGTGCCGGGGAACGCCACGTCACTAACGAGGTGCAGCTGAGCATCAGTGCTACCCAGCTCACGCAGTGCGTGCTCCTCCGACCACGGCGGCATGACAGACGTTGCACTAGCTTCGTTGTGCCACACCTTGATGAGATCACCCGATGCAACAGGCGTCTCGGCCACCGGAGGCGTGACGGGAACGATCACCGCAGGAGGTGTGAAGCTGAAGTCTTCCCAGATCGCAGTCGCAACGTTGTTGCTCATGAAGCCGACGTAAGTGTTGTTCAGCATAGCGGTCGGGATCTGACCACTGGTGCACACGAGAACGTCGTTGACGTACCCACCCAGCGTGCCGTCGTCGTTGTGAACGACAGTCAGCACATCGCCAGCGGCCGGAACGCGGCTGGACGTTCCGCTCTGGTTGTAGGTGCCTGGCGTCGTGCTACTGAAGAACGTGTAGTAGTAGTTCGAAGCACTACGCCGCGTGCAGAACAGCATGTAAGACATGCCATCCACCGAGGCGTTGACGACGATCCCCGCGCCACCAGTAGTTGCGGTCAGGGTGTTAACGAGCTTCGCCTTGACCGTACCCTTGTTGGTGTACGAGTTCGACAGCAGCACAGCCACGTCGGTTGCCGACGTGCTGTCGGGAGCCGTTCGCTTCAGCTGCTGATTGACGATCTGCAGCTTGCGCGTGAAGGCGTTAAGCCACGCTCGAGCACCTGTAGAACTGGCACCCGGATCGCCATCGGCCCGGTTCCAGTTGTCAGCGTAGGCGACCGGCGTAGTGCTGGGCGCTGTGGCTGCGGCCTGGACGGTAGCCGACTTCTTCTCGCTGAGCGGCGTGAACGTACCGTCTGCGAGTTCGACGCGGTTACTCCAGGTGTACGTGGGTCCGGGGGACGTGAGTAGAAGCTTGTCCGACTTGTAAGTCGGGACAGTCGTAACAGCGACAGGAGCGTCAGGGCGATCATCGCGCCACCACTCGTAGCGAACACCAGTCGGGTAGGAGTCCACCCGCACAGTGATCGTCTGGTCGGTGTTCGGAACCGCCTCCATGTTCGTCGGCGGAACATGCACGACCACAGGCTCAGTACCGGCCATGACGACGCCGGTCTTGGTCTGGATGGCCGCGTGGTAGGCCGTGATCTGCTCAGGAGTTGCAACACTCGCGAACAGCCCGACGTGACCG
>Ga0210040_10008628_pt1 | contig 12027 bp, 4 predicted proteins | sample CryGeyCG12114_NA_FD_185462 | JGI IMG/M metagenome (GOLD analysis project Ga0210040, IMG submission 185462) | Groundwater microbial communities from aquifer - Crystal Geyser CG19_WC_8/21/14_NA (SPAdes) (version 2) | ecosystem: Environmental > Aquatic > Deep subsurface > Groundwater | place: USA... | reverse complement strand
CAAAAATAGAAGAGAGTGTTGAAAGAAGTCAAGTGGAGAAATCAGCACAGTTGTAAAGCTAAATACAACTGTGCTGATTTCTCCACTTGACTTCTTTCAACACTCTCTTCTATTTTTGGTTTTATCCTCTCACCCGTGAGTGGTACCTACATAGTTACAATAGAAAACAATTATTTTTCTAGTCACACTTTCCTCTGGTAAAGGAGTTGCTGGAAAAAAAAAACTGCAGTCCTCATAGTATTACGTACTCAATACAATATCAGTAATGGATGAAATATTAGTTAAAGCCGGTAATGGTAGGTGCAAAGAGAACAAATACTCAATGCAGGGTGCTCTCATATGCATATGTATGATTTTTTCTTCGATATTTCTGAATACGTTACCAATTGATTTTTTGCCACTAGCTATTATCATGAAATGCTAACCATTTACACGTAAGCATCCAATTAAACTCGAAGCTACCTTGCGTGCTCAAATTAACTCTTCGTCCCACCAATGAATTATAAATGTGTGGAAATTGCTTTAAAACATAACGTGTCCTTAATGCTACAAGTCCTTTTACTGTGGCCTTTAATATTGATCCAGTTGAATAATAAAATACGATATCGTTATAGTAACTCCTCATATTATTGAATACATTGGGAAAAAAACTTGCTCATTTTTTCCTTCTTGTTATGGCCTCAAGTTAATTTATGATTGCAACGCCCTGTAATGTTTGTTTATATTATAAATTCACAAAAGAAAGCCCCTGTTACTTAAGAAAAGCATTCATGTGGTTTCTAACCTATTTCCTTCTTCCTAACCCAACTGTATTAAATGTTATGGGTTTTGAATAGCTGTGGGTTCTACTCACTTTCACTATGCCCTTGGAATACAAAAGAGCAGTCATTTCTTTCTCTTTAAGAAGGAAAAGAAAGTTCTTAACTTGACTTATAGCCCTTTCTTTGAACTGCCCAATATATTTGAGAGGTATAAAAACATTGTGCACAAAAACAAGTTTACTAACTAACTATAACTGACTAAACTTTGAATCCTAGAAAACCATTGACTGGTCCAATTTTTTTACCTTCTTACTACCCATAACAGCATGTAATGCAAACTTTAACATTTGAATTTAATTGTGTAAAAAAATAACTTCTACGATGTATTATATCCTTTGTAATGGAGTCGAACATGCAATTAAATTCCCTATGCATTAAATCAAGCGCTACCTGATTAGATTATTAGTTAGAATCCTGAAAATTGAATCCCCCCAATTAGAATCAGTTATTAAAACCCCAAAACAGGATGGCAGACTTGACATACAAATTAATTGTTAGAATTTGTATACCCCAAAACAGGATTATGGACTACCCACATCTACTGCATATTGAACGCAAATACTATCAAAACCATTGCCCATGTCACTAACTGGATTCAATCACTTGCTAACTGTATAAGTAGTTTCCATAAAATCTGTTATTTCAGCCACACTAAAAAAATCTCTAAAATTGCACCTCGCAATATTATTTCATTTTCGCTGCAAACTCCCACATGTAAACCAGAATTTCACCCAAACTGAAATGTAATTACCACCTGCAGCATTTGTAAGGTATCCACCTACTTCTTTCATTCTTTCCTTTTGGTTCATCTAGATTAAAGAATGGCCGAGATTAGCTCCTACATAGCCTGATTTACTTTTACCAAATATTTCCACACGCAAACCTCAAAGGTTAGTTCTTAATGATGGTATAAATGATGGTCTAACAAGACTTTTTTTCTCCCCATTCCTTTCTCTTCTATTGTGTCGGGATAAAAAAAACTCGGCAGAAATTTTTGTCCATAAAAGCCCTCTTTGTTAACTCGCTCATAATATTTGTCCCGCGTATATCTTACATCACTGACCAAACCAAGCAATCACTTTTTTTACACACTTTTACCCATAGTTAGTTAGTACGCATTCTTGCTAACTAACTAACTACGTATGTTTAAACTATTCATTGGATTTACTACGTTACGATGCTATGCTGACTACTTTGTGTGGAACTAATGTACAGCAGTAATCACTGTATGAGGTGACGTAGGCGTTCCACAATGGCATAAATATAAAGCTCCATACATTGCTGAACACAGAGGCCTAGTAGCAAGTAGAGTTAGGAACGGAAATTTCCCCGTAGTCATTTTCTGTTGTGTATATCCTAGGTTGTGAAACCGAAACCAGCTTATGTTTACGCACTCGGTTGAATTTTGGATAACAAATCTTTTCCTCACAAGTTTGTATACCGCTTGGTTTAGGCTTTCCACTATTTCTTGAGTGTGTGAAAAAAACAGTGCAATATTTTCATGTGGATTATATTTTTTGTCCTTCCTGGCTTTTTCATTAAGTTTTCTACCTTGTTACTCTAACTTTTCATTTCTTATAATGATACACAAAGGAGCCAACTTGACTACTTATTTGCCCCTCTTATTTCCAGTTAGTTACGACTAGTACAATGCACACTTTACATTTTCCCTTGTATTTCAGCTCACTTTAGCCAAGGAGAATTAGAATTCTTGAGCGTTGATTGCCCGTGCTTATAGGTGTAGTACTAAAAAAATAGTGCTTACCCAGTTTTGCGTACATTTTGTGAATTTATGCGGCACAAAAGTGTAGGTACATGTTTTCTGAAAGGATTGTGTATAGTAACACAGATAATGTTAAGTCCGATATTCGAATATTTAACCGGGTTTTTACATAAAAGGTATACAAACTTTCGTATACAGATTGGTTATCTTGACTTTAATTGATTACAGTCACCACTAGAATTTATTAAACCTTTGCTGCATAGATATTTGAAGGAAAGTAATGGAATAAAAATTTCTTAGCATTCGGATTCCACGTGAACACCTAATAAAGAAATTAATTTCCCGTTCCATCAATACAAAAAACAGTTATGTACTAACTAGACCATCCTTTTGAATGTGGACTTTATATGGGAGCAGTACACGCCACGTTGATTTCCCTTTAGATTTAATGATCTAGCCAGACGGTACAAGCATGCACAAAATTTCATCATGTTGAGATGAAGTCGACATTTTATCATTGCTTTATTTTGCCACTTGTGGAACCATTGGCTAAAAGTTTGGAAATAAATGAATGCATTCTAGAGCTAAGGAAACTAACTTTTCCCAGCCCATATAAACTAAATAACTTCCTATGGGGTCACAAAAACATGTAGTAGGTTGCAGTGTGATGTGACCATTTTGAAAGTTTTCCAGCACACTTATACAATACCATTTACTTACATATGAACTATACTCTGAGTTATCATCATTTCAAGATACCGAATTGAAAAGACTGTCACAAAACTTTTTCACCTCTAGCCTTTTCACATTTATAGAGTGACTGACTGACTACTGACTGACCTCATTGAAATGAATTAGAATAATGTTTGGCAACCAAGTTTTTACACCAGTTCTTCTTTTGTCCAACCTAGACTGCATTTTACTGTATATATACACTGTCTCGACAACTCCAAATCAAAACTGAAGGAACTATAACTAACTTAAGTTATTCCTTGTGCAAATATAGCTAGTGTACACAAGAATATATAGGTGAATGTCACACCACTCCAGCTCCCATTGTATTGTATCCATCCAGTGTAAACAGTTTGAACTTTCCTCTTATTGTTTTCCTTTCGAGAACAAAGTTTCAACTCAACTGAGACACTACCTCCATTTCCTACTACAACTTGTTTTACTTTCACTGTTGAGTAGTATGGAATTTTTGAAGGAAACAGTTTTATAACGAAAGCGTAATTTGTTTTGTGAACTCAAAAGTAGTATACAGCTAGTTGCTCCTTTACATGCTCCCTCTCAGATTTATAGTATAGTATATCATCACCAACTGTATATGCAAGCTAACTAAATATAGTTAGTTAGTACTCTGGTCCCATCCATTTTCATACAATGAGCATGGTAATTAGCAGTGTTTTTCTACACCACTCGCTAGACAGAACCACTTTGATCGTATCATCATCCCCAGATCTGGACAATGAATTCGAAAATGATGCAATTTAGGCTACAGCGCAGTTGCAGGTCATAAAGCAAAGTACCATGAAATGGCTTTCCCTATACACAAGGGATGAACTGTAGGTTTCAATGATAGATACATCTCACTGTATACTCCAGTTGAATCCAGATTGTTCACCAAGATATTCCGCCCATGGACCAACTGACTGACAATGCAACTTTATCCAAAAAATAATGTCAGGAAATATAAGGACCTATATGAAAATCGTGCACAAAACAATGCATCTCATCAATATTAACTTTTCGGGAAATCTCATGACAAATACTACCGCTGAAAATAGTGCGCAGCAAATAAACTTAAAGTGAGAACTCGTTCTTTTCAATTGACCACTTTTTTTGTTAGTTCAACTATATTGTCTGGCTCTAATAAGTTTCAGATTGTACATTGTGTCTTATATAATGCTTCAGGTTTTTCTACTGCTGTATGAAACTTCTGTTCACTGAAAGTAACATTTGACGCGTTCGTATAAGAAACTAACATTGTGAGTGAGTTTGGTTCCTAAGCCAAAATGTATACGGATTAAATAGACTCTTATACAGTTCATGATTTCAAAATACTTTGTATTTATCTTATGTGAAAGCTGCACACGTCTGAATATAGTGGAGAGGTTCGGAGGAGCCAACAAGTTTCAAAAAGTTGTTTTCCAGAAAATTGGCTCAAGTGAGTGAGACTATGATGCCAAGGATAATTAGCTTTCTGTTGGCTCCTCTTTCATTTTCACTAGAATCTATTTGTTTTCCTATCTCCGAATCTATTGTGAACGAGACAAGCATTCCCTTTTCGCAGTAGTGGTCAGTTGTTTCATGGTTAGTTAGTTTGATATTTATAGTTAGTTAGTTACTTGCTTTGGCACACTGTAGTCATCTATACAGTACGTCTGAGTGAATTTATTTCCAATTGGTTTGAATGTCCTAATTAAATGGCGTGAAAATTTAGTAGATATGGTTACTTGTTTTGTCACACTATACCCTGCTTTTCATTTGTCCGACATTCACCACATTTTTATGTTATTTGGTCTCCATTTGAGATTCCTATAGAAACCATATGCTGTAGTAGCGAGCAACTATCTAACTAACCTAACTAACCTTCTAACTGTAAGTTATTTAGCATAGTGAGTAACTAATTAAAATTAGTTCATATACCATATGATGAGGAAAATTGAAAAACTATCAAATCAAGTCGACAGTCTAATAACTAATAACAACCAAACTTGATGCCTGTCTCTCAGTGTGACTCAATAATCATATATAATAATAAATCATGGGAGAAACCCATCCAAAAATATCTTGCTAATGATATTTTTTCTTTTACTTTTTTCCATGATTCTGATGACACTCTGGGAATGTACCGTGTGTGTGCGTGGGTTCTTGAATTCCGGGTAACTGACACGATTGGGGAATCGCCCTCTCACTTTGTCCTAATGACAGCACATGGTTTTATTAATGTGAAAATACTTTCTCCGCTGAGAGATGCTGATGAGTTAGTTGGTTGGCAACTCTCACTAACTACAACTCTGTGTGTTGTCTAAGCTTTCACAAACTTACTCTCGGCTCCTCTCCATCCTAAGTACACAACTACTACCTAACTAACTAGTAATACCAACTTGGTTCCTTCCTACTTACTGACTCCTACATGACATGGTACATATATACAAACTCCTTACACCCACTTTAACACTCATCTAGTCACTATTTTGTACTGCGAAAAGTTGAGCAAAATATTTGATCCGGCTCATTCCCAACTGTACGCACTGCCTACATGAGAAAGTCTCAATGTCATTTTCACCGCTTTCGCTTAACCCAGGAAAGGGAAAGTGAGTCTTTGATTCCATTCCACTCACACTCTCTCCATATAAGACACAAATGGCTCTCTCAGTTCCTTTCTATTATTGAACATTACACATCAATCAGGTAAGTGTAGCCCCGAATCCTCCCTATAGCCAATTCAAGTATATGTATGTCCGTTTGTGAATCTAACTAACTACATTCTATATGCACTCTGGATTTTATACCGGAATATATGCATAGTTAGTTAGTAAATCATGCAAACTTCTCCCATTTTGAAAGGCTGCTTCGTCTGGAATTGACAATTTCAAGTTTTACTCACTTACATTTACTTGTAAATAAACCTACCCATCAGTTTGTGCTACTATAACGAAAAGCGTGGAGGGAGAAAACACAACTCATCATCATCATCATACTTTGATCATCGGAGAATTCCAGTGAATTGTGGTGCACACATCAACTTGTTTTACAAGGGAACTATAGCTCTAAGGAACTCACTCATTGTCTTCAAAGCGCAACTTTTGACTCACGAAACAATGTGGCTTGTTCTACTTTGGGCTCAGCTCCTCTTTTTCGGTAAGTTCAGCTCATTTTTCTCTTTGTTTCATCAACTTGTATAGAATGTGCGACGGCAAGCTTGCTATAGGTAGAGCCATTGTTCATTTTGTAATTTCTACATTGCCCCAGGTATGCTGTTGTGTGCATATAATAATCAACCTGTGTAATATTAAGTTTGCCTAAAAGTCATTTCCGTGCATGAATTTTGGACTCCTTCTGTGGTGGATCGCCAGGGAACCCTGGAATCAATATCTAACTAGGCTGTACAGTTAAGTGTTGACTCGCATAAAATATGCGCTATTATTTATTAGCCCTTCTATCTTGCTGTGTGTATTTGGGCAAGTTAGTAAATGGCCAATAATGGACGGATTGCTTTCACTTTGTGAGTACTTCTCATGAATTACTCTATGTATGAGGAGTGTGCTCACAATGTACGTGGGTAAAAGACATACATAGGTGAAGCGAGTTGGCCAGATGTGTTTGGGTGTGGGCGAGGGAGCCCGTACGTACATGAGTGATGATTGAGTGTCCATATTGACTCACTGAGTGAGTATTGTCAAAGCGTACATATTGTATAGCTTTTTGAATGTCAGTGTGAGTGAAAAAAAGTGCCTTCTCTTTCCCTCCGATCATTTCATTCTTGAGCACATATCACTGTCATGAGTGCTCAAAGTTGTACTTTATTGTGAAACATGGATTCCCCTTATTGGAGACTCTAGCCCCCTTTGACAGTATGAATGAGGTGTCAAATGTATCTTATATGGGATTGGGGGAACTGTATAATGAATTTTGACTTTTTGACATGCATATAGAATCCAGTGAGCACGTATTTTAGGTTCATAAAATTTTTACAGCTCGATGGTCTTTAGTCTTCACAATCTGTTTTCATTAGGAGGAAAAAATATGACATGATGTACAGAGTTAGGTGTATGGCAATGTGTATTGAAACGAGTGTGTTTGTTTTGTGTGATTTTTAAATAAAGTGCTTGAGAGCATTTTTTTGTTTGCATCGAGGGTATAAAAAATGCAAAGGTTTTTTTTGCAATGGTGCTACGGAGTGTTGGTGTTTTCCAAGTTATTCGGGAAACTATAGTTTGCTCACGTGCCTTGCTTTATGTTTATGCATTTTGTACCATGGTTGTATTCAAAATTTGTACCTGTTCTCCCTAGAGAAAAGGATAAATCCTAAAAAATTACGATAAGTGGTTCTCCTTTCCTTGTTGTAGTATGGGCAGTAGACTTTTATACTATACACCTTATATGGTTTACTGATGACGACGCTCGCATCCAAACTATTTTCATGGTAATTTGCAAACATGTTTAGTTAGTTAGTTTGAAGCGCTCAGATGAGCATGAGGGATACCAGAAAGAGTAAATCCTATTCATGTGTGAACAAAAAGGATGAAAAGTGTACATAGAATTTTGTGGTTTATAAAAAAATGCATCCATAGTGAGAAAGATGAAGAATTGGCTCGTGAATTTCTGGTGCTTAAGCTTTTTTCGCACAATGCGTTGAATGATTGATCTGAAAAACTCATAGATTGTATGCAGTGTGTACGAAGCTTGAATTTTTTTAAATTCAAAATCATTCACATCTTTCTCTAGGTTTTTTTCCTCTTCTTTCATTCCTGCACAATGGATTCCAGAATGGCTCCCATTTTTCCTAGTTATAGTCTTTACTCCACTCCCAATAAACTACTACTCCTCAATTTTCTTTTTCAATTTTTCAATGACTGTTTCCGCCATATGAATACAAGACCTAATGAGCTACACGGAAAAAATGAAAGTAGGTGGGTTCAATTCTTATTACAGGCAAATTGAAAACTACGTTAGGTAGGAAACACAAAAGAAGAGCATCCCTTTTGATCTGGATCCGTGTTTGAAAAAAATTCTTTGAAATCTGAGATTGTTTACATAACTTACTTAGGTACTTTACTTACTATAGGTTCATCTGAAAACTCGTTGATGGATTACACTTTGCATGTAAATTTATCAGTCGCTTATAAACGGAATCAGAGCCAGGGCACATTTCTAATATCTTTTTTCAAGCTTTACCTACATGAAATCCTCTCATCCAATTAAAAGGGTGCAAATATCGTGCAACGTACCAAAATTTTGTTTACTTTCCTATACCTCCAAAAAAATCTCTCCCACCATATGAGCCATGAAAAGGGCCCCACTGTAAAAATATTATTCGTTCGTTCAACTCCAGCATCATTCTCCAACTTCAATCTCCCACTCATTGTTCCCATCCTGATACGATGAGAGAAAAACAGCCCTATTGTAATCATAAAGTTCATGCCATTTGGTAAAAAAATGCCATTACCACTTGTGAGCATGAACTCGACTAACTATAGACATGATACACTCATACATATAAGATAAGAAAAAGAGCTATATTTGAGCAATTCCTCTGGGGGTGGTCACATGAACCACTGGGCACTTATTGATTCTGATGATGATGCAAGACATTCACTTCAGCTTTGCAGACCGCTTCTCACCATCCTTTACTGTACTTCTGACACAGTGGAAGCAAGAAAAGAATATTTTGATGTGAATTGATCATAAAAAAGTGAAGAAAAAAAAAACAGATAAAAAGGATGAAAAAAATAACTTTCTCTTGTGTGGAAAAGGATACTCTTTTGTTTCTAGTCTGTGCACACACACGTTCCTGGTGTTAAACCATTCAGTTAGCTCCAAGGTATAAAAAATGCTGCTCCTTTCTGACGGACTGACTTACCAGATCTCTGCGTAGTGTACATACAACAATGTACATATCTACTATGTGGATGTGCGACGAATAAAATATTTTTAGTTCGGTACGATGTACGTGGACCTTTTTACCGGCCGATGAAAGCACCTAGTATAGTTAGTTCCCTCACCCAGCTATTTCTACTACTATAGCTAACTAACGAACTATAAACTCCACTTTATAGGCTGGACTGGGAACTCCATGGTGAATTCCATTCATACAATTTAAGGCAAAAGATGAGAGTAATCCCAAGACAAGAAACGGCAGGAGTTGTTCCTATATTAATTATTATAGTAGTACTAAGAATGAAATACCATGTTCCAAATTCCCGTAGCCTAGTGCGTTTTTAAGCACCTCCGTACAGCCACCTGCAGGTAGTCATGAAAAGGTACGGAGTAAATCAAGTGCTTTCTAAATCCTATGCAGCCTGCCTAGCTAACTAACTAACACGCTCAAAATTTTAACCGTAACTAACTACCATGTCTTAACACGATTTCTGAACCAACTTAATTGCAAATATCAAATGGGAACTAAAAGCTGTCATCTTCCCAGCACAAGTGCATATTTGTACGTTAGTTTACACATTTCGTTTCCTTCCACCTTCTGACTGCGGTCTACAAAGAAAATCCAACAGATTATGGGGTGGGGAATATGAAACACCCTGTAGCGGTCCTTTTGTACTCTTCCTTTATGGCGGTTTTACATATACATGGCTGTCTGTGTGTGTGCTCTACCACAGGACTCTGCAAGTAGATGCAAACTGCTCCTTTCTATACGTTTTGTCTTGTGAACACGCACAGCTCATTCCAACACTATCACAGGCACATCTGAACGCATAAAACCTGCGGTTTGCCCACATAAATCCACGGCCATAGGATTAAGGGGTTGCAAGGTTAGATGGTATGGTAGGCTTGATTCATTGGTTTCCATATCATCATCATCATTGAATTTAATGTAGATAAATCGGCTGGTGATTTCTGGAATGGCTGTTCTACCACCCTCCTGCTCTCAAATTATTAGTCCACTAGATATTACCATTATCGTACAAGTCAGTCTGTGATGATTCTCAGATTTCACTGTTGTGCAATCCTCCCGTACTATTATGTAGATTCCTCTGGTCTGTGAGTTCACTTTTTCCAGTGAATCATCCTATAACGTAACCAGGGATGATGGACGATCTGCGCTGCTAGGCTGAATTCAAATATTATTTTTTGCCCTGGGTAGTTGAAAGAGGAATCTAGTAGTCAATAAAGTTATGCGTATCTGCATTTTGGCTGGCTAACTGCAATATATTTAAAGTAAGTAAGTTAGTTAGTTAGTTGTATTATGTATTCAAATATGGTCTACTAGCTGGGTCACTCACTCATTTGGCAGCATAAGATGCTCTTGAGTTGTTTTTTGCTCTGCCATGGGGACGAGAGGCTGCATAATTTTGAGATGTATAAATGTGAGAGATTTTAAATAGATTGATGAATTGATAGTTACGTAGTTAGAACATATGTTTCTACTATTACTCGTATTTGGAGACTTTCAAAATTGGCTCTTCAACTGATAACTTGCCTGACTGAAGAGATAGAAAAGAAAGAAGGAGCAGAAATGATTTTGTAAAAATCTGCGGGAACGATTTGGAATTACACATGAATGGTAGTAGTTAGTTGTTTGTTGGTATTGTTGTCATGATTTTAGGAGTCAAGTCCTGTGGTTTTTTTATATCCGGAGTTAGTTTGTGGTTAGACACAGTAAGTTGTAAAAGAGTGTTTCATTTATAAGTTGTAGGAAACGAGGTTTGGGAAAAGAAATGTGGAGAAATAATGTTTGTGTATTTACGTTTTCTGTTATTCCCTGGCTGCAAATAGCTTTTGGCGAGTGACGGTAGCAAATAAAAGGTAGGATGAAATCTTGAAAGATTCCAACTGTGGGGGCAAGTTTGATTCAATTTGTGGAAACTTTTTTGTAGCAAACCAAAGGTTGACATTTCTTCCAGAAAGAATTGTGTTCACAAAGTATGGTGATTTAATGAATTCGATTTTTCCGTGGGGAATTCTATAGTTTGTCGGTATTATACAGTATGTCTACTTTTTTGTCTCCTTAGTTACGGTATATCTGAGAAAATAACAGACTTAGGCAAAAGTCACTGGTGAATTGTAATCTCAACAATGCCAGAAAGTTTTTTTTGTGTCTATTGTTGCTCTGTGTTTGTTAGTTTTTACGCAATAGGATTTTTAAAAATCGAATATTATTCATTGTAAATGCGTAATAGATTTTTGAAAGCAATGGCTGAAAGATTGGTCGCAAAATTTGTAAAGGAATTTATCTGCCCGTTTAAGTTAAACCTTAAATTTTGCTCATCAGTTCTGGATTGTTTTCCATCCGGTGAATAACTTCCAAATATTTTCTTTTGTCCAGTAGCAAGCATGGTGGTGTATGAGTCTATTGATTTTTTTAAATACAGCCGCTTACTAAGTTTGGGAAAACAAAAATGAGAAGCAAGAAATGTAAAATGCAGGCAGTTTAAACAGTCAGAGAGCAAGACAACGAAACTTGGGCAAGTGACTTTCTACATGATTCGTTTTAATGAGGATAAAAAGTTTCCAACTTTCACTTTATATAAAATATGAGTTCCCTTTGAATAATTAAAGATTATCCATTTTTCCGGGAAACTACACTTTTTAGCCCAACACAGGAAGGGCTTATGGAACCGTGATTGTGTCGTAGCATCTCAATGCTCTAACTTTCGAACGCATCAACGGATTTTTTTAAAATTTTGCATAGACATTAGTATAGCCTGTCGCACGGCTGCTTTCGAAGATGAGCCCATTTGGTTCACTTTACGGCCCAACAGACGTCCGCAAATATTTAAAAGCTCTATTTAACAGCGAATT
>Ga0210040_10008627_pt1 | contig 12027 bp, 6 predicted proteins | sample CryGeyCG12114_NA_FD_185462 | JGI IMG/M metagenome (GOLD analysis project Ga0210040, IMG submission 185462) | Groundwater microbial communities from aquifer - Crystal Geyser CG19_WC_8/21/14_NA (SPAdes) (version 2) | ecosystem: Environmental > Aquatic > Deep subsurface > Groundwater | place: USA... | reverse complement strand
GCCGGGTGCTCTACGTGTCCCCGCTCAAGGCGCTGGCCGTCGACGTCGAGCGGAACCTGCGGGCACCGCTGACCGGGATCGGCCAGGCCGCCGCCCGGCTCGGCCTGCCGCGCCCGGAGATCACCGTCGGCGTCCGCTCCGGTGACACCCCCGCCGACGAGCGCCGCACCTTCGCCAAGCGCCCGCCCGACATCCTGATCACCACGCCGGAGTCGTTGTTCCTGCTGCTCACCAGCCAGGCGCGGGAGGCGCTGCGCGGGGTGCAGACGGTGATCCTGGACGAGGTGCACGCGGTCTGCGGCAGCAAGCGCGGCGCCCACCTCGCCGTCTCCCTGGACCGGCTGGACGAGCTGCTCGACCGCCCGGCCCAGCGCGTCGGGCTGTCCGCGACGGTGCGACCGATCGAGGAGGTCTCCACCTTCCTCGCCGGCGGCCGCCCGGTGCAGGTGGTCGCCCCGCCGTCGGTCAAGCAGTGGGACCTGTCGGTCGTCGTCCCGGTCGAGGACATGTCCTCCCTCGGCCAGCCCACCGGTGAGCTGGCGGGGTCGGCCGCGGGCAACCAGCCGCGGACGTCGATCTGGCCGGCGGTCGAGGAGCGGGTGCTCGACCTCATCGAGTCCCACCGCAGCACCATCGTGTTCGCCAACTCCCGGCGGCTGGCCGAGCGGCTGACCAGCCGGCTCAACGAGCTGGCCTACGAGCGGGCCACCGGCGAGCCGCTGCCGCACGGCGCCAACCCGGCCGAGCTGATGGCCCAGGCCGGCTCCGGCGGTGGGCTGCCGGCCGACGTGAAGCCGGTCGCCTCGGCCCACCACGGCTCGGTGTCGCGGGAGCAGCGCGCGGTCGTCGAGGAGGCGCTCAAGTCCGGCCAGCTGCCCGCCGTGGTCGCCACCTCCTCGCTGGAGCTGGGCATCGACATGGGCGCGGTCGACCTGGTGATCCAGGTGGAGTCCCCGCCCAACGTGGCCGCCGGGCTGCAGCGGGTCGGCCGCGCCGGGCACCAGGTGGGCGCGGTCAGCGAGGGCGTGATCTTCCCGAAGTTCCGCGGCGATCTGGTGCAGAGCGCCGTCGTCGCCGAGCGGATGCGGGCCGGGGCGATCGAGTCCACCCGCTACCTGCGCAACCCGCTGGACGTGCTCGCCCAGCAGATCGTGGCGATCGTGTCCGAACGGCCGCGCACCGTCGACGAGGTGGCCGCCGTGCTGCGCCGGTCGGCGGCGTTCGCCTCGCTGCCGGACTCCGCGCTGCACGCGGTGCTGGACATGCTGGCCGGCCGCTACCCCTCCGACGCCTTCGCCGAGCTGCGCCCGCGCCTGACCTGGGACCGGGTCACCGACACCCTCACCGCCCGGGCCGGCGCGCAGCGGCTGGCGGTCACCAGCGGCGGCACCATCCCCGACCGCGGCCTGTTCGGCGTCTTCCTCGTGTCCGGCAAGGGCGAGGGCGGCAAGCGGGTCGGCGAGCTCGACGAGGAGATGGTCTACGAGTCCCGGGTGGGCGACGTCTTCCTGCTCGGGTCGTCGTCCTGGCGGATCGAGGAGATCACCCACGACCGCGTGCTGGTCAGCCCCGCTCCGGGCCTGCCGGGCAAGATGCCGTTCTGGCACGGCGACACCCTGGGCCGGCCGCTGGAGCTGGGCCGCGCGCTGGGCGCCTTCCTCCGCGAGGTCGGCTCGGCTACGGCGGCGGTCGGCACCGAGCGGGCCCGCGCCGCCGGCCTGGACGAGTGGGGTGCGGCCAACCTCTTCGCCTACCTGGCCGAGCAGAGGGCGGCCACCGGCCACCTGCCCGACGACCGCACGCTGCTGGTCGAGCGGTTCCGCGACGAGCTGGGTGACTGGCGGCTGGTCGTGCACTCCCCCTTCGGCGCCCAGGTCAACGCCCCGTGGGCGCTGGTGCTCGCCGCCCGGCTGCGCGAGCGCTACGGCGTCGACGTCGCCTCCATGCACGCCGACGACGGCATCGTGCTGCGGCTGCCGGACACCACCGGCGAGGCACCGGAGGCCGACCTCGCCGTGCTCGACCCGGACGACGTCGAGCGGGAGGTCACCGCCGAGGTGGGCAACTCCGCCCTGTTCGCCAGCCGGTTCCGCGAGTGCGCCGCCCGCGCGCTGCTGCTCCCCCGCCGCGACCCGCGCCGCCGCACCCCGCTGTGGCAGCAGCGCCAGCGGGCGGCGCAGCTGCTGTCGGTGGCGGCTGAGTTCTCCTCCTTCCCGATCACCCTGGAGGCGGTCCGGGAGGTGCTGCAGGACGTCTACGACGTGCCGGGCCTGGTCGAGCTGATGCGCGACGTGCGGGCCCGCCGGGTGCGGGTGGTCGACGTGCAGACGCAGACCGCCTCACCGTTCGCGCAGTCGCTGCTGTTCGGCTACGTCGGGCAGTTCATCTACGAGGGCGACGCCCCGATGGCCGAGCGGCGGGCGCAGGCTCTCGCGCTGGACACCGGGCTGCTCGCCGAGCTGCTGGGCCGCTCGGAGCTCCGCGAACTGCTGGACGCCGACGCGATGGCCGAGGTGGAGGCCGAGCTGCAGCGGCTGCCCGAGCAGCGGCACCCCCGCGACGTGGACGGCGCCAGCGACCTGCTCCGCGGCGTCGGCGACCTGACCGTGGCCGAGGCCGCCCGTCGGGGCGTGCCCGCCGACTGGCTGGCCCAGCTGGTCGTCGACCGGCGGGCGCTGGTGGTGCGGATCGCCGGCGAGGAGCGGCACGTGGCCATCGAGGACGCCGGCCGGCTGCGCGACGCGTTGGGCACCGCACTGCCGGTCGGGGTACCGGAGGCCTTCACCGAACCGGTGGCCGACCCCCTCGGCGACCTGGTCGGCCGGTACGCCCGCACGCACGGCCCGTTCGCCCCGCCCGAGGTCGCCGCCCGGCTGGGGCTGGGCGTCGCCGTGGTCACCGCCACCGTGCAGCGGCTGGTCGCCACCGGCCGGCTGGTCACCGGCGAGTTCCGGCCCGGCGGCATCGGCCAGGAGTGGTGCGACGCCGAGGTGCTGCGCTCGATCCGGCGGCGCTCGCTGGCCAAGCTCCGCCAGGAGGTCGAGCCCGTCCCGATCGAGACGCTGGCCCGGTTCACCCCGAGCTGGCAGTCCGTCGGGAGCCGGATGCGCGGGGTGGACGGCGTGCTGGCCGTGGTCGAGCAGCTGGCCGGCGCACTCATACCGGCCTCGGCGCTGGAGTCGCTGGTGCTCCCCTCCCGGGTGCAGGGCTACTCCCCCGCGATGCTCGACGAGCTGACCAGCGCCGGTGAGGTGCTGTGGGCCGGGGCCGGCGGGCTGTCCGGCGGCGACGGCTGGGTGACCCTGGTGCCGGCGGATCTGGCCGGGCTGCTGCTGCCCGAGCCGCCGGGTGCCGCGCGGACCGAGGGCGGCTACGGAGCCGCGCTGCTCGAGGAGCTGGCCGGCGGGCAGGCGATGTTCTTCCGGTCGCTGTCGGACCGGGTGGGCTCGGGCGACGACACCGCGCTGGCCGAGGAGATCTGGGACCTGGTCTGGGCCGGCGCGCTCACCAACGACACCCTCGCGCCGCTGCGGGTGCGGCTGGCCGGTGGTGGGACGCACAAGCGGCAGCCCGCAGCACCCCGGGCCCGGCTGGACCGCACCCGCTACGGCCGCACCCGGCTCGGCCGACCGGCGATGCCCAGCCGCACCGGGCCACCGGCGATGGCCGGGCGCTGGTCGCGGCTACCGGAGCTGGAGGGCAACCCGACCAAGCGCACCACCGCCCGCGCCGAGTCGCTGCTGGAACGGCACGGGGTGCTCACCCGCGGTGCGGTCCAGGCCGAGCAGGTCGTCGGCGGCTTCTCCGCGGTCTACCCGGTGCTGCGCGCGTTCGAGGAGAACGGCCGGGCCCGCCGCGGGTACTTCGTGGAGACCCTGGGCGCCGCCCAGTTCGGCACGCCCGGTTCGGTGGACCGGCTGCGCAGCTTCGCCAGCCCCGACCGGGTGCCGACCGGCCCGGTCGTGCTGGCGGCCACCGACCCGGCCAACGTCTACGGCGCGGCGCTGCCCTGGCCGGAGCGGACGGCCGGCGCCGCGGACGGCGACGCTCCCGCGGTCGACCTCGGCGAGGGCACCGGCACGAAGAAGACCGGGCACCGCGCCGGGCGCAAGGCCGGTGCGCTGGTGGTGCTGGTCGACGGCGAGCTGGTGCTCTACGTGGAGCGCGGCGGCAAGACGCTGCTGTCCTGGACCGAGGAGGAGACGGTGCTCAAGGAGGCCGCGACCGCGCTGTCCACCGCGGTCGCCTCCGGCGCGCTGGGCCGGATGACCGTGCAGAGGACCGACGGCGCCTCGGTGCACGAGTCCGGTCCGCTCACCGCCGCCCTGCAGGCCGCCGGCTTCGCCGCCACCCCCCGGGGCCTGCGCCTGCGCAGCTGATCCGGTCCTGCGTCGACCTCCCCCTGGTGGGCTCTCCGTCATCGGCCGAGCCGCCGGCTCCCGGCCCGACGGGACCCGGACCCGGACCCGCCGCGACAGCCGACGACGTCAGCGCCGCCCACCGCACACACCAGGTCGGCGCCGACCGGCCCGGCCGGGGATCATGGCGGGATGCCCGAAGGAGACACCGTCTGGCTGGCGGCGCAGCGGATGAACACCGCGCTGGCCGGCGCCACGCTGCGCCGCGGTGAGTTCCGGCTCCCCCAGCTGGCCACCGTCGACCTCACCGGCGCCGCCGTCACCGAGGTCGTCCCCCGCGGCAAGCACATGCTGATCCGGCTGGCCGACGGCCGCACGGTCCGCACGCACTTCCGGATGGACGGCAGCTGGCACATCTACCGGAAGGGCAGCCCCTGGCGCGGCGGCCCCGCGCACGACGTCCGGGTGCTGCTGGGCACCGACGAGTGGGACTGCGTCGGCTACCGGCTGCACGACGTGACGGTGATCCCCACCGCGGACGAGGCCCAGCTCGTCGGTCATCTCGGCCCGGACGTGCTCGGCCCGGACTGGGACCTCGACGAGGCGCTGCGCCGGCTCCGCTCGCACCCGGACGAGCAGATCGGGGTGGCGATCCTCGACCAGCGCAACCTGGCCGGTATCGGGAACCTCTACAAGGTCGAGACCCTGTTCATGACCCGCACCCACCCGTGGACCCGGGTGGCCGACGTCCCGGACCTGCCCGCGCTGGTCACCCGCGCCCGCACGCTGATGCAGGCCAACCGCGACCACCCCGAGCAGAGCACCACCGGCTCGATGCGGCGCGGGGAGGACCACTGGGTGTTCGGCCGGCGTGGCCGGCCGTGCCGCCGGTGCGGCACCGCGATCCTGCTCGGCGACCAGGGGCCGGACACCCAGGAGCGGGTGACGTACTGGTGCCCGCGCTGCCAGGCGGCGCGCAGCCCGGTCGACCCCACCGCCCGCACCGGCGAACCCGACCACCCGCAGTCGCTGGCCAGCCGGTAGGAAAGGACGGAGCCCCGCCGTCCACCGGGGACGACGGGGCTCCGACGAGCTGCTCCTTGCTCAGGCGTGCTCGGGGCGCTCCGCCGACTGGTCGGCGCCCAGCGCCGTGCCCTCGACCGAGCCGGTGCCCGGGCCGATCGCGCCGGCGGCCGGGGTGCCGCTGATCGCCTGCCCCCCACCGTTCATGGCCGCCCGGATCTCGGCCAGCCGGGAGGCACCGGCGACGTCGACGGTCGCCTTCTGCACCTCGATCATCCGGCCCTCGACGGAGTTCTGCGCCAGCTCGGCCTGGCCGAGAGCGTTGGCGTAGCGGGCCTCGATCTTGTCCCGGACCTCGCCGAGGGAGGGGGTGTTCCCGGGTGCTGCGAGCTCGTTGACCGAGCGCAGCGACTCGGACACCTTCTCCTGCATCTTGGCCTGCTCAAGCTGCGACATCAGCTTGGTGCGCTCGGCCAGCGTCGACTGCAGCCGCATCCGGCTGGTCTCCACCGCACCCTTGGCCTGCTCGGCGGCCTGCAGCGCCTCGTCGTGGCTGCGCTTGAGGTCCTCCACCGACTGCTCGGCGCTGATCAGCTGGGTGGCGAAGGCCTGGGCGGCCTGCTCGTACTCCCCCGCCTTCACCGCGTCACCGGAGGCCCGGGTCTGGTCGGCCAGGGTCAGCGCCTGCCGGGCCGAGGACTGCAGCTTCTCGACCTCACCGAGCTGGCGGTTGAGCCGCATCTCCAACTGGCGCTGGTTGCCCAGCACCGCGGCCGCCTGGTTGGCCAGGGCAGCGTGCCGGTTCTGCTCCGCCTCGATCGCCTGGCCGATCTGGATCTTCGGGTCGGCGCGCTGGTCGATCTGGTCGTTGGCGGAGGCGGTCAGGTACTTCCACAGCTTCACGAACGGGTTCGGCATGGTTCCTCCTGGTCCGGTGCACCCGCCCGCCGGGCGGTGGGCGGTGCGACACGGGCGACGCTGTCCCGATCATCGTCCCAGGCGCCCGCCCCCGCCGCCCACCGCAGACGCCCGCGTCCCCGCCCCGGTCCCGCCGGGGACGGGGGTCCTTCTTCAGACCGCGCGCCCGCGCAACTGCCGGTAGTGCTCGACCAGAGCGACGGTGGAGGCGTCCTGGTCCATCTCCGGCGCGGTCTCGCTGGTCAGCGCCGGGGCCAGCTGCCGGGCCATCACCTTGCCCAGCTCCACGCCCCACTGGTCGAAGGAGTCGATCTGCCAGATCGCGCCCTCGGTGAAGACGGTGTGCTCGTAGAAGGCGATCAGCTGGCCGAGCGTGCCCGGGGTCAGCTTGGGGGCCAGCACGGTCGTGGACGGCCGGTTGCCCGGCATCACCTTGTGCGGGACGACGTCCGCGGCGGTGCCCTCCGCGGCGACCTCCTCCGCGGTGCGACCGAAGGCCAGCACGGAGCTCTGCGCGAACATGTTCGCCATCAGCAGGTCGTGCATCTCGCCGGTGTCGTGGTTGGGCTCGCCGAACCCGATGAAGTCGGCCGGGATGAGCGACGTGCCCTGGTGCAGCAGCTGGTGGAAGGCGTGCTGGCCGTTGGTGCCCGGCTCGCCCCAGTAGACCTCGCCGGTCGCCGTCGTCACCGGCTCGCCGTCGGCCCGGACCGACTTGCCGTTGCTCTCCATGGTCAGCTGCTGCAGGTAGGCCGGCAGCCGGGACAGGTACTGGCTGTAGGGCAGCACGGCGTGGGTCTGGGCGCCGAAGAAGTTCGTGTACCAGACGTTGAGCAGCCCCTGCAGCAGCGGCAGGTTCGCCGCCGGCGGCGCGGTGCGGAAGTGCTCGTCCACGGCGGAGAAGCCGGCCAGCATCTCGTCGTAGGAGTCCGGGCCGATGGCCACCATCAGCGACAGGCCGATGGCCGAGGTGAAGGAGTAGCGCCCGCCCACCCAGTCCCAGAACTCGAACATGTTGGCGGTGTCGATGCCGAACCCGGCGACCGCGTCGGTGTTGGTGGAGACCGCCACGAAGTGCTTGGCCACCGCGGAGTCGTCGCCGAGCGCGGCCAGCAGCCAGTCGCGGGCGACGGTGGCGTTGGTCAGCGTCTCCAGCGTGGTGAACGTCTTGGAGCAGACCACGAACAGCGTGGTCGCCGGGTCCAGGTCGCGGGTCTTCTCGTAGAAGTCGGTGGGGTCGATGTTGGAGACGAAGCGAGCGGTGATGTCCCGGTCGCTGTAGTCGGCCAGCGCCGAGTAGGCCATCGCCGGGCCGAGGTCGGAGCCACCGATGCCGATGTTCACCACCGCCCGGATGCGCTCCCCGGTGTGGCCCTGCCACTCCCCCGAGCGGACCCGGTCGGCGAACCCGCGCATCTTGGCCAGCACCGCGTGCACGTCGGCGGCGACGTCCTGGCCGTCGACGGTCAGCTGCACCGACTCCGGCGCCCGCAGCGCCACGTGCAGCACGGCGCGGTCCTCGGTGGTGTTGATGTGCTCACCGCGGAACATGGCCTCGATCCGCGCGGGCACGCCGGCCTTCTCGGCCAGGGCGACCAGCAGCCGCAGCGTCTCGTCGGTGACCCGGTGCTTGGACCAGTCCACGTACAGGTCCCCTGCGGTACCGGTGAGCCGGGAGCCGCGCTCGGGGTCCTCGGCGAACAGCTCGCGCAGCGTGCGGGTGCTGACCTCGCGGTGGTGGTCGGCCAGGGCGGCCCACTCGTCGGTCGCGGTGATGTCCATGCTGCCTCCAGGGTCGGGCCCCGCTGTCACGGGCGGCTCTCTCCGGGGACAGGTGCGCAGCACGGCCACGGCACAAACCCCCGGGCGTGATCATGCCCGTCCCACCCGGGGGCCCGGCGGGCAGCTCAGGCGGCGCCCGCCGCGTGCGCACCGGTCGGACCCGCGCCGCGGGAGCCCGCGGCCGTGCCGTTGCGCGCGGCGGAGTCGGCGATCTGCTCCTCGCGGTCCTCCTCGGCCATCCGGGTCAGCTCGGCGCCGGCCTCGGCGTCCCGGGTGAGGTTCTCCCCCGACGCCGGGTCGAAGACGTGCACCTTGCGGCTGTCCAGCCAGAACTCCGCCTCCCGTCCCTCCCGGATCCGGCTGGTCGAGTCGATGGAGACGATGGCCTGGGTGCGCAGCTCCTCGGCGTCCAGCTCCCGGGAGAGCTCCCGCAGATGGGTGGTGATCTCCGCGGGCGCCTCGTAGGGGATGTAGGCGTACTGCTGGTCGCCCAGCCACTCGGTGACGTCGACCCGGGCGCGGAAGACCGACCCCAGCGGCCGCTTCGCCTCGTCGACCAGCGAGGCGTCCTCGAAGTACTCCGGGCGGATGCCGACCAGCAGCAGGTCCCGCCCGGCGACCGCCGCAGCCCGCCGCTCGTCCAGCTCGATCGACCCGAACGGCGTGGACAGGCTCTGCCCCTCCAGCCGCGCGGGCAGGAAGTTCATCGGCGGTGACCCGATGAACCCGGCGACGAACAGGTTCACCGGCTGCTCGTACAGCTCCCGCGGGGAGGCGACCTGCTGGATCTTGCCCTTGCGCAGCACGCAGACCCGGTCGCCGAGGGTCATCGCCTCGGTCTGGTCGTGGGTGACGTACACGGTGGTGATGCCCAGCCGGCGCTGCAGCCGGGAGATCTCGGTGCGCATCTGACCGCGCAGCTTCGCGTCCAGGTTGGACAGCGGCTCGTCGAAGAGGAACGCCTCGGCCTGCCGCACGATCGCCCGGCCCATCGCCACCCGCTGGCGCTGTCCGCCGGAGAGGTTCGCCGGCTTCCGGTCCAGGTGCTCGTGCAGCTCCAGGACGTCGGCGGCCTCCTTCACCCGCCGCTGCACCTCGTCGTCGGCCATCTTGGCCAGCCGCAGCGGGAAGGCGATGTTCTCGAAGACGCTCAGGTGCGGGTAGAGCGCGTAGTTCTGGAAGACCATCGACAGGTTGCGCTCGCGCGGGGCCTTGTCGTTGACCCGGGTGCCGCCGATGACCATGTCGCCGCTGGTGATGTCCTCCAGCCCGACGATCATCCGCAGCAGGGTCGACTTTCCGCAGCCGGACGGGCCGACGAGGATCATGAACTCGCCGTCGGCGATGTCCAGGCTGACGTCGTTGACCGCCGGGAAACCGTCGCCGTACTGCTTGACGATGTGGTCCATCTCGATCGAGGCCATGAGCTGTGCCCTTTCTGGAGTAGCCGGAGAGCCGGCGGTCAGCCCTTGACGGCGCCGTTGGTGAGGCCGGCGACGATCCGCCGCTGGAAGACCAGGACCAGCGCCACGACCGGGATCGTGACGATGACGGCGGCCGCCGCGATGGAACCCGTGGGGTTCTCGAACTGCGAGGCGCCGGAGAACAGGCCCAGCGCCGCGGGCACCGGCCGGGAGGCGCTGGTCGAGGTCAGCGAGATGCCGTAGACGAAGTCGTTCCAGGCGATGAAGAACGCGATGATCGCCGTGGTGAACACCCCGGGTGCGGCCAGCGGCACGATCACCTTGCGGAAGGCCTGCCAGGTCGTCGCACCGTCGACCTGCGCGGCCTGCTCCATCTCCCAGGGGATCTCCCGGAAGAACGCCGACATCGTCCAGATCGAGATCGGCAGGGTCAGCGACAGGTACGGGATGATCAGCCCGGGCCAGGTGTCGTAGAGACCGATGGTGCGCCACAGGTTGAACAGCGGCGTCACGATGGAGATGACCGGGAAGATCGCCACCCCCAGCGCGGTGCCGAGGATGAACTTCTTGCCCGGGAAGTCCAGCCGGGCGATGGCGTACGCGGCGAACATGGCCAGCAGGCAGGAGATCGCGGTGGCGATCAGGCAGATGCCGAAGGAGTTGCGCAGCGCGGGCAGGAACAGGTCGCCGCCGGCCCCGGTGAAGATCGTCTTGTAGTTCTCCGTGGAGGCCGTGCTCGGCAGGAACTGGCCGTTGGCCAGGTCACTGGGGGCCTTGAAGGACAGCGACACGATCCAGGCCACCGGGAACAGCGCGTAGACGACGATCGCGACGCCGGCGACGATCCACCAGATCTTCTCCCTGCGGGCCATCACCCCTCCCCTCGTGCCGAGGCCAGGTCGACCTTGAAGCCCTTGATGAAGACGAAGGCGATGCCCACGACGGCCAGGAAGAGCAGCACCGACACCGCCGAGCCCAGCCCCACCTCCAGCCGGGAGATCGTCTGCCGGTAGGCCAGGAACGACACCGACTCGGTGTTGTTCGCCCCCGACGTCATCACGAAGATCGAGTCGAAGACCCGGAAGGCGTCCAGGGTGCGGAACAGCAGCGCCACCATGATCGCGGCCTTCATGTTCGGCAGCGTCACCTTGCGCAGCCGCTGCCACCAGGTGGCCCCGTCGACCTTGGCGGCCTCCTGCAGCACCTCGGGCACCTGGGCGAGCCCGGCCAGCAGCAGCAGCGAGATGAACGGCGTGGTCTTCCAGATCTCGGCGATGCAGACGACGAACAGCGCCGACCACTGGCCGCCGAACCAGTCGGTGTCGGCACCGATGCCCGGCAGCCAGCCGAACCACTTGTTCACGAACCCGGTGTCGATGGCGAAGGCGAACCGCCAGGCGAACGCGGACACCACGGTGATCACCGCGTAGGGGATGAGGATCGCCGCACGCAGCACCGGCCGGATCGCGGACAGCGCCTTGGCCATCACGAACGCCAGCGCGAACCCGAGCACCAGCTCGACCGCGACGGTGACCACCGTGATGAACAGCGTGACGCCGATGGAGGTCCACCACCGGACGTCGGTGAGGATCACCAGGTAGTTCGACAGCCCGGTGAACGACCGGTTCTCCGGATCGGTGAGCCGGTAGTCGAACAGCGAGTCGTAGACCGCCTGCAGGATCGGGTAGGCGGTGACCAGCAGCATCACCGCCAGCGCCGGCCCGGCCAGCAGCCAGCCGAGCTTGCGCTCGCTGCGCGCCCGGTCGCTGGTGGTGTGCGCGGGCGCGGAGACCGGCGCGTCCTTCTTCTTCGTCGGCGGGAGCGTCGTCGTGGTCACAGCAGCTGCTCCTTCCGCAGCACGGCGGTGATGAAGTCGGTGGCCTGCTGGGGCGTCGTCCGCGGGTCGACCGAGCCGGTCGGGTGGTACTCCTGCTGCACACCGCCGGAGACCTCGCTGTAGTACGGGGTCTGCGGCCGCGGGGCCGCCTGCTCCAGCGACTGCTGGATGGTCGGTGCCATCGGGAACTCCGCCAGCACCTCCGGGTCGTCGTAGACGGCGGTGTCCGACGCCGGGTTGCCGTCGTGCACGAAGTAGTAGGCCTGGTTCTCCGTGGTGGTGATGCACTCGGTCGCCTCGTAGGCGAAGTCGACGTGCTCGCTGAAGGCACCGACGCCGAGGTTGATCCCGCCGTAGGGCGGGGCGCTGTCGGTGCCCTCGTCGACCTGCGGGTAGAGCGCCCACCCGTAGTCCTCGGGCACCGAGGCGTCCAGCGTCCCGGCCTCGACCGCGCTCAGCGCCCGGGCGTAGACGAACGGGTAGTTGACCATGAAGCCGCCGTCCTCGCTCTCGAAGCCGGTGGCGGTGGTGTCCTCGTTCGCCGTGGACAGCGCCGGCCCGGTCTGGCCGCTGCGGGAGATCTCCCGCAGCACCTCCGCCGCCCGCACCCCCGCGTCGCTGGTCAGGCCCAGCTCGATCTTCTCCGGGTCGGTCGAGTTCTCCGCGATGATCGACCCACCGGCGG
>Ga0210040_10008626_pt1 | contig 12030 bp, 15 predicted proteins | sample CryGeyCG12114_NA_FD_185462 | JGI IMG/M metagenome (GOLD analysis project Ga0210040, IMG submission 185462) | Groundwater microbial communities from aquifer - Crystal Geyser CG19_WC_8/21/14_NA (SPAdes) (version 2) | ecosystem: Environmental > Aquatic > Deep subsurface > Groundwater | place: USA... | reverse complement strand
AGGAACGTGCTTACCTCGAAGAGGTGCAGGGCCTGCTGCAAGAGCAGGCTGGCCAGGGCAGGAAGGGGGCGTTTGTGTATAACTACAAGACAAAGTCTTGTATTTACTATGACTTTGGCAGGGCTTGAGGGGATCGGGGATGAGGGAGGGGGGTGTGGCTGGACTGGGTCGGGCTGCGTGCCGATTGAATTTCTTGTTTTCTTTTTGCTTCTTTTCTTTTTTTTCGTGTTTAGCATAGCATGGTGGAGGACGCTGAATGAGAGAATGAGTAATGAGAAATACGAAATGAGCTTTGCATAATTTTTCCAAGACCAAGACCGGTCACATGGCCTGTCAAAAGTCCTACTCAAACACTAGCCTCACCTCATCGTTCTACTTAGCCTTTTCGAATCTAGAGAGTACACCCGTTTCATTATCCTCGCCCCGTAGGAACCCCCTCCCATCGAACCTCGACTTATTTAGCATGAACAGCCACCCGCTCCCTCAAGCGTCTCACCTCCGACTGTCTCTCACTCAGCGTCTCCTGCAGACACTCACGGACGTGCACGAGGTTGTTGTAGCGCGACTCCTTTTCGGAGATGCAGACACGTAGGTTCTCGTTGGTGTACTCCAGGGCGTGGAGGTCGTCGTCGATGCGGGTGATTATGTTGGCTAGGGAGGTGACTGGTGGGCGGTAGAAATCGTCGTTGGATTGTGTCGAGGGTGGAGTGTTCTGTTGGCTGGTGGACGAAGGTGGGAGGCCGCAGGGTTCTTCACCAGGGACGTGTTGGCATTTCGCTTTGTTGTGCGAGGAATGGGGGAAGCTGGGTGCTGGAGCTGAGACGTCGGGGGTTCGTAGGCGGGATGAACTGTTGGTGTTGGACGGGCGGCTGGAGTTTGAGTGTATGGTGGAGGTTTCATGATCGCTCATGGCATAAGCGTCTGTTGAGCGTGACGGAAGATCGAAGAACGAGCCCGGGTCGCTCCTCAAGTGGTGCAAGGGGTGTCTCGTCGGAACCGGAGGGGGTGGCGAGCTTCCCGCGACAGATGTGCTGGCGGAGTCGGTATCAACCCAGATGGAGCTGGAGCTGCCGTCAGCTTGTAGGCTTGCCAGGTTTGTAGTTGATGTGAGTCCTGTCTCTGTGGCAAGGTACGGCAGACCGAGCGAGGAGGTTGTGAGGGATGCGTTAGCATCGCAGAGGGACTGTGAGATCGTTAGCATGGCGAGCACGAAGGGTTTTGGTTTAGAAAGCACTTACGGGGTCGCTTGGGGCTCGGGTGGTAGTACCAATACTGGCTGGACTACCGCGGTCCTCCAAGATCGGACTCAGCGGCTCAGACGTGCGTGCACTGAAAGTTGTGGCGGCACTCTGAACTCGAGACCGACGGAGTTTGACTGGTGGGTAAGCCACAAACATCTCTTCAAGTTGGTCATGCCCATCACTCATCGACTCGTCTTTTGGGGAGAAGGATTGAGTCGCGTCGGGGTCGAGTCGCGTATCTTGCATCGAGTGGATGGAGATGCCACTGCTCATACTCTTGCTCTTGCGTGGCTTCTTGCGTAGCATTAGTAAACCACAACCATCCTCTTTGGCACTGGAATTGTTGTCTAGGTCCTCACTTCAACAGTTTTCGACTCCTGTGTTTAGTATGGCTCGAGGTACTGTGGGAAATCAGGCTTGAAGATTTGTGACGCCTTCTTCTTGACTTGTCGGAATGTGGAAGACACGTTGAAGGTATCGTTGGTGATGTTATGAGCTTATATGCAGATTGCAGGAGATCCGAACAGTGGTGTCAGGTTCGTGTTCGGAAGATGTTGTTGTAAGCTTGTTCGTGGATGAGCGTGTTGGCCAAGGTATTGATAGTGTTCGTAAAAGGCTCGCGATATGTGAACAAGCTATAGGCAGCCGAGCCAGCGAGGCAGTCGTAGCAGGCATGACTACCTGGCAGCAGCGTCCACCGTGTAGAACAAGGAACACATATCTAGGGAGAAACTTCGTCGAATACGTGCAGACAGATTTGGTATAAATAATTACACATATAATCAGATAATTCGTTTTGAAACTCCAACTCTTACATACTGAAGCTGATGGTCTCGGACAGGGTAGAATCTATCAATGCTTGCTAATTATCGCTGTAAGAGGTAAAAGCCCTCGTTGGATGCGACCTCAGAGGGCTCATTGTGCGTGCTGGACGCCGAGACAAACACTGTGCTTGTCCCTTGCGCTGAAGCACCTGTTGTAGCTTCTTTCTGTGGACTTTGCTCGACAGGGTACGCTGGAAATGCTGGTAAGCCGTCGAGCTGGGGTTGAAGCATATCGTCTTGGCAAGCTGAGCTCACAAAAGATGATGTAGACGGGGTAATGCCGGCAGCTGTGATGTTGAGACTTGGTACGGACGAAGGAAAGCTGAGATCAAAAAGTGATCTCCCCACCTCATCTTCAGGTATCGGCAAGGTCGTTTTGCTACCAAACAGGCGAGCTGGATTTCGTAGAGGCACGGAAGGTCGAGTAGGACTGTCATCAGCGATACCATGAACTTTGGTTGAGGATGACACAGCCGACTCTCCAAGATCGAGGGTGTCGATAGAGACCTTCTCACGCGTTGAACCCTGTCAAAATCATCAGTATCTTTGCCTAGAGGATTGTAGAGGGTATTCACTTACACCAGCACTGGGGCTCCTCTCGAAGATCGTTTCGACACTCGCTGGACTCTGGACTTCCTCAAGAATGGGACTGAGCGGTGCCGAATATCTGGTTGTCGCTGTACCAGCACTCGTGACTCGACGAGGTGGAGGACGGACTGGTGGCATAGCCCGAATAATCTGCTGGAGAAGTTCACATCTGTCGTTCAGAGGCTCTTCTTCTGGATAGGTCCACTTAATCTCATCAGGATTGAGTTGCACACCAGATGATGGATGGATGCTGATGCTCGAGCTCTTGATTTTCTTTTTGCATAGCGAAAACAGTCCACACCCATCCTCTTCGTCGTTACTCGGCGTCGCAGGCTGTGAGCTTTGCAGGAACTTTTTCAACGAGTTATCGCGTTCGAAAAGCTCGGACGCCTTGTTGCGGAGCTTTCTGACGCTTGAAGTCATGTTGTACGCGTGGGTGGTTCTCGCAAGGTAAAAGGTTTCAGGAGTGTTCGATGATTGAAGTCGTTCCGCGTATAAGGGAACTGTTAGGGCTCATGGTCACTGCTGATAGATATCAAACTGAGTTGCTTGCTAAAAGTCTTGGTGACCTTGACACGGCCGAGTCTTGCAGACAGTAGACAGGCAGTAATGGCTGCCTAGCAACATATCTTTTTCTATGAAATTCTATGGAAGAAAAGAAACACTGCTGTACCCACAAATGAAATGAGTGTATGCGACCAAGTCAGTGTTCTTATATCCATAGTAACCACAATATTGACGAAGTGAAAGTATGTAAGTATACATCCCCCAAGTACGACAGACGTGGAAGGCGGCAAAAAGCGAAGCTGATAAGGATACGGTATATCTCTGATATTTTGATATTTTGGCTTTGACGTTACAAACGGGTAGACTCGGCAGCCGATCCAGCGAGGTAGGTAGTTTCACTCGAGCAAACGTGCTTTCAGCTTGTGAACAGCCAACACAAAACTCTACCATCGTCGTTGATGAGTTGCTGAACGACCCTGTTATGAAGGTGCCGATCGGACGCTGTGGCCCTTCTTATGTAGTCGAAGAGGCCACTGGCATGGTATCAGTCGCAGACGATACACACGGTAGAACTCCGCCTTGCACGGCTGTCGAAGTTTTGTTTTATTTAGCCTTCCCACTTGTATCTTGTTACAACAATCTTCGGTGTTGTGCGTGTCGACTTGGCAATGGCGGCACCATTTGAGGATGCCAGCCATTTTGTGTGGTTGCATCATCAAGTCAGATGGTCGTAGAAGTTGCTGGCCGGTGGCGATGGCTTGTTCTTCTGGTTGTATAGTAGGTTTGGTGGTAGATGTGCATGGACCTGCATGGTTGCCTGCATAGGACTAATGCATCGAGTGTGACCATCTCACCGACGCTGGCGAAGTATGACCCAGGAAATGAAAATTACCCACCTAGTGAGGTCGAGCATGAAGAAGAGATTGAGGCATCGTCAAATTGCGTTAGTCAAATTGCGTTGGTCATACGGTGATGCTATACCGCTTTGTTTGGTTGGACAATCATTTCTCATGTGTGTTTGGCAGGGTATGTGTATTATCTGACAAGCGAAGATGTTTCGACCAGGGGAGATGACAACTTAGGTGTATCCAGCATACAGTGGAGTCAGCCAGCACCAATGCATACAGTGGTTGCCTCTGGCTCGTGGGGTTTCAGCGATCTTGAGCCCAGTTTACCCACCTCCTGATGAGTTCGTCGACGTCCTTCAACCCTTTCCTTGTCGCCTCAATCTCAAACCACTCCTTGTGCTCTCGGCCACACTGTTCACAAGCCCCATGGTCCGTGACTCTCCTGTCAGCCAGCTCGAGGTGAACTAAACGCTCGACACGATGGACATGCGGCACCTTCTTTGGAGAGCTTGCAGATCCAGTACAAGCGTTGTAGGGATAGTACCTTATCAAAGTGATGTTCTGACCGCACTGTTTCGTCCATTGACTAAGTCGGCGGTGCACGTTTGCTGCACGGCCGATCTTTAAAAGGACGGTGCTCCGGGAAGTTGGATTATGGGCACGAACGGAAGCATAGCGTTGTAGTGCTTCACTAGTCCTACGAGTTCGTGCAGGAGGTACCGCTTCTAGTAGCGATGAGGCAGTTTCGTCGTCTGGCTTGGATTCCGAATTTTCGGGTGTCAGCCAAAACATATAGATATAGCCTTCCTCGTCTGCAGGGGAGATTGGCTTACACAGCTCGGCGAGTAGCACAGACGTTGTCTGGGGCGAGAGATGAGGTGGAATCAAGGCCAGAAGTGACTGTGTTGCCGATGATGAGCTGGAGCGCTGGTTCGGGTCGACCGGCCGGACATTGAAGGTTGAAGATGGCCTGTTTTGGACGATTTCGGGCCGTGATTTGTCCCGACGAGTTGCAGGAGTCTGTACCACTGCTGTTGGCATAGTCATCTCATGCCCTTTTGACCGATATGGTCTCGATGAACCGTGAGGTCCGGGCCGTGGTCGAGTATCTTGCCTGCTTCTTTGTGTTGGCATCTGTTCATCGTCACTACTGTCTGCTCTGAGGCAACAAGACCAAGATGCTTTCACACTCGAGCGGCCATCTCTGAGAGGCCTCGAGGGTGTACTACGAGATCTAATAACGTGGTCTGGTACTCTCATGACTGGTGTCTCCATTTCATTCCATACTGGGGGCAGTGTGTCTCTCTTCCTCACATTACGTCCGTCATTCTTCCGTGTGGAACGTTTTCCTCTTGGTGGGACATCTTCATCTAGATTTAGCACACCAACTCGCTCAATCAAGGTGTCAATGCTTGTTTTCTCCTGCAATGGGTATAGTGTTGTTTTCTGCTCTTCTCTCGCAGCCAACCGCTCGGCCTGATCCTTGTGTTGCCAGCAATAGAATGCTGCTGCATTGTGGTCTTCCAAAACTGCCACGACCCCAGATCCACGACTCGGCGATGGTAAAGGGGAATTCCCAGATGATTGGGCGATGGCTCTTCGGCAGGGCCTTCCATTCGACGTGATCCCTTTACAAGTTGTCGCAGGGTTCTTCGAGTCCGAGCGTGCTATGAGCGATTCTGGCGTTCTGTTCCCGAAAGACATCTCAAGATTATCAGTGTTCTATTATTAGTCAAGGGACACAACTTTATGTATCCGATAACGACCGGAAAGAAATCGTAGGAGAAAAGCGAAGGAGGTTCAGGTGACAGATACCCGTAGCTGTCACCCTTCGCTCCTAGCCTACCTTTACACGCTGCCTGACGACGAGTGCATCACAGACAGCACTCGATTAAACCGACGCAGATTGGCACCGCCGCAGTTTTGCAGCTGGCATCTGAGCATTGATCCACAGATGTGGTTGGGTAGAGGTTGGGGGTGTGGCTGGGCACGACGATGTTAGGCGGAGCATTCACGCCAATCATGTTACAGTACGCGAGAGGGCCGTCAACAATTGATTACACGAGGGAAGAAATGTGAGCAAATGTTGCGCAACAAATTATGTATCTATGCCAAAGTGCTATAGAACTGCGGAAATAGGGTATCTTTGATGAGACGCTTGGACGCCTGTCGCTGCTCGTTCAACTCCTGCATCAAACAAATGTACTGTGCCTCAAGACAGCTTGAGCCCGCTCAAGAAGTCCAGTGCATCCTCACTGGCAGCCTCAAGCTCAGCTATACGCTGCTTCAATACCACACCCTCAGTCTTCATGATGCCAATGATGTCCCAGGCCTCTGATGGTTTGGTGTTGTGGCATTTCTGGCAGTCGACGACTTGCAGGGGGGCACTCTGTGGCTGGAAGACAGGTGCTCTCTGCACAGCCGACATGTATAAAGAGGCATGCTTCATAGAAGGGCTTGGTGCCACAGATGTGCACGGTGACTCTGTCTCTTCCATCGTATCTGAGAAAACACTGACTGCCGAGCTGAGCTCCGAAACATTCTCCGAGTCTGCAGATGTGACTGATATGTCCGATGACCTGTTTTTGCGGTAACGAGGCTGCTCCGAACTACTGTTCGAGACCATTCTGATACTTTGGATATGCGTGTCTTTAGAGGCTCTGGTAAATGCAAGATCTGCTTTCAAGGCTGTGATCAATCTTTCCTGCTCTGCTGACTTTTCAGCCATGTCGACAAGCTGTAACTTTAAATGTTCATTCTTGGTGTTTGCTGCTTCAAGCTCGTCTGATTGTATGTTCTTCTGGGAGGAAAGCTTGCGATTTGTCGACAGCTGTTCCGTGTATGCGTGTTGAAATCGCCGTAGAAGACCCTCTGCATTCAGTTGTAGGTTTTTCAACGCTGCGGGTGAGAACTCATCGACCTCCGTACCATGGGGAAAAAGTGCTTCTCTAATGTCAAACTGAGCAAGTTCATCGTCATGTTGTGTTGGCTTCTGCTGCGGTGCGGGAGTTTTCTTGAAGAAACTGAATCTACTTGTGGAGTTGTGCTCTGCTAAGAGCGATGGTCTACGTGGAGGTCGCCGTGTAAAAGACTCGATAGAATCTGAACTCCCGGAGAAGATTTTCTCCATGCCGCTCGACTGATATGGATCTGGCTGTTCCTTGCGTGGGGATGGTACGATGGAGATATTGACAGGGTCGGACGCTCCGTCAAACCAGCTGGAAAGCTTTTCAACAGCGCCCTTCTGTCGAGCAGGTATTGATGCGGGAGGGGCCGTAATGTCGTATTCTGCAGCCTCTATAGCGCTCACACGGTCAGGCGAGGTGGACCTTTGGCTGGCAGGTCGCAGAAAAGGCAGGAATGTTGAAGATCTGTTGGGTGATATGGATTTCCGAGAGGACAAAGGTGGAAGGTCGACAGAGGTCCGGGACCGCTGGTGACCTCTGACAGAAGTGGGAGGCGGTAGTGTTATTGTAGGCCTGTCATTATCGTCGAGTGGTGAAGGGAAGTGGCTGTTCTTCTGCATTGTGGTCGATGACTGATTGCAGAACCTTTCGACAACAAGGCTGTGATAGGCAAGAGCAAGTCTTACTCGTGCCTTCTGCAGGTCTCTGGAATCGGCGAGAGGACGCTGTTCGTCTTTGTCTTTTAATGCCGAGCGGGCAAGACAAAATCTATAGTGGAGGATCTTGAGTTCGCTGCTATTGATGGCACTGGAAACGAGGACGAAGTTCACGGTGGTTGTCGGCGGCCCAGATCAATTCGGCCTTGGAGTTCTGTAAGCGAATGAAAGCAGAACGTCGAGTTTCTCTGAAGAGGAGTAAGAAGCACAAGCACGGAACGAAGGCTTAGATGCACATGTAGATGATTTTGCAATGTGAAGGACGTGCGAACCCGCCTTTCTATTCCTCTCAGGCTATGATGGTAGATATGGTAAGCGAGTGGTTGGTGGTGGGAAACGGAAGCGGCAGCGAAACGAGGGGAGGCTGGAAGGCAGCCTAACCCGACCTGGCAGTACACAGCACCAGCACCGCCGCTTATCGATACCCGATAACCAGCTATAATCCCTGCAAGCTTCGGTAGTGCCTGCAGATCACCTCCACTCGCACGTGCGTACGTGTTCCAATTCTGCAACGCACAGTTTCACATCCCCAGATAAGGTACAAGGTAGCCAGCCTCTGCTTTGTCTGACCCTGCACCATCTGACGCTGACACTCGTCTCTGAGCACGGCTTCAGTATGGCACTCACATCAAGTATTGACCACCTCACAAACCCTCTGGTGTCTGCGGCTCAGCTCTACCGCCTACAGGATGACGCAGCCGTTCAGCTCGGCGAGCACACGCTATCGATCCGCTTCGCCCAAGCTCAACTCACACAGACCGCAGGTGTGCTCTTGCGCTTGCCACAAGAGGTCATCGCCACAGCTATCGTCATCTTGCAACGGTTCATCGTGAATGGCTTACCCGATAACACAACGAACATTGACAACAAAATGTGCTCGGCAGCAGCAATCTACCTGGCAGCGAAGCTTTCCTTCACTCCATTAGCTCCGAGATCTGTCATCAATGTATATGCCTACCTTGCCTCAGCTGCTTCTCCGCTGTGGTTCGTAAATCCTGGTGGGCCGAGTCCGGCCGCGGACGCACGGAGTTATTACATTTCCGAAGGCACCTATGAGAGGGAAAGGCAACGGTTGTTTGTCGCTGAAAATATGATTTTGGCCGGCATAGGCTTCGACACCCAAGTCGTGCTGCCGCACACTCTGGCATTGACATACCTGCAGGCGCTTGGAGCCTCCTCGTCAAGCCTGGCAAAGCGAGTGCTGGAGCATTTGAACTCCGCCCTGCTCTCTCCGCAGCTCTTGTACTTGACCAATCAGCCGAATGCACTCGCTGTTGCAGCTATATACTTAGCAGCCAGAGAGACTAGCGTCAGACTGGTCGAAGAGAATTGGTGGGAAGTATTCGATGTTGATCGCGAAGACCTAGGCTTTCTAGTTCTTGCGTACGGCAGTTTCGAGAATTTCGTGCAGGCCGAGAGGCAACAATGGGAAGGCAAGAAAATCCCTTTGACCTGACGAGAAGCAACAAAGAAACAAACGGGACAATATAGCAGTAATCCTCACACTACCACGTTGACGGTCCCTGCTTGTGGATGCTGCGTGCTATAAACGGTTATAGCACCTGCCGTGTAGTAGAAGCACTTCTAGGCCCAGCGTGCTTGCCCTGAACGTTCCATGACAATGCACATCATGGTAGGAACGCTGCTGAACATAGAGCTTTGTATAGGTGGACGATGGAAGCTATGAGACTTAATGGACTTTCATTGATCCTCTAACTGTACAGAGCTCCAACATCGAAGAACAACTCACCCATTACATGATACTTACCCTTCCCATTCTATTAGTCATTCGGACATTATCAGCACTCAAGCAGTCATGCCATTGCAAGTACAGCGATCCAAAGTCCGCTATGTCTCAGCAGATTCGCACTACAGGTTCAGGTAAGAAGCACTCTCAGACGGTTATTCAAGTCCATGCCATTGACGCAGTACAGGAAAGAAGATGGCAAACTCAAACAGGATCCAATCGGTGTTACAGGATTGGAGGAAGGTGTAAGCATGTATCTTGAGCTGAAGGATCAAGGTTCGTTACATGCGGATTGCTATCGACAAAAACCCTAATGTTGCGGTAGAATACTTCGTAGCAAACTTCCCCTACATATTCGTCGATTGTCCTCACCGACGCACGTACGTCTCGAACGACGCTGGTGATCCTAACGATACTAGTTGTCAGAAGTGTGAGCAACAACAGATTCATGAACCAATCGTGGAGTGGCTATCCGCACACATCGGCGAAAACCCTACTAATCAGTACGGGACCCTCTTTGTTTTTCGTGGTCGCGACTCGACCACCACCGATGCTCTTCTCGATGCCATCTTGACATGGGCAGAAACCAACGGTATATATGAATACGAGCCAAGACATCGGGACCTCACAGAAGGTTGGGGATTCATCATCATGGAGCCAGGCAATGAGGATTCTGAGGTTGTGATACTGACTAGTGCTACTCGAACGGGAGACGGCATTGGCGACCTAAATATTCGCGCTTTACAAGAAGATAGGTCTTGAAGATGGTGTGAAGCTCGAAATCGGATTCGGGCGTGGAGAGCCGATCACAGCCACATTGTCTGGTAGTGGTTGAAACAGCCTGGATGGGCGTCCTCGAGGTGCTTCTAATAGGTCACGATGATCAAAACTGAGCCGTGGGCTGTTCAAAGAGCATTTCAGGCGGAAGACTATGCGCAGTCACATGACTGTTAGTATGAGACTACCTGAAAGTGTTATAGAACCTCAAGCTTTAATTCCACCTGTCTTGCTTCTCATCAATCATCTAAAGAATACTTCATAAATTGTAAAGAAAGAGATTGCGCTGCTTGTCTAGTTCCAGAGTCACGAGGCTGACACGACATCACATGCCAATTGGTTGCGGCGCCGATCATGCTCCTCCAGATGCACAGGTGGCACGTCACTGTAGCCTGGCCTGCCCACTCGGCATCAAGGGCATACTCGTACTGTCTCTCCATTCTTGCACCTAGATATACCGTAGTCATATACTCGACATCTTCAATTCACCGTCCGTACCCTCGCTTCGCTTTCTCTTTATACACCTCAAAGGCCATCGATTCGTGCCGACCTCTTGGAATAGTCCACAACCCCGCGCCCCCACCCCACCCTTTGCATCAAACATACACTCCATTCAAACAACAACCATGAATCTCCTCCATTCTGCGCTCGACAAAGTCCGAGATCGATATGCCCCAATAAAACATACCTCCACTTTCCGCAGCACCGGCCAAATAACACCCGAAGAATTCATCCTCGCCGGCGACTACATCGTCTACAAATTTCCGTCCTGGTCCTGGTCCGACGCCTCCTCTCCAGCCCGGCGAGTCAACTACCTCCCAGCCGGCAAGCAATTTCTCGTGACCCGCGGCGTGCCATGTCACCGACGATTGGATGACAATTTCGCCGGTAGTGGCGGCGCCGCAGATGATTTGGTCCGAGACGGCTTCCTAGGCGGTCCAGACGACGAGACAGGCGGGGAAGATGAGGGCTGGCTCCGCACAGGTGGCAGCACAGAAAAAGAACAAGAAGGTCTCCGTGGCGAGGTGCGTACGATGTCCGAGTCGGGCAATCTAGGTCCCAAACCGGAAGAGGAAGAAGAGGAAGAGATTCCCGACATGGAAGATGAGGAGGATGACAACGAGGCTATCATCCGCGACAAGACAGACACGTCTTCTCAGTCAGTTTCTCCTTGCTCGTCCTACTAACGACTACTGACGCTCACAGACCTCTCCGCACATACACCCTCTACATAACATACACACCCTACTACCGCACCCCACGCCTCTATCTATCCGGCTACCTCTCCCCATCTGAACCCCTCCCTCCACACGCCATGATGGAAGATATTGTGGGCGACTACAAAGACAAGACCGTAACTCTCGAAGATTTCCCCTTCTTCGACGCCTCGGTCAAAATGGCCAGCATCCACCCCTGCAAACACGCCTCAGTCATGAAAATCCTGCTCGACCGCGCCGATGCAGCTCTGAAATTACGACTCCAAAAAGCAAAGGCCGGCGCACGTGGAAACGACTCGAAGAAACCCATCTCCGGCCTCGAAGGTCTAATTGACGACACCAACAACCTGAAGCTCGACGCGAAGAAGGGCCACGAAGCGGGCGTCAAGGCTGCCGGCGGAGGCGGTGATGAGTGGGAGGTCTTGGATGAAGACGAGGGGGGTGATGGAGTGGAAAAGGAGGCTATTCGCGTAGACCAGTATCTCGTGGTGTTCTTGAAGTTCATGGCTAGTGTGACGCCCGGGATTGAGCATGATTTCACCATGGGCGTGTAGGATTGGTAGAGATCAGAATAAAGGGTTTGCTTGGTTGTGGATCAGAGGACCAGAGTAAGTAAGATTGTGCTGTGAGCCTGCGTGATTGTTGTAGCTGCATACACT
>Ga0210040_10008625_pt1 | contig 12033 bp, 13 predicted proteins | sample CryGeyCG12114_NA_FD_185462 | JGI IMG/M metagenome (GOLD analysis project Ga0210040, IMG submission 185462) | Groundwater microbial communities from aquifer - Crystal Geyser CG19_WC_8/21/14_NA (SPAdes) (version 2) | ecosystem: Environmental > Aquatic > Deep subsurface > Groundwater | place: USA... | reverse complement strand
ATGAATAAACACAATTAACTTTCACTTTTATAAATATCACTAAAGCCACCTAGGGCCAAGCTATTGACCTAAAGGTTGGCTAAAACATGCCTGCGTCACATTTATTGCTGCACTTAATATGTTTATTCTTTTATTGACAGTCAGTCAAGTGCAGCAAGGCAGCAATCTGTGACTAACTAACTAGAAGTAGAACTAATGTTATGATATTTTTAAAAGCAGTTAAATTATTCTTGAGGTCACTAAAAATATATGCGTAAGAGCGATTTAGTTGCAAAGTTTAAAACTTTTTAGGTGATTCTCAAAGATAGTCATTCATATTACAGTGGACTTGCTCTTACCTTCAAATAGAAGTAATTACGTAACGTCTAATGCGAAATGTTACAGTACGATATGAAAATATAATATGCAACCTAAATGAGCTTGATTGTTGCCCAATAAACAATATGTGAAGGAGTAAATTGCATTTGGCTTCAGAGAAATAAAAATAAGTTGCTTGACAACTGTGGTACACACATTTTGCACTTGTATGCAGCGCACGTACGCTAGCTACTAACTAATAAAATTTCATAAGCTATTTCATAAAGACAAAAGTGAGTGTAGGAATTGGCAGAGTACAATCAGCTTCCTTTTCGATGTCCGTATGACACGCTAGACTAAAAGTATAGGAACATTTTATCAAATTTATTTGTGTTAGTGTGTGCATGTTGTTCTCAGTGATTTTCATACAGCCGATCATTAGATAGTATAAAGACATTATTGTATTTACTCCATGAATCGTTTGTACTATTCTTCCAGACCTAAATTACATTAAGAGAAATCTGACTCGCAAAATGGATTCCTTTGATTTGGTGAGAATGTTCATTCAAGCAAATGATATGTATGCTTAATAAATGTTTTAACCCCATTTCATTTTCTATATTAGATAACGCGGTCCATGAAACTACTGCTGGCAATATTTATCCTCATTGGAACCGTAAATATTGAATTAACGACAGGAGACTCAACCAATGGATATCTTAGCATACCTAATAGGCAAAGTGCTTTGCAAAGGATACTTGGATTTGGTGTAGTTGATCCGTATCCTTATTTTCAAAAGTAAGAGAGCATAATAAGTTGGTATAAATTTTCTACAATTTCCAATAAAATGTTGCAGTCTATATTGTACACTATGGTATTTTGTTTATAAAAGACCAAAATATAGATACCCAGTTTATGACAAACAAGGAAGAGGATCCTTAGTATATGGTTACGGAGGGCCAGAAAGATTTCCATACACGAAGTTTACACCAATCGATGGAAGCCATTAAATAAGGAAAAAAATATGCACCAAGAATTCCTAAAAACTATGTTTCCTGTGTGATGTGTACATTTGCATGCACATAAACTGCCTACCGTATACTCGTATTTTAAAGTAGATAAGTTATAAAGTGAAAACGAAAATAATCTAATGTGTAATACAGCAAAAAATAATATGACTTGGCTTCAGTTTGTAGCTTTTAGAAATCTACAAGCAGATTGGCGGATGGTATTATATCAATAATCTAATCTTATGACAGACTATATTTTGTTGTGGCATGAAAACTCATTGCTCATATAAGTCCGTACTCTGTATTTTTAGTCACTTGCAAATGTTTAATGCACAAAACAAACTATACTCAGTATACTCTTAAGTTAGTTAGTACCCCTGACTTTATATCAATATCCATAAAACAAAATTTGTATCTTTTTTTTAGCAGGTACTTCCTTTTGACACCTTTAAAATAAAACGTGAATATCTGAAAGTGAAAATGTTGTGTTTCCTTCCCAATTTCACATTCCAGGCAAGTCTGTAGCGAATAATAAAGTTTATCGAGACCCTTCTTTCAGTAACTAAATCTGGTTTATTAATTGAAAACCTGCCCCCACCTGGCAAGCCTATATAACATCTTGATTGACCGGGTAAGCAAGAAACTATGGGAAAGCGGGTATCTCACAAACCAAACTTCTGTTCATGCAGCCACAAAGATTGATTTGCCCGTCCTAAAATGGGACTATATGCATCGGAGGGAAAGTCCCATGTTACATATGCGTGTGTGTGGAGAGAAAAAATCCATGAAATCTTCCACATTGCCCATGGTTTCTCCAGCCAACTTGAACTTTCACAATGTCCGGGTATTCTAAAACTAACTGGCATTTCCCGGATATGCATATAGAACCCGTATATAGAGACGTGCTCCTTTGCACACTAGTTACGCATTCGCATAGAGTTTACAAGGTGGAAAACCGAGAAACACCCTACTTTGTTCAAAAATATACAACTCCTCAGAAAAAATCTTTAACTTTGGATTCATCGCTTTGATTAGATGATTGATTATCCACCCATTCCAAATTTATTGCTCATCTTTTGTTTCCTGTAAGTCCTTTTGGACTTGTAATTTTTAGTTTTTGTCTGACGGAGCTGCATCACAAGATATTTTGAGCGGAAGTGCCCTTTTTTGAGTCAAGTCAATGTGTTAAATGACTGGGCTGGGCTCGTGTCAATACTTTTGATAAGTGGGGTCATTAAGACTAATTTTCTCGTTAGTGGATTATTCGTACTGTGCTCCAGATGTAAAGTATCTGAAGATGAGTTAGATGATTACAGTAACTAGGTTTTTAATGGTAAGAAATTAGTTTGTGTCATTATGTCGAGATTAAAGGCGTCGGGGCGTGAAATTATTTTGACTTGACCACTTGACTGCATTTTTGGTTTTCGGTGTAGGTTCGTGTGGAGGATTTGTAGTTCAGCATTTACTTACCCTTTAGTCGGGGAATATTTTTTATCAAGAGGTGAACTCTAGCAGGTGGGTTTTCTTATTTCAACAATGTGTAGTCGTAGTGTGTTTAAATTATATCATAACTTTTTTTGCGGCGACTAAAACTGCTCGATTGGTATTGTTTAGGAATTAGTGCTTTTACAATGAATGCCGGATCAGTAGGATTATTAGCTAAGGTAAAATATGAATAATGAATTTGATTAAACTGGAAATGAAAATGTTTTTGTTATGTTGATGTCATTTAAAATTACTCATTTTGTATTTTGATTGATGTGTCCTTAGATTGCCACAAGGCCGCATTTAATGTCCCTTTATGAAAGGTATTATGCTGAGTTGGATCCCAAAGGTACGGGTGTAGTTTCAGCTGCTGACGGAGCCAAATTTATGAAACGTTCCGGCTTATCAGATGTTATCCTAGGAAAAGTTCGTATACGAATTTGACTACAAACGTGCAGTCAGATATTAATAGGTATTAATTTTGAGTTTTATTTTCTAACGTTTTTCAGATATGGGACTTATCAGACTACAATGGAAAAGGATACTTGGACAAGCAAGGAATATTCATTACATTGAAACTTATTACATTAGCTCAAACAGGAAAGGACGTTAGCGCGCCTAATATCTTAATGGATATTGGAGAGGAGCCTGAAATCACTGGAATGCCTATTTCTGTATGCTAAAAAATATTTTGATTTTGAGCTCTTCTTGCCAAAGTTGACTAACTCTTATGAATTTGATTAGGGTGTAAATACTGCCGTCTCTCCAGTTCCGCCAACTCCACCTAGCCTCTCCTTAAACACCGCTCTCTCCAAAGAAGAAATTGATCGATATCATAATTTATACAAAAACTTGCAAGAGTCTGCACAAGAGCCAAATATTTCTGGGGCCAAAGCAAAGCAAATGATGCTGGAGTCAGGGCTTCCTATGGAAACTCTCGGGAAAATTTGGGACTTATCTGATGTGGACAAGGATGGTGCTTTGGATAAAGTTGAGTTTATCACTGCCTTGCATTTGGTCTACTCTTGTCGTCAGCAACCTAGTCTTGTTCTTCCCCCAGTTTTACCTAACGAACTAATCGGATGCATTCGTCGTGGAGTTGGTGCCACGCCTTCAATGGAACCTGCCATTATTGCTCCACCTGTACTTCAAAGTTCTCCTCTCAGAACTTCTTCAAGAAGTAGCAGTGTTAGTAGTGGTATTGGTCTCACTTCTTCACCTCTTCCTACCCTGCCAGTATCAGCAATTCTGCCACCACATCCTCAGGTACAAACTACATTGGTCAATTCTACTCCACTCTCTTCATCAGCCAGTCCTGATGGATGGGTGGTTAGCATTGACGACAGGGAAAAGTATGGAAGACTATTTCTTCAAACTGATAAGGATGCAGATGGATTTGTATCCGGAATGGAAATAAAAGGTGAGTTTAATAGTATAATACAAAGTCTTTGTAAAATCAAGAAAAATTGTACCTTCTTAGTTAGGCGTTACATTTATAGTCACTCACGCGTCCTTTTTTTAAATGAACAGACGTGTTTTTGCAAAGTGGTGTACCACAACCAATTTTAGCTCATATTTGGAACCTATGTGACACAAATCAGCAGGGGAAATTAAACCAAGACCAATTTGTATTGGCCATGTGGCTACTTCAACGAAAAGTTGTACAAGGACTAGACCCTCCACCGACACTCCCCCCAGAGATGATGCCTAGTGCTAAAGGGACAGCTCCCACAGCGGTGGCAGGAGCTATGATTAATCCCGAGTTTGAACTCATTCAAAAAGAAATAAACGAACTGGTTAATGAAAAAAATAATTTGGAGTGTGAGATCTTGAGTAAAGAGTCTGAAAAGAAAATTAAAAATGGAGAGGTGAAAAGTTTACAATCTGAGCTGGATACGCTATCTGCAACATTGAAGCAGCTAGAAAATCAAAAGAGTGTGGCTGGTGGTCGACTGGCTGATCTGGAAAATCAAGTAAGATTTATTGATTCATTGCAATTCAGATGCCAATTTGTATTACGTCGTTTAAGTTGTTACAATGACCATTTTTGTCTAAGGTTGTAACACTTCGAACTGAAGCGGAAGGTCAAGAATCTACTCTTGTAGCGCAAGAATTAGAATTAAGTCAAAAGAATCAAGAACTTTCGTCCCTTGACGAAGAATCTCACAAATTGGAAAAAGAACAAAGAGAAATTCAAAAAGAAATGGAAAAACTTGCTGATACTCAGCAAGACACACAGCTGCAAATCTCAAATATTCGAAATCAACTTACAGAGATTCAAGAATTGGAAAATACTATGCATGCCTGTTTAATAAAATACAACGAATGTATAGAAAATGGAAATGTGTATGCTATCACTGAACCAGAACTTCGTGATCTTTCCGCTGTATTGGACGACCTCATAGGTTCAGCTAACGAGACTCAGCAAGAGCCTGAAAAACAAGAATTAAAGACTGCAGGGTTTGATGGTAGTGGTGGAGGAGATACTTCTTGGAATGTTAATGGAAACCAATTTAACGGCACGGGTAGTAGAAACGACTTTGCATATAACACAGGCTTTTCTGCGCCTTTCAATGATCCTTTTGGGCTACAGCCAAAGGTACTTTAATCGTTAATAATTTATTGTGTAGCATTATCGTTCCGTTCCATGTTAATAGTATTGTGTATATTTGTGATTTCATGTTCAAAACATTCCTCTAGGATGCATTTGGTGGTGGCAGTTCAGCTACATCCCCCTGGGGTGGTGGCGCGTCAATGGACCCAAGTCCAATGAAGGAACATGATCCGTTCGGCGCCGAGCCATTTGCAGTAGAAGAGTCTGCACCAGCCTTGCCACCAAAGAAACCACCACCCCCAAGACCGGCACCCCCGAAAAATATTCCTGCTCGGCCTCCTCCTCCTAGTTTCTCTAGTAAGTTTGACCTCTCTATGAAGTCATCTTTCGGTGGAGTACAATTTTTTTTACTAATATTGCAGAGAAATCTCCTTCGGCAACTGGCATATCGGCATCTTCTTCTGATCAATTTCCTGCGGATGCTTTCGGAAGTGGGAGCGGTGGTTTTGCCGACTTTTCGCAATTCGACAATCAGTCTGTAAGTATTCCTTAAAAACGGTATTATTATTAAGTTTGGGCACTACTAACATTACTTACACTATTGGGGCATATTGATTGACAATTGTAACTAATACTTGTGAATTTCCTATTTGTGACATGCTGCCACTTTACAGTAGACTTTGGGTTGACACTGTTTCTTCCTTTATGACTAATCTTAGACTACTTCTATCTAACTGACTTATTTTTATTCTTTCTTTATTTTGGCTCTGCTGGGTTCTCAATTTGTTCTCAATTACTGATTCAGTTTTTTTATTTAATTTTTTATGATTTGCTCGACTATTTTTTCTTTATTTTTTTCTTGAAAAGTCTTCATCCTCGTCACCCTCTCCGTGGGCTCCTCTAGAGAGCCAAAACAACACGACTATCAGCAATAGAAATAAAGACAAGATCAAGAGTGCCATGAAAAACATGGATTTCACAGAAGACCCGTTCAAGAACTACAGGTACGAGGATCCATTTGCCTTGGCGGATCCGTTTGGAGGGAGCAGTGGTGCTGGTGGTGGGGGTGTGAGTACCAATAACAGCAACAACAATTTCAATAATTTTGACAGTGACCCCTTCTCTAGTATCCACTTTTCTAATAACCTCTTCAACACTACTAGTGCTAATAATAATCATCGTAATACTAAAAATGGTAATAATAATCTTAACTATACGAATAGTAGTGGAAAACAGTAGAACCAATAAACGTAAGATGTATACTACCACAAAACAATGCGAATGAAGTAGGTTAAGTTCTGAATTTATCAATTGTGGATAATTGTTGTTGATGTTTTTTTTCCTCTCCGATGAATTTTATTTACTTTATCATCAGTCAGTGTATTAATAATAACCTTATGTATTGTATTCCAAATTGATGTTGTTAAAGAATATTAAGAGCTCGAGCTGCAACAAACAAGATTTGATGAGTCATTCGAATAAGTGTTGGTATGCAATGTAATTTAAGAGATAAGAATTCTGCGTGCATAGTAATATTATTTATTAGACAAGATTTAGGGAAAAAAGTCGAAAGTTTTATTTCATCTGCCTGCTGTGTCAAGTACCCTTTGCAGGGGCTGTTTGCTGCGTCGCCATATTGTAAGTAGTTCCTTTGACATTATTGACGTATGAAATAAACAGTTCGTCATGAATTATTTTGAAAAAGTGATATTGATTTGTTTTGTATGGTTTTTATGGCCAGTTTAGGTGCGTTTTACAAGTACTCTTGTTCACAAAATATTAGTTAGTTAGTGAGTATAAATACAGAGATTATTTTCGGTCCTTGCAGAATGTGTTTTACTCTCTTCAGACCTAAACTTTCCATTTTCTGCATTAGTTTTAGTTCGTAACAAAAAGATTCATATGGGTGATTGTGTTTCAACATTCTAACTAAACAAGGCGGAAAAATGACTTCTGGTTTAACATGTTTTCTATAGTACATGCAAGCGCGGCTTCAAACGGGTACGCAATGTTGTTCCCATTTAGTATTAGTCTTACTTGTCGTTCAGTTCAGAATAATTGTTTCAATTAAGAATACGTAATATAGAATGAGTTTTCAAATGTAAAGTATGCAGCTGTAGAACTATATATAAGCAAATGGCTATAGTTTATGAAATGGGGAATCAGGCCCCTGCAATAAAACGTGCTTAAAATTTATGTCGTGTTCCATGTGCTTTTATGAGTTCCCTTGAAACGGTTACTGTTATGGTTTGTTAGCAAGTATACGCTTTTAAGCATCGCCATATGTAAACCTTTTCATCTGCATTGGATAAACTTACAACTGTGGAAGTAAAAAAGGTTCCCATGAAACCGCTTGTGTCTTGCTCCTAATCTACACCAGTTGGTTTGGTACAATCTTTTGGAGGAGTAAGGTCGAAGGTGACACATGAAAGTCTTTGCGTCGAGCTATAAGTACCTATGTATCTACTACAAACACATAATCTTTTATTGTTTGGTTTTCTTGGGTTATTTCATATAGTTGAATCTTAAAATACATTTACGTGCAAGTTTTGGTAGCTGACTTGCTGACTAAAAGAAACAAAGTAGTCTGGTGTTTTAAGTTTGCTAACACCAAAGCTACATCATTCGTCTATCAAGAAACAAAGGTTCGTCTCGTACAACTATTGCTCCATTGCTCAAGACTTGTTTCACGTTTAGAGAAGTTTAATGAACTGGAAAACAAACTTAAAATTTTTCCACAATTGTGAAAATACTTCAAAATCTAAAGAGGTAAATGTAAATTTTAATATAAATAATAAATGAAACCGAATTTACGTTTCCTCATTTAAAAAAATTGAATTGAAATTTCAGATAGCAGTAGAAAAAACTGTTTTCTGTGCTGAAATTCATGGACTATAAGAATCGTTTGGTTGCATAACTACCAGTTAGTGTAGTGATACTGCTGTGTGTAATCTACTGAATAAATTTTGATGAAAACAATGGAATCCAGTGCTAAGGCTCAAGAAATTGTATATTGTGCTAAGAATTCGCCATCGTATGCGTGTCCATTTTGTGACTACACAACCCAGAATAAAAATTACTTTACACAACACAAGAGCGTCCACATTGCTCGTGAAGGATGCCATTGCTTAATTTGCGGGAAAGATTTTACAAGAAAGTCTCATCTTCACAGACATGTTGAAACAGTGCATAAGATATTGGGTACACCATTCAAGTGCACAGCATGTGATAAACAATTCACTATTAGAGAGTATTTGGAACAGCACAAAAAAACTTGGCACAATAATCTTCGACAAAAGCTGGAATGTGATTCTTGTGGGCATAAAGCAGCTAACAATTACGAGCTGCGGCAACACCTGAAGAGTCGACATGGCAGGAATCTGAACAGTAAAAATGCCAAAGAAAAGACCATTCATGAATGCGACAGATGTGAAAATAAATACACACATCTAGGCACCCTAAATAGACACATTAAAAGTGTTCACTTTGGGCAATCGACGAATGAGTGCAAACATTGCAAAAAGACATTTTTTCGGATTAGTGACATGAACAATCATGTAAAGCGAGTGCATGAAGTCAATACCTTATATAAATGCAAAATTTGTGACAAAGAGTTTGCCTATCGTACTTCCGTGCGACGGCATATCAATGATATGCACAGCATTGGCAAACATGATAAACATGTTGAAAAAATTCAGATTTAAAAAAAGACAGTATTTTCATATTTATGATTATAAAAATTAAGTTCACACACTTCATTTATTGTACTTGACTACATGTTGCGTAAATATTACCGTAGTTTATATTGTACATACATTTAAAAAATAATAAGTACACAATATTGTGGTCGTCCAATCAATCACCAAACTTAATTTTCTTACACTAGATTAATGTAATTGGCATGCTCGTATCATGATGAGTTGAGACAAGATAAAAAGTGGAGCAAGAACTTCTGAATAAGCAAAATGTGTTGGCTCAACAAGTTTCCAACATAACAAGAATTCAAATAAAAATACCAGCACTAATTGAACTAGACTCCACAATGTTCGAAACGTAGCAGCCCTTAATTTTTTTTCAATGTGCATACGTATAAAAACTGTAATAATGAAATAAGCATTCAATGCATCGCCGACAAATAATGGAGAAAATACAATCCACCATGACATATCATATTTTTCAGAGTAATCACATTTTAAAGACAAAAGAACTGTGAAAACTGCTAAGGATACTAACCAAATCCAAATTTCATATGCTGTCACCCCTAGCCATTGTCCCAGCTCTTTGAGAGTAAAAAACATATTCAATCTTTAATAAGAGATTTTAGTTTGTCAGTAGTAAACTACAGCTTCACAATTTTAAAAAGACGAATTTTCACAGCTGATGTATTTCTGTGTCGAGAGTTAGGAGATGCATCAGGCGAGTGAGGAATTAAATCATCTAAAATAATTTTTGGTAAATAAGTATTTCAAAAGCCACTTTTGCTAAACAATCAATAAAACCACAACTTACCGATAACTTTAACAGTACAAGTGCTAGTTGAAAAATCCACCGTTCCTTTGTAATTTTTTTTTACTTCTAACGCAATATTCAAAGTTTTTGGAATAGCTGAAGTCAAGCCTTGCAAATGAACTTCTGAGTACTCTCCACAATCTAGAAGTTTAGTACATTTTTGGACCTGAGCCTATCAAATTCAAACAAAGACAATTAAATGATTTGAAAACAGCAGTTCCAAAATTAAACAAACGTATATTCTACCTGCAAATTAGATTTCTCTCCTACAAAAATATCATTCGGTTTCTGAACGCTCGATTTTGGCAAGGGTCGTCTCTTCGCTTGATATCTGTTGTTAGCACTTCCTTCAAAACTTGAGTTGTGGTTTTCTTGTCCTGACTGTTTAGAATGACTACCTCGCCCTTTGTTTTTTGGAGTTTGTGCACTCGGAGTTCGATAAGAATTACTGTCACCAGATTTAGGTTGGGAGGCTGATGTTACTTCAGGAGAAACTGAGACTGAGTCAGTGGCTTCAATGGAATGTGTTTCTTGATTAGCCTTCTTTACACTACCAATTCTCTTCGGACTTGAATCTGAATAAATTTCCTCATCTGCCATTTCATCATGGCTCTTTAATTTGAACCTTTGACTTAAAAAAATCATATGAAATCAATGCATCTTTTAATTTTACAACCTTTGATGGCCCTAAAATTTAAATCATACTTGGCAGATCCCAATGAATGGGGGAACCGACACCACCTCACAAGGTGTACTTCAATCCCAGTTTCCAGTGCACACTTTCACAGATGAAACGGTAACGTATTACGTTTTAACTTTCTTTAATTATCCCTCTATTATCTCCGTCTGCGTTAATAAAGTAAAATCAGTGTGCTTTGCACTAAAATATTTGTTCCCGCTAATTTATGACTATGTGAACCGAAGTACTTACCTAAAAAGCTGTGTTGGAGTCACAGAAGTAGATTACTATATAAACATTGGAATGTCTTGCATAATGCGTATTGCGTATGCAGCTTTGAAGGTTACTCCTACTCCCTACATAATCCTAAAGACGCCATATTGGAACTAAATTGATAAAGTCTTCAGTCCCTCGACAACTCTACAACAAAGGAACAAATACCCTGTCGCCAATTTACTTTTCATAACTTCTTTAATGCGAATTAGAAACAATAAAAGTATACGCATATTGATTTCCAGGGAAAGGTAAAATATACTATAATTTAGTTTTCATGATGTTGGATCCTTGTAGAAGTAAGATTTGTTTTGCAGGACAGGAAGCAATCATCATCGATGTAAATCCTCTAATGAAAAGCAAGATGCAAATGTTTTCCCCTTGTTACTTTTCGTTGAATTGCATACTAATTTGCTGACTAATACGAAATTAGATATTAGACCCAGATTAGTGCGAGCGAAAACATTACTATACTAACTCCACGTTTTGTTACTTTAATCATTTGAATTCAATGCTGTCTGCGCGAATTCAATGTTACGCAAAATACGAGATAATAATATTTTGTTGTCAATAATGGTCTGCCCTTAAGTGCGGATTGTCTTCCAATGTCAATTTTATTTACTTAAGCTGAAAAATCTCAATTACACTGAACTGATTACTCTTGTTCAACAACTGTATTTGATGGACAAATATAATAAATGTGAATATGTGATATTGATTGGGCATTGAAATGCTTATAGTCTGTAGCATCATATCATTATTGAGCTACTTCCGTGTGCACGGAATTTTGTGATTAAAACAGAGTTATTTAACTCCAAAGTTATGTGGTAATGGTTAGCTTTTGCTGGTTGCTTTGCTAACAAGATTTAAAAAATTGCTCATTTTAAAATGAGACATGTGTTTTTGGAATCTGTTTGTTGATTTTGGGGAATATACAACCTTGGTTGCCAGAGTTTTAAAATTTGCAACTTGAATGAAAAAAATATTTTCGCCGGGATTCTTAATTTTTCACAAGGTTGAACGTTTGGATTAAGTGGATTGAGTTAGTAATTTTAGTAGCTAAAAAACAGGTCAAACGTGATTTAAACCACAGATTGCCATCTGATGTCGGAATATAAAGTACCAACGCTGATCAAATTATCCGTGTGTCAAGCCATTGCTTATTCTTTTAGGAACAGGGATGTTTTATCCATAGATTTCAAAGATTTTCAAGGGAATTTTTATTT
>Ga0210040_10008624_pt1 | contig 12036 bp, 2 predicted proteins | sample CryGeyCG12114_NA_FD_185462 | JGI IMG/M metagenome (GOLD analysis project Ga0210040, IMG submission 185462) | Groundwater microbial communities from aquifer - Crystal Geyser CG19_WC_8/21/14_NA (SPAdes) (version 2) | ecosystem: Environmental > Aquatic > Deep subsurface > Groundwater | place: USA... | reverse complement strand
GAGCAATCCTTGTGCGCCCTGGTCATCAACGATCTACGCAAAGACAATCGCTTCAAGAACAGACCATATGTGCTTGCCGAACCAGCCGTCAGGTTCTATGCTGGTGTGCCAATAGTCACAAGGCAGGGCTATGAGATCGGTGTCTACGCAGTTTCCGACGACAAGCCGAGACTCGAAGGCCTCTGTCTTGACCAAATTCTGTACTTGCAAGATGTTGCCGAGATTGTGGCTAATCACTTGGAGCGCGTCAAGAGCATGATCGAGAAAGAGCGAGATGAGACCTTTCTCAACGGCTTTTCTACCTTCATAGATGACTTGTCAGCTCTAAAACACCAAGACAGGGATCCCATCGACCATATGCAAAGGCAGAACGATGCAGAACAGACAGATACTCGAGCTACCGATCCCCAAGACGAACCATCACAGGCAGCAAAGGAGGCAGCTGAGTCCAAGTACTCCGCGGGAGAATCAACCAATGATATCGAAGGCCAGGACACACACCTTGTTCCCAGACACACGAGAACAACTGAAGGCCTCAACAAGGAGGACTCGGGTATGATGACTAGCGATGCCAGACAAGTGTTTGCCCGAGCTTCGGCGACCATACGCGACGGTATTGGTGCCCAGGGTTGTATCTTCCTGGACACTTCTTCCGGCTCCTTCTCGCCTTCACCAGATGAAGGCTTTTCGCAAGCTCCGAGCTCCGAGCCCCAGCTTGATTTGCAAGACGTCTACAGTGACGACTGGCCATCAGAGGACGACGCTCCTTTGCATGGTTCTGCCACTACTAACGGCGGTGGAGCAGACCAAGAGGAGTCGTTCCATCTGGCAACCGACGACGAAATGGGGAAGATGGCAGACGTGCTGGGAGCATCTTTGGCTGAGCCAACAAAGCTGAATCCCAGCAAACTTATCAGACGAAAGTATCTAAAGCAATGGTTGACGCGCTATCCGTTCGGCCAATGCTTTTTCTTGGATCGAGACGCCATTACTCGCAACACTGCATTCAACTCTGATCGCGCCACCCCATCTTCACACGTCAAACGCATCCCCAGGCAGCTTATGGCTCAAATACCCGAGGCGAAGTGGATCATCATCCTACCACTTTACAACTTTGCACAGCGTCAATGGTTCGCGACAGGCATCATTTGGTGGAAGGAACCGAACATCGGTGACCCCGAAGCAAGTATGCCCTACCTGAAGACCTTCGGGTCCTGCATCATGAGCGAGGTTACCAGCATGGAGGCTTTCAACACGAGTACTGCCAAGTCGACTTTCATTGCATCCATCTCACACGATTTGCGTTCTCCCTTGCACGGGCTTCTAGGTAGCCTCGAATTCCTTGAGGACACCATGACTTCTGCCTATCAAATGAGCCTGGTCGACTCCATCCAGACCTGTGGTAAAACTCTCCTGGACACCATCGACCACCTACTCGATTACGCTAAGATCAATAATCTGAATCGTGCGGGTTCAGATCCCTCTGCTACCATATCGCGTACGGCCACGTACCATACAGAGGAGCCCGGCGATTCTCCGTCTGACGACTCACACATCCCAGTATTTGATTTAGCCATGCTGCTTGAGGAGGTGGTCGAAGCAGTATTCGCCGGTCAAACCTTCAGAATGACCAGACTTCGCCGGCGCGATCCTGTCGACGATGCTGCGAAGCAGATACAGAAAATTGGTCTAGACGACTCAGAATCGACTAATCAGCAAATCCACTCTGGCAGCGAAAACTTCTCCGGAAAAGTCTTTTTCATCCTCGATATTGACAATACAAAATCGTGGCGCATGCGAGGCCAAACTGGAGCGCTGAGACGCGTTATCATGAACATTGTGGGGAATGCAATAAAATACTGCCAGGTGGGTTGCATCGAGATCCTCCTCAACATGAAACAGACTGGCCCTTCGCATGCAGACGTCGAAATTAGTGTCAAGGATACAGGTGTAGGCATGTCACAAAGGTTTCTTCAAAACCACCTTTTCAAAGCTTTCTCGCAGGAAGACTCCTTTACCCCTGGGGCCGGGCTAGGTCTCTCGATCACTTCACAGATCGTGCAAGGCTTGAATGGCAAGATTCGCGTCGACAGCGAGAAAGGTGTTGGGACCGATGTTAAGGTTGTCTTGCCCATGCAGCTAGCTCCTCAATCAGCTTGTGATGAAGACGAGGTCTTACGGTCTACAGCCCGGGTGACTGCGGGAAAGAAGGTGTGCATGCTCAATCTTTTAAGTGAGGAGCAGCAGCCTTCCCCAGGACAGATTTCCCGGCTCACAGCTTCCATCTCCAAGACATGCGAAGAGTGGTTTCAGATGACCTGCTGCGAAAGTAAGTCTATTGACGAGGTGGACGACGCCAGCGTGTTCGTGTACTGTGAGCCGCCACCCATCGAGTATCTTCTCGAACATCACTCGGAAAGGAAAGCAGTCGGGAAAGGCGGTGAAGAGGCCGTATTGCTTATTATCTGTACCAATGCGTTTGAGGCTGCCGCCCTTCGTGCTGCTGGCGTGGCGCATCTGACGTCTCTCGGTCGCATCGTTGAAGTCATAAGCCAACCTGTGGGCGCTCGCAAGCTGGCCAAGGTTCTGTTGCAAAGCCTGCAACGTGTTGAGGCTACCAGCACAAACCAGGGGAGCAAAGTGCCGGCCAATGCCCGTAAGCAGCCATTCGGGACAGGAGAAGCGCAGCAACGAGCATCTGAAATTGAATGGAACACCTCTTCTACTGTATACGACCAAGAAATCGCCAAGTACCGGCCCTCCGTCCAAACCTTCAAATGGAAGTCGGAGCAACCACTGACCAGCCACAACAGTCATGATGCTTCTCGCGAAAGTGATGCAACGTTTGGCAATATAAAAGCTGGTGTACTTCCTGGAATGGGGTCCATTCCACACAAGGATGCAGCCCCAACGAACGGCGAGTCAAGACCTCCTCACGTCTTGGTCGTCGACGATAACAGGTGAGTGATCTGGAAGCATGTGAAGGACTATCGCTAACCTGCGATCTCCAGTATCAATCTCAAGCTGCTTGTAACGTCCATGAAGAAGATCAAGCTTCCTTATGCTGAAGCGATCAACGGCTTGGATGCTTTCACGAAATTCAAAGAGGCTAAAGAAGCTCCTTTTGACTTCGTATTAATGGATCTCCAAATGCCGGTCATGGACGGTCTCGAATCTACCAGAAAGATTAGAGAGTATGAAAGACAGTCACAGTCGAAAAAGCCAGCCACAATCATAGCTATTACTGGTGTTGGTAGCGAATCGGTCCGTAAGGAGTGCATGGACGCCGGCATGACACAATTCCTTACCAAGCCTATCAAATTCAAAATACTGCACCAGCTTCTCGAGCAACACCGCAACCACGACTGACGAAGACGAGAGCGACCCTTTGATTGATCGTGATGTCGACAGGGTCGTGCTTCATGCAGGCCCTCAGCTGTCATCAAAGTATGTACCACTGAGGTGTACGTGTCTTATGCGTGCAGCGCGTATACCTTGTATTGTCACCAGGGATGATTAACGACACCGACACTATCATCACAAATCCCGTCGTGCCACCTATCTGTTGTCGGACATGCACAAAAACCATCAACTTATGGCAGTCGCAGCATCATGCTTCATATGGAAGCCTCAAATATCTGGTTGCAGTGCTGGGAAGTCGTCTAACGTCGCCCATGATACAGCAAAGTTCACCATTACGAAGCAAGGGGGACTCTCACGGCCACTGTGGCAACAGACTCAAAGTGGTGCAGTCCGCACGCATCAATGCGTTCTGAAAATTGTCTGGCGATGCTGCGTACGCACGCCGATGATATGGCGCACGGTCAGCTGGTCACTAGCTTCTTCATCCTGGTGATAGCTTAAACAGCTTTGCCCAATGCAATTTTCAGAGACCATAAGTCCTTTTGACAGATTTTGAGATCGTATCTTCAACCTCCGGAGCAGTCCAAGCATTCGAAAACGCCGTTAATCCAATTCCGAGCCGTTGACATGGCCTCCCCACCACCACTCCACCAATTGTCCCCTTTGGCTCTGAAGGCATAAGTATGGTTTGAACAGTTTCGTCTGAACTTTATGGCTTGCTTGTCATTCGTAAACTGGCTCAAAAGACCGATAGATTGACGGTTCTTTAGCAGCCGTGGAAAGTCGCCTTGCACGCTATCCTCGTCGACGAGTACCCAAACCAGGTCAGCCTCGGGCTCAGTGAAGTGATTCGGAAGTCAATTCCCTCTACGAGGTGTATAGCTCTGAGCAATCCCCAAAAGCCCCGGACGCGCATCATCAATTTTGTGGGTGGGACTTCGGAGTCACTCTGTAGGAGCCTCAGATGGACATCGGGCTCTCTTCGTGGCATGGACATTGCGCCATTCCAATTTGCCGAGGAAGAGGAACTATATCGACCTCTCACTTTGACCATGAAGCTGCGAACATCGTGGGCATTCCGTGGCGCCTAGAAATTGACAGACACATGCAACAACTCACAACAGGCTACCTGCGGACGGATGACGTGGGAAATCTGCTGTGGAGGCTCCCGCAAATCCTCTTACTTGTTCGGATCATTATGCTGAAGCGACAAACCGTTGACAGAGTCACAAATGGAACAGCCGCAGCGGCACTTCAAGCGTGCCAAGACGAAATGACAGAAGATTGATTACAACTCTACAGGCCAGGAAAGTGGGCAAGTCTGGGGACAAACCGCCAAGGACCGTGAGCTCATTGTTCGTCATCAAGCGGATAGAGGAAGCCCATGACCAGGACAATAACAGAGGTCATTCTGGCAAGGTACTTCCACACCCGAAACACATCTGAACAGTGTTGATCACTGGAAGTCATATCTAAAATCTCAGGAAATGACTTGAACGAGTGGAACACATATTCGCTTGCATCCGCAAGGAGGTCGTGGCGACGAGAGAGTAACAAAGCCCAGAAAGAGGAGAACCAGGGCAACCTTGACCGCTATGAATGAGTTACCACCGCAACGTGAATGGATTGCTTGGGACATTTAAGGTGAGTTGCAGACCGATATCGTCCCAGAGCTTCTCGTCAGGATGAGCTTCTGATGCGAAAGCAGGAATCGTTCGAGCATCAACACTGCTGGCCTTCAGCAGACGGAATAGGGTTATGATCAGACAACAAACAAGAATGCAATAGCAAACAAATTCCTAGAGATCTACAAAGCAACTATGGGAGCATCTGAACGGTCCGATGTAGCTAATCAAGCTAGTGTTTGTATGTGCCACAAGCTAACGAGGCCGCGAAGGTCAGTCGTGCTGAAACCTTGACTCACTACTTGACCGAGATTCGTGTTCTTCAATGCCGAATGCGACTGTGCTTGCTTGCACCGCAAATTCTAGCTAAGCACGCGATTCCTCTTGCTCGCATGTGCAAACTACCAAACAGCGGGATTGGCGGACACAATGGTTATCATATTCCACCCCAACTCTCTACCAGATACACACTTTGAAACATACGTTAAGTCTTCTGCAAACACTAAGGTGGTCAGTTTGTGCCGCAGGCTGGATCAAGTCCACTTCAAGGTATAAGTGCAAGTGCAAGCCACGTTGTTCAGTGACACGTTCCTCTGCTTACAGACGGAGATCATCGAAGCCTACACATTTATTCATGTTGACCTTATTGGTGTCCTTGCGATCTTTATCTGTCGCATCCCACCATTACCTTTACCAGACGCGGTCCGTATTCTTCGACCCATGACAACAAGCAGCTTACCATCACCGACCATGGCTGCAAACTTCCACCAGTTGTCCTCACTAGAACTCTACCAGTAAGTCCATGATCGTCAGCGACGAAGAGCAGGTTAACTCAGGTCACAGGCTCAACCTACCGACGACTGACACAGTGATCGTGCTATGGCAGCCTGACGCGAGCACTAGTCCGATCGTTCTTTGTACTGGTCTCTCTAGAGTAATGACCTCGAGCTTCTGCGATGTTGTCGCTGCGACAACGGCCTTTATCGACGGCTCAGACCCTACCCAACTGCTGCTGACTGGTGGCAAAGCACATGCCGTCAAGAAGATCTTATTATGGATGATAGATTGTTGCGCTGGCTACGGACTTGTGGATTTCCCAATTGCCGAGATATGCCCAGTCATTACGGCCTACGAGGACCAAGAAGCAGCGTCAATGCTTGGTGTCCGATGGTTGGCTGCGCGGCTCGGCGCATGTATTGCTCAGAGATCGCTTCCCGGCGGCTGCATTCCTCCTGACGAGATCGCGCACAAGCTCAAAACTATTCATGTCAGCCACCCAACCCTCGACTTCCTGGTAAACCACGTTGCCGAAAAAACCTTCCACGACAACCAGACTCGTTTTGAGCAAGAGTCAGCTGCCAAAGATGCCAAGAGAATGTCAAGCGCAAGCAAACCATTCGCGAACAAGAGGTACAACATTGCTTCAGATCCTATCAGGCGCCAAGACCGGAAACCCATCAGAGACGGCACTGCCGGCAGTTACTCATGCCGACCGAAGCTACCCTCCGACGTCTACATTCCTCTCCGAAACGCATTCGTTCAGCCCTTTGGTAATGCTGTCAATGCAATTATTCAGGCAAAGCTTAAGCAGGCCAAAGACGAACGCCACGCAGGAGAACGAGCCAGACACCGAGGACAGGCCAAAAAGCACGAAGAGTACAAGGAGCTAGAGGTAGAAGATGATAGACCAGTGATTACGAGACCTCTTTCACTCCAGCCAGGTAGGAGGATTGGGAAGCGAGCAGCCGGAAAGCTGGACCTTGCTGAAATTGGAGTGTCTCATGAGAGCTTCACAGGATGCCGATGAGGTGAAGAGTAACAATCTGGTTCAAAGGAGATGAATTGAGGGGGTAAGACAGTGGACAGTACGTACCTAGGAGGGCCGCATGTCCGCTCATGATGGTATTGCCACGTCAGGCGCCACATAAGGCTGACGTTAGCTTGATACCGGTAGGTTTGGAGATAAATACAGCAAGAGCATATCCGTATGAATGCATCGACAGTTGGCAAACGACCCAGCGCTAACCAGGTAGAACTTCGAAGCCATCACCGCAATCTTGTACAGTCACTGTCCTGTTCCGCCGGTTTGCCGTCAGTTACCTCCCAAGTGTCACAGAACGCCGGCCAGCTGCTCGCGTGATAGCGCTTGAGACGATGTCACCCAGCTATAATGCTTTCACGGAGATCTTGCTGCCTTCGCATCGTAGTGCAAGTGCAAGTCACCAGCAATGTCACTGCATGCCAAACGAGCAGACCTTGTTTTGTATATATGTATTGGGCAGCATCCCATCCTCCCACTTGCTCTCACCATAGGACAATACAACTTCGACATACAATTGTGTACGAAAACATCCATCCGTGTTAATTGGATTCCAGCACCGTTACCTGATCGAAGCATCGAATTCAACATGGCAACCAACCTATCCAATATGTCCCCGACAATGCTGGCGCAGTAAGCAAAGATCGTTATAATCAACGTCAACACATTGCTAATGGGGTACTGCAGGCTCAAGAAATCATCGAAGACCATCACGATCTGCTGGAAGCCAATAGCTGAAGGCGATGCGATCGTTCTCTACGACGGCTATCCAAAGGAGATTGCGGCAACATTCAGCTCGTTCATTCGATCGAAGTTCCCTTCGACCAAGTCTCTCACTCTCGCACAGATGCAGATCCGTAGAGAACCCTCATGTATCACAATCATTTATCTAAAACGAGAGTCGGTCAAGAAAATCCTCAGCTGGATGGTCGACTGCTGCAGCGGTACAGGACTTAAACAGTACAAGATCGAGGAGAGTAAGCCCGTCATAAACGCTTACTTCGACCTCGGTGTAGCAACGTGTTACACGCCAGCCTGATCACAGATAGGCCAACGGAACAAACACGGCCGCTAAGCGGCTAGCACGACTTATAAACTAATTAGAAGAAGTACTAGAGGATAACTGCTATATTAGGTACGGCGTATACTCTACTAGGACTATTAGCCCTACTATAAAGCTAATAGAGCGAATAGAGTACGTAAAGGATATATACTAATTTAAGTATAGCTACTTATTTAGATAGACTCTCTATAGTTAACTTATATTATATACTTACCTTTACTAGTTCTAGCTAGTTTCTAAACCTATATTAATACTCTCTACTATATACTACTCTATACCTTATAATAGCTAATACCTACCTAAAGTACCTCTAAGGCTCTAATTATTCTTATATAGTTAGTCTTAAGAAGTACCTTTAATACTTTAACTACCGCTTCTAGTAAGTATAAATATATATAAGTAGACTCTAGTTATAATAAACTCCTACCTAAGAATTAACTAACTAACTTACTAATCTTATAATAAGTTTAAGAGTACTAAGCCGAGCTAGTATAGCCGAGGAAGGTACTTCCTTATTTAAAGTAATAATAGAAGCCCTACTATTAACGATCTTCTTTATACCTTTTAAATTTAAAGTAGCCGCGCTAGAGCTTTTTTATAAGAATAAAAAGAAACTCTAATAATTCTTAAACTAGGTCGATCTTAATCTTTTATTCTATACGAAGAACTTCTAATTAGAGAAATAAAAGATAGTATACGCGTTTATCTACTTAAAAGGTAACGTAGTAAACTAGTTTAAACCCTACTTTAGGGATTTTATAAACCCCGGACTATAAGAGATAAAAGAAGAGACTATATAAATCTTCTCTCTTTATTTAAACTTTAAAGTTATTATTAGTAAGATCTACGGGGATATTAACGAGAAACAAGAAGCTAAGCTAAAAATCTAGGCGTTATACTAATATAGCTTAATCTTCTACTACGCGTCTTAATTCTAATAACTAAAGTCCCGTATTACCTAAAACGATTTAGCCCTTACGGCTACGTTCTACGTAGGACTAAAGGAAGAAATTAAGGACGAACTATCTAAAGTTAGAAAACCTAATACCCTAGTAATAATAATTACTTAGTTATAAACGATTAACGAGCGAATCTATAAGCGGAGGCTTAAGAAATAAGAGAAAGATAATTCCGCGTTTAGAGCGTTAAATAAACCTAATACGAGTAAATCTAAGTAGTACTCTAAGAACTACTATAAGCCTATACTTATAGACCTTAATACTACCTAAAGGAAATAGAACTACCTAAATAAAGGAAAATTCTAGAAACGAGGAAAACTTACGTAAAAGGAATAAGATAAAAGAATTAAAAATAAACTCTATCTTTATTATAGAAAACTAGAGTACGTAGTAAAAGAATACTATATAAAGACCTAACTTAATAACGCTAAATCTAAAGAAGAACGTTAAAAAGCGAGAAGAAGCTTACCTCTAGAATAAACGCTAATAACGGCTACTCTAGTTAAAGAAGGATTTATTTATAAAGAGGCTTACGACCTTATAAAGAATATTAAGTAGAAAAATTAAAGACTAAGAAAGGCTTTAAGAGAACTTAACTACTATTTAGATAATAAGAAGGTATAGATTATAGCTATTACCTTTACTTACTTATATATTACTACTTAATATTAGCGATAGGCCGTATACCTAGACCCGAAGTGCAACTAACTAGCGATATACTATTATTTCGTATACGACTTAGAGACCGAAATAAAGTATAACCTAATAAGATTAAGACTTAGATTCTATAAGAACTCGACCTACCCCGCGAAAATAGAGGATAAAGAAGAAGAAGAATATATATATTAATAAAGCGATTTAAAGAGGATCGATTATTAAATAATTACGTTTAATATTCCTTACGAATCTAATAAGGACGTTAATAAATTTTAACTCCTTATAATTAATTAAGTTCTCGAGTTTAAGAAAGAGGATTAGGAATATATTAATAATATTAACGCCGTTATTATATAGGTAGTTCGCTTAAATAACGAAGTAGTATACTTAGTTAAGGCTTAATATAAGGAACGAGATATCTCTATACCTTATATTAATAAAACTATTCGAGAAGAGTACTTTTAAGGAGAATACGTATATATAAGGTAAAATATATATATACTTAGAAGAATACTATATTATTATACTTACTATTACGATTTCTATCGACGATACCGAGGAATAAGTAGAAAAAAAGCTAACTAAGCTTCTTAATAATAGCCTAGAGATTATAAGAACGAGAACTATACTTATTAGATCGTTAAATACCTTTATTACCTAAAAGAATAGGTAGAGAAAGAGCTAAACGGTACTTCTTAAGCCTTAATTTTAAGCCTACTTACTACCTTAAATTAATATTTAAGGAAGAACTTAATACTATAAGACTAAAATACTTACGCTATATCGTCTTAAGCGATATACTTAATAACTAGAACGTTATAATTCTTATTAATTCTAAAGCCTTAGGAACTTACGTCTATAAACGTATAGCTAATAAACTAGCTACGTTTTAAAAGAATAAGGCGATTCCTTATAATCTTTCTAGTATTACTTAAAATAGCTATACTAAAGTAAACTAAGAGCTTTATATTATAACCCTTAAGATTAATAGTTATAGCGAATAGCTTTCGCTAGATATTATTAATATAAAATATAATATTATTCTTAGAATATCGTAGTTAAAGAACTATAACTCTAAAATTAACTAGAGTAAGAATAAACTTCTATTCTCTTAATATAACTATAAAAGCGATTCTTCTAAAAAGGTAATTTCTTTTACTAAGGCTATATAGTTATAACTAATAAAACGAATATTAGCTTTAGTCGAGCTCGTATAATATTCTACTAAATATAAAGAATTCTAGGAATTATTCGAAGAAAAGTTTAGTATTAACGTATTACCTAAATATAAACTATAAAACTGCTAAATTAATATTTAAGAAGAGAAATACCTATACGTAGGTCTCTTATACTTACTTTTAAGTAAAGAGAAAGAAGCCCTTTAGGATTACCTAAAGAAACACTTAGTAAAGAGCTATATTAGAGCCGCGCTATATAACCTAAACTATATAAGAGTAGGATATTTAATCCTATTCGTACTAAAGAAAGATAGAAGTCTTTAACTATACGTTAATTACTAAAAACTTAACGATATTACTATTAAAGATATATACTTACTCTCTTAAATTAATAAACTATAAGATCGCCTTTAAGGCGCTAAGTTCTTTATAGCTATCGATATTTAAGACGCTTACTATTAAGTTAGAGTTAATAATAGTAACGAATAGAAGACTACCTTTTATACTTAATATAAACTCTATAAGTATTATATTATACTATTTAGCTTAACTAATATACTAGCTACGTTCTAAAAACTAGTTAATAACGCTTTACTTAGCTATTTAGATATCTTCTATATAGTATACTTAAATAATATCCTTATCTTCTTAAAAATATATAACGAATATATTACCTACGTTAAGAAAGTACTATAGGTATTAAAAGATTACTCTTTACTAGTTAAACTAAAGAAGTATAAGTTCTATAAATCTAAAGTTAAATTCCTTAGATATATTATCTCCTAAGAAGGAATATAAATAGACTTTAAGAAGATTAAAGCTATATTTAACTAGCTAGAACCTTAGTTTATTAAGAATATATAGGCTTTTCTTAGCCTCGTTAACTTTAATTAATAATTTATTAAGAACTATTTACGAATTACGATACTACTTATAGATTTAATAAAAAAATCGAATACTGTATTTACTATAACTATAAAGGCTTAAGAAGCCTTTATACTATTAAAGAAAACTTTTACTATAGTACTCCTACTAATAATCTTTAATCTTAATCTTTAAACGATCTTAGAGACGAACGCTTCTAATAGAGTAATCGCTACTACTATTATATAAGTTTATAACGACGAGAAGATTCGCTTAATCGCTTACTATTCTCGAAAGATAATAAGGCTAAAATTAAACTATAATATTTATAATAAAGAACTTCTAGCTATTATTAAAGCCTTTTAATATTAGAGAGTATATCTTAAGGAACTAAAATATATAATTAAGGTATACTTTAACTATAAGAACCTATTATATTAGAATACTACTAAATAACTTAATTAAAGATAAGTATAATAGGTCGAAGTATTAGCTATATATAACTTTT
>Ga0210040_10008623_pt1 | contig 12036 bp, 7 predicted proteins | sample CryGeyCG12114_NA_FD_185462 | JGI IMG/M metagenome (GOLD analysis project Ga0210040, IMG submission 185462) | Groundwater microbial communities from aquifer - Crystal Geyser CG19_WC_8/21/14_NA (SPAdes) (version 2) | ecosystem: Environmental > Aquatic > Deep subsurface > Groundwater | place: USA... | reverse complement strand
ACCTAGGGTCAGAACAGGTCTAGGGGAACGAAGACGGAAAAAGTATAGGCAATTAGATGATCGTTTAAATATTATTGTTAGCAACTACAATACTGCTTTAGGGACCATTGACTATTTAAAAGCAATTGCAACTTGCATGTATGATTATATGTATTGATGATACTTGTGATACTTTTTATATTGATCGTTTTGTAAAATTAATAAATTTGACCTAAATGACTTTTTTATTTGATCTGTATGCATTTGACTTTGGTGGCTTTGACGTAGATGTCATTCGACCTAAAAAATAGGACTTCTTTACCGCACACGAAATCTGCGTAAGAAGTGTTGCCTTGATTCTTTCTTATTCTTTTCTATTTATCCTTTTGATTACATGTCATAACAAACACATTCATATGAGACACCTATATGATATGTAAGTAACTAAAATAGGTCAATTTAGTAAGTCATGCTAATTTTTTAGTGATTTCGAGATTCGAGATAAGAGAGTTTTTGTCGCCGATGAGATTGAGTTACATTATTGTCACAGCATGGTACGCATTTGGTTATGCCATTCTGCATCGATTTAATTTTCATTTCATTTGACAGTTGACGCTTTATTGCTAGAGAAAAGTGAAAATGACAGCCTTGTTTGCTGGCTCTGGAAAATGTACACCGCACAAATCGCTGTAACTTCGAAATCTGTTGCTATATATCTGGTCAAAGGATGTAGGGAGAGCAGGAACTGCTGTACTGTACTACAATTTTAAGCGATGTGTGGCGACGTTGTAACAATTAATTTTCTAAATTCATAAGCACATTGGAATGCTTCTTTCATATCTAAACTCTCTAAAATAAACATCATCCTGCTCGGTTCGTCATCTCAATTAATTGCGGTGAACTGGCGGACAACAGTTTTTTAGGACTAAATTACCCTAGATATGGATAACTTAACAATAAGTAAGATAAGTTTTTCAGTGAATAAACTTTCAATATTTCTTACCAAAAACTTAAAACCCCAAATTCCAAATTGACTCAACGCCAAAATATAGCTCACTCCCACACACTGGCCTGATGCAAAATAAGTCTGCAAAGGTCAAGCTGGAAACTAGCTGCTGATATATCTACTACGAGCCCCATAGTAACGTCATACAAAAACGGCGAAATCTCGAAGGACACTAATTTTTTTCTTTGAGTTTTCCCAACATGGAGAAAACAAATTCAATGTGCGTCCCCAACCGTGAGACTGAAACAAAGTACAGTCAAGGATGCAGTGCACTCACAGATGCATGCGCCAGCTTTTTTTGTGAAATAAACCAAAAGCTCTAGTTGGCTTCCAACTTTCACATTTCAGGAAACTTATCTGGAACAAGAACAACAAAAGAGCTGGGTTATTTCTTGTGAAACTCACAAATGCAGAGGCAGACAGAAAAATATTTAGTACATAGATGGTTGTGAAGCGTTGAAAAAATAAGAAAGGTAGCAAAAAACGTAAAGGTTTAGCTTTTCTAAAGTTCCAAAACGAAGAATAAGAAATGGAGACGAATCGTATGATGATGAGACAATCTTCAATTTCTGGATACAAAAAAGTGAAAATATTTTTCCGAACATTTCTGGCCCATTTGTTTTCCCATGTGGGATTATGTGTACTTGTGGTTGGTTACGCTGTGTTAGGTGCTTTAGTTTTTGAATCCTTAGAATCTGGATTAGAAATCCAACAACGGCTGAATAAGACCCGAACGCTCAAAAAAGTCCGACAGAAGTTAACCTATCATCTATGGACTATTACAGGTATTTTTTTAATCTTGCATAGTCATATTTATACTTAGCAGAAAACGCGGAGAAATTCTAGACAACAGCGAAAAAAACTTTTCCGTCAACTTTGTATGTGTTGAGATGTTTTCGCCTTTTTTACTTCTGGTTAGAGTAGATACTGTTTGCAAAAGTTTCTGCTTGTTTGAATTATTTGTAATGATTTTGAGGCTGTGATGGTGAATATATTTCACAGAGGAATTCAATGTTCTGTACGAGCTCAATTGGACAGCTTCTGTGGAAAAGGAGCTGCACAAGTTTGAAATACTTGTCGCATCATCGGCAATTCAAGATGGATTCGATGGAGATGACACTGAACGTAAATGGTCTTTCAGTGGCTGTTTGCTGTATTCCGTGTCAATTATTACAACAATTGGTATGTAAACGACCAGATTCTTTCTTCCAGTCATTAACTGTGTTTTTTATTATAGAATTTGATCTTTGAATGATTTTTTTAAATGCATTTTTCTATAGTATGATATGTACAGTTTGTATGAAATAACGATCAAGCACATTAAACTACCCAAGAAAAAGTTAATGTATGAAATCCATGTAAACCCAGGTTACGGAAATACAGCACCCAAGACAGCAGGCGGCAAAACTTTCACCATGTTTTATGCAGTTTTTGGTGTACCACTGATGCTCCTATGGTTGTCCAACATAGGAACATTGATGGCCAACACATTCAAATTTGCATACTCTCATTCCTTATGGCCGTCTGCAAGAGGGAAAAAAAGTGGAAGCAAGCTCAAAAGCGCAACTAACACTCATGCAAGGAATGAGTACATAACCACAAGGAGGGGTAGCTACAGTCGTCCCATAAATCCAAATGAGCGTAACACAGACAAAGGAATGATTGCAAATCCAGTAGCTTCCGCTATTACGGGCGACTCAAGTGAAGAAATTACACAAGGAAATCGTAAACTGGAGCCAACAGTGACTACTAAATATGAAGTAGAGTTTTCAGAATTAGAGGAATCTGCTCAAGAACTGCTCATGGAGTGTGCCATGTTCAATATAAAAGGGAAACATGCCGACAAGCAGAGTCTCGAGATGATTGAGCAATTTCAAAAGCATTGCCATAAAAATAGACAAGGGAGAAAAAATGATTATGAGTATGACCCGATTGAAACCAACTCTCCGAGGAAACTTTCACACATGGAGAATAACAATGGGAGCGAGCATGATGGGCAAACTGATACGAAGCATCTTCTCATTGAGACTAGCCTGCAAGATATAACGCAATCTCCGAAATTAACAAGTGAACTTGGAGCAATGAAAAGGTCCATAATTTCCGAAGGGGAACAACTTAATGAGTTTTCCACATTGAATGAGGCTGCACCACAAGAGCACTTAGTTTTAGCATGTTCGAGTAGATTGAATAATGCTGGAGACTCCAGCAGTGGACGTGTGCCAGTGTTTTTAGTTCTCATCTTTGTGGTCGTGTATATTTTAGGAGGAGGCTTGATTTTCAGCGTGTGGGAAGGATGGGATTTTTTAACGTCGGCGTATTTTTGTTTCATCACGCTCAGCACTATTGGACTGGGCGACTACGTTCCTGGAAGATCTCTCAAGTCAGCTGGATCAGAAGAAGGTCAAGCTCAACTCATTGCCTGTTGTTTGTATCTTGTTCTGGGCTTAGCAATTATTGCTATGAGTTTCAATTTGGTGCAAGAGGAGGTAGCTATCAAAGTAAAAAACTTTGCCAAGCACATTGGTGTACTGGAAATGAGCAATAGCAATAGTGTGGCTGGTGATGGACGCTAAAGCAATGTTTTTATTGCTTAAAAACTTTATTCATTTGCTGACACACCAAAGGAAGCATAAATTTTCATACTAAAATTGGATTTTTTGTGCCATTTGCAAAATTTAGGAGGGGATAGTTGGCTGTAGTAAGTAGCTACATAATTTGTGCCCTGCAAATTGCCAATAACAGTATAACATCTAGAATTACAATTTTATCTGGTGGTCTCATCTCTCTATATATGTAACAATTCCAAAGATGCAGTTGCAAATCAAGTAAATAAACTCAACATGTTATACTTTAGTGCAAAACTTGACTATGACTGCTAAAATAAAACTGAAAGGAACAAGTTTGCTCCATATGAGTGCTAAAAGTTTGTTTACCATAACTTATGTGTTTTCATTACATAAGCACTTGAAGATACTAACAACCATAGGAGTACAACTACGCCGTTGACTAGGTTTTTTTTAGCTAAATTAATATGTGAAACCCACACGAGCGTCCTGACTTACCTAACTCAATCAAAAAAAGTACACACACACAAGTTGAAACTGAAATGAGTGAGCACCACGCAACTATCCTAAGCTGTTATATAACCTTCGCAATTTTTCGCTGGACTATTTTCTTTTGTAATAGCATATAACTACACATTGAATGCACTATTTTTTTCAACCTGCCACTGCCAGTTCCAGATTGTGCTAACTTCATGCATTTGTCACACTACACTTTAACTTCACAATTACTATGTAATGTGGTAGGCAAAAATTCCAACTAACTGCTTATTTTACTAATAAATAACACTAGCTTGTTAGTTAGTATGTTTTAAATGTCTCTTTTGTTTGCCTATGGAAGTATATATCTTTCTCATTAAAAATGAAATGAAAAACGAGCAGTACACAAACTAACGAGCAAATTTCTATCGCCAATAAACTAAAGGAATAACAAAGCTAAAAGGTATTTCCTCACGAGGTCATAAGTTACTCCTCTCGTTGTGTTTTCTTCATCTGTGCTCAAAAAAACCATTTTGATTGATTTTTCGTTTATCTCAGTGTTCATCTGCTGAAGCCACTATAGTTGGTCGTGCATGAAACATGACTACGTAAAAGGAGACTGGCACAAGAACAAGCACAAGGGTTACGTTCCATTCTCAACCTCTTGCTTCAAAAAACTACCTACAAGAATATGACCAAAATGAGCATCACATTATCTGGCCTCGGGACACTTCACCTCTGTATACAACATAATAAGCCTCAGTTGATTTCTCACAATGAATTAAGCTCACTTTCAAACTCAGTGATTATGTGACTGTACAAACTGTGATGAATATTACATGTCCTTTTGCTTTTGCCCTTTCATAGTTAGTTACATATAGTTAGTTGGTCACCTACCACTGATAGCTGTAAATGCAAAATGCTTGTTACACGCGAACCCAAAAAATGCTTCCCCATGGAACCAAAAACCAAAACAATTATGAGCTTTGTGTGACAAGTTTTTTAGAACCATGATAAGAGCAAGATGAGCTGTAGTCTGCCAGTCATTCAGTCACCAAGCACTTAAGTTGGCATTTTATACTGATAAAAATCTTCAAAAAATATCTAATAGAGAATTATGAAATTCACTGGAAAGTAAATTAAGAACTTCGCTGAAGGGTTGAATTGCCAATACTTTTTTTTCTGCATCGCATTATTAATATAGTCTTCCAATAGGCTACAAACAGCAAAACTATGCATAATGGTATAAACAGTCGTTCAACGATAAAAAATAGCGATGACAACTTATTGGGTTGTGCACATTCTCATGCGCAGAATATATGTGTATACATCAAAAAGCAGAAATACATTCTTAATGTACAATAACAACTTTAATTTTGTGCATTCCATCTTTGCAGCGCATTGGTGACGATAATATTATGGCCCATTACTTTACCCCCATGCTGTTGTATGCATCCTAACTCTGTATTAATACACTACTAGCAAAGAAGCCGCGCTCTTTGCAGAGAGACAGTCAGGTACATAAGTTCAGCTGCTTGGAGCAAAAATGACTATAGGCAAAATCTCCTGTACAAATTTTTACAAAATTTTGCGCGGACCTGTTTTAATGGCCTCGACTCAATTAAATTGAGCGAATAGCGCATGTCTTGCTACTTGCAACGTAACATAAACCACAGCAAGTGAAGATAAAACAATTGATGAAAAACATTCAAAACTGTGATAGACATCTATCATAATTTCTAAACTTTTGTGTTGAAAAATATGCATTTGTCGAATCCGATGTGAGTGTTTTTTTTTTGGGATGCTTGCAAATTTATGGATTCTCAAGTAGTGAAATTCGTTTCATATTACATGAATAAGTTTTTGCGAACATTAAACCTTTTTTTAATTTTTTGTTTGTTATTTTTCCTTTCCTAAAGAAATTAAAATTTTTATCCGTTTCTGAAGGAGCAAATATATTTGGAATTGTCTTAATTGCAATTGTCTGGATTTACAAAATTGTATTTGGATTTGGATCTTTATTGCATAATCATGCATAACAATTTTCCAAATCCTCGATTATGATTTGTCCACATGCTTTAGATGGGAGCCCATAAAAGTAATGCTACAGTATAGTATAATGTAAACATCTCGTTTTGCTGGAAGGTTAGATAAAATGTTTGCTTTGAAGCTTTTATAAAAAGATTTCATGCTTGAAATTAAAAAAAAACTGTTCCTAAACAGAACAAAATCGCAGTTAAGATGTCAGCTTACTGTGTCAAACTATGCGGTAGTTTTGCTGGAAAACTTAAAATAGTTTAGCTTTAGTATATAGGATGGTGTCAGCTACAAACTAACTGACAACTAACTACATTAACTAGCCCAGCATATGGCTATTGTCATGAGGTCTCCGCTATTTCCACTGTCGGCAACACCAAATTAGTTTGCATAGGAAAACATTAGGTGATGCACACGTAAATATTGAACATCTATACACAAATACACGTGAATAACACAGAGTGCATACTACTGAGTACATAAAGATGTGGTCATTTCCACTTTTGCAGTCAGTAGACACTGGATGCTGACATGCGAAACCACAGGTGACGTCTCTGGACTGCTCGCAATCTACAGCTGTTAACAGAACGCTCGGGAATACTATGGCGAATAGCCACTCAATCATTTAGTTGTCTCTCACTGTGTGTTACTAAACTAACTAAGACTTGTATTATGATTTTTTAGCAAAAGTGTTTAGTTCTCGTGAGTAAGTTTGACCGTTGGTGAAACTTTTTTGTGTGCACATGACTTACATATTTACACTAGTTTTGGTTCCCACAGCAGCATCTTCTATACAGCTCCAATTTCATTGCAAGTCTCTTCAAGTGCACTTGAATGCCAGATTTATCTTGTCCTTTATATTCCAACGAATGGCAGATGGTTTCGCTCTTCTCTATGCATTCAACATTTTGACAACCGGTGGAGCACAGTATTCTTCCTTTTGGTAAAAATAAATAAATACTTCAAAATTCGCTTTGTAGCAAATATACATTTTTAGATGATTTTTCTGTTTGCTTTAGTACTAATTGTGAGCTGGCTAATTAGGAGTTCATTTGAATATCAAGAAGGTGTGGATTACACAGTATATTTAACACGTATGCTCTAAAAATGGCCTAAGGTGGTTTAGGCAGACAAAAATTAGTTTCCATATTTGTATTTAGTAGTAATTTTTGATTCAGGAAATCAAAGTGATATAGTCTACCGGTGGGGTGAGAATCAATAAATAATTGCGTAGGATTAATAATTAGCGCAAAGAGTGTGGGATTATCAGGTCTCAGGTGCGTACAATAAAAACATGTTGCGCTCTAGCTGTATGATCATTTGGGAAGACAAATGATGTTGCATATAACCATCACTCATCGCTCCTTTTTCAGGTGGAGCAAACAACAAGCAACGAATTCAAGAACTTAATTCATTTGTACCATATTGTCACTTGGTTGGGTTCTGTATTCAAAAACTTGTTCGGGTTGCACACAGACACAGGTGCGTCTGGAAAAATAGCACAATAGTTTTTTTATTGTCTTATTTGGAATAAGTTTATACAAAAAATTATAGAGTCATTTCGGCAAAAAGAAGGTTTTGTTTGAACCCAAATTTACATTCAATGAAAATGACTACTGGTTAATTTTCTGACTCTACCAGAGTTTACACAACTGATGAACTTTTGTCGATTTCCTAAAATATGATGCATAAGTTTCTTTTACTGATATTGATATTCTCTCTACAGAATTTTATAATTTAGGAATCCCAGTATCTTTTGAAAAGTACATAATAAGGAGCTCAACATTTACGGTTGAACGTACTACCAGACTTTGGGGACGAACATGGTTTTTGTCCATTTATCTTGAACATGGTATAAATGGACGTCGAACCATCGTATAACGAGAAAGAAACAATTATTTTCCAGTTTCTTTCATATTTCATAATGAAACAGAGCGCATTTTTTACTTTGCTCTTAACACGATATGGTGAACCAAACAAACTATGGTGTTTAGCAAATTACCTTGCACCTCCAAACAAAGTCTCAATCACAGAAGGTTAGACCGATGCATACATATGCTTGCATTGTTGGAGTCGGCGAATATCACCCTTTGTTTTGCTTGGCTTGTATACATACCTAAACAGATTCATCTCAGTCAGTCAGTAAGTTAACTACTATAGTTGGTTATTAGTTACCCACCAATACAATAAGAATGTAGCCATAATTCATGTACACCATATAAGATGCTATTTAAATTATCGTTTAGTTAGTTGGTTAGAATAGAGACTGAAACTGCCTACGATTAAATCTTTGAAAGTTATTTGTTCACCAGCTTACCGTAAATCTGGTATTGTAACACCTGGGGTTATATTATTTCGTAGACCTCTTTAGAGGAGTAATAGAAGATGAAGTTTTGGTTCAGGCTGAAGTTTGAATACTGGATTTACGGTATTATAGTTGTGCAACACACGTAGGATTCTAAATGCATTTAACTTTTTACTGCGAACTGATTTCATTAAAGTTGACATGGCGCAAACTATAAACGGTAAAATAAGGAAATCAACCTTTCAGTGTTAACTTTCTAATTGAATTAAAATGTGCACATGAGTGCCCTCAATCCTGTAATAATTGGGTCCCAACTGTATTGTCTAAATATGAATTTGAATTATCTGTTTTGGTCAAGGTGGGCAAATTTGAATTGAATCCCACTTTTTCATGCTTTCAACCGGGAATGGGAGATTGTTCTGCAGAACAATGGCTTCTTCGTAACAAGCTTATTTACATATGGATGCAATTCAATTTACAATGAATAATATAAATCACCAATAGCTTGTAAGACGGATGACAAAAATGAATCGTTCCACCGTTCCAATCATGACTGCGTTTCATGTAATTCCTGCATGTAACTTTATAGCATACAACTTTTCTACCTGCAGATTCCACTTTTTTTACTTGCTTTGCAGTTTTTAAAGATAGTTACAGCTTTGGTTGTCACATTGTCAAATGGTTTGCGAATCTCAGAGCATAAGTGCGTGGGCAAAACTGGAGAGAAACAAGTTTTAAGGCCACGTTTTCTTCTAATGTGCTTTGACTTAAACGTTCAACCATAATTGATGTGAATGGTTATTATTTTTAATATTTAAATGATGGGAGAGTACGAAAACTTGATTCTGTGTTGATTCCTTGTAGTTGTAGTAAAACCAATTTGATGATGAAGAACCGTTTTCACGCAATTAGCCATACCGCATAACAGGGCATAGAAGTAGCACATGTATGCAAATGAATCACTGCGAATTTTATTATCCGTCACAATATGATGCATGTGCGAAACGTTATTAGCAAATTTTGCTGTCTTGTAAACGCTGTTAATTAGATTCCATCTCTCACTTGTACTTCCATAAATGACCATTCTTTTAATATCTTTCCGACCCAACGCGATGGAATAATGAGATGAGCCTATCGTCGGCAATTGCAGCTGAACCATTCCCACCCCTTTCCTTGTCACCCAATCAGTGAATTTTGTTCACAGATTAATTTCAGCTCTTTTAATACTTTCACGTTTGTTTTACAGGGCTCAAATGTTTATCTTTATGTTGAATCATGCCAAAGAAGATTGTTATTTCTTGGCCCATCAACACCTGCATGCTTAATTGACAAAATGTGCCTGTTTTGCACACGGATTAACGTGTTATTAATGAGGGGGATGATTGTAATTAGTAAAGCGTTACATACATTGTTTATTGCGTACATATCATGTGTGTTTTTTAATCATAAGCAAATTCAAAGCAAATGGATTTAGATTGGAATCATGATATGGCTTACGTGGCTAGAAACTGGTATGACTGGAATAAATATCACTTTGCAGCTAAGTGTCAAAATAAATTACGGAAAACGTTCGGCAAAAATTAACACTTTCATTGAAAGTAATGGCGTCTTTATCGTCCATTTCATTTTTAGAAATTGAAATCTTTTGCATTTCGCTGTCTAACATCCATTGCGGCATAATTACTCTCCGCCTATCAATTTAAATTCAATTGAAATCGTGTTAAAAGTCAAGCATACGTAATGAATTAATAATTGAGGTGCCAATGGTAACTAATTAATAACTGTTCATTCTTGACAAGTTTGATAATCTGTGACGACTGAGTTAGGTAAGACAATCCTTGATTTCCCACCGTGTCATTACTTTTCTCCCTTGAGCTGACAATGCAAATAGAGTCAAGTGAAGGTGATTCACTTCAACAACCCTTTGATCTATAGAGATTTGAAATTTGAGCTAAAACAAACTCCATAAGATACCACTACTCATAAATGGACATTGCATTGTCAATGCACTGCAGGAAAAATTGGCACTCTCAATGACATAACCTCTATTAAACAAACAATCTTCAAACTTGATTCGGAGAATGCAAATCAATGATCCCTCGATGGGAAAATAAAGGTACAAATTTGGCATTAGCTACTCCAAGAGAAATGCTAGTCTACCCTAATGAGCCGAACAACAATTCAATCACGCAATGACGATGATGCGGTCTCAAACAATTGAATGCAATCCATTATATAGGACCCAAAAAGGCAGTTTTCTTGGAAAACTCGTGATTATCATAAAACACTTATCTCAATGATTAGTGGTAATGAAGACGAAAAGGCAGACCTGGAATTTTATTATTGGTTCGCTTCAAGCTAACATTCTCAACCCGCAAATTTGGTCTGCTCTTGAGGTATTTAGTTAGAGTTAGTTAGAAGCTTCAAATCAAGTCTTCTCTCCCAGTCAGTCAGTCTAATATACTTTTACATTATTTATTGCCCTTTTTCATGTTAGACGTGTCTTTGGTGAACTTGTGGAGCTAATAGTCTACCTACCACTTATATGTATGCTCAGATCCAACTGTACAAGGCTCATACCATATGCAATTTTTAAGGTGATGCATCTACACAGTTTCAAACAAGAGATTGTGAATTGTGAATAGGACAATTTCTCTTCCATACATGGAAGTCCATTCTTGCCGTCTGAGCTAAAAATGGTGATCCTCTATGAGTACAGCTGGCTTAGATGTTATTAGCCAGCTAAAAACCCTTATACCTGCCTTTTAGAATCAGCCTACGTGAGTTGAGATTAGAAGACCCACTGGTGATATGTTGTTGTCCCCACGCAATATAATCAGCCATTACACCTATATGAATGACTGTGAACCCTAGAATTGCAACATTTTCATTCCCTTTCAGTTAAATAGCAATGAATAATACTTGTCGCTCAACCTAATCTATGACTAAATTATTGTACAACAACAATTATGATTATTTTGATGACCACGGACGACAAAGACATGTCCATCTCATTATCCTATGAATATAAATTTCAAAGTGGTCTTCAGATTATCGGATAGCTGTAACTGACAGCCCTTCGTAAAAATTATAACAAACGGTTCTAAATTCCTCATTCACTCACTCACTCAGTGACTATGCATGTGGACATCCAAACATTTTATGAGTATTCAAATTCTGAGGATAATAAAAATTTTCCAATTCGTATCCTTTCGTTTTTTTTTTTGTTATTCTTTTCCATTTCCCATCAGTGGATTTGTATTTTGTTGGTAGGTGTAAAAAGATAAAAATTCCATGCTCACATATTGGGATTTAAAAAAAAATTACATCGACTTTAAAAATTTGCGGGGTCTGTACTTTCTATAATTATTAGAGCTCAAGTAAACAAATAAGATTGCAGCATTGGTCTTGTCTGTTGATCGAAGTGCATCTGATTGACAGTTTTATCTTGTGTGAAGGCAAATGTAGGAAAGGATAGTTAGGTACCACATATTTTTCTACAACGACGGACTGAATGCCGCGATTGGAATGGCGAGTGACTATTTTGTTGTTTTCATGCAGTCAGTCAGTAACTCCGCTTACTCCACATCGATGATCACTTTTGTTTTGTCAATGATAAAACTCGAAAATTGGTTTATGCACCTTATAAGAACTGGATGAGGATGAAT
>Ga0210040_10008622_pt1 | contig 12036 bp, 7 predicted proteins | sample CryGeyCG12114_NA_FD_185462 | JGI IMG/M metagenome (GOLD analysis project Ga0210040, IMG submission 185462) | Groundwater microbial communities from aquifer - Crystal Geyser CG19_WC_8/21/14_NA (SPAdes) (version 2) | ecosystem: Environmental > Aquatic > Deep subsurface > Groundwater | place: USA... | reverse complement strand
TAAAGGAGTGACCACTTTGTCTGGGCTCATATTGTACATTATGTTAATTCATTTACGTGAGTGGAATCACTTAAGCCCAGTTTATGGTTTTAAAATTCGAGCATTTTTTTAGACGGCTCGTAAATATATGGAGACGTTGCAGTAAAGTTTTTGTGATAAAACAGACTTTAGGGAATAATGCGAAATTTTTTTTAATACCACGGAACTTTATTCAACTTTTAGCGTAAAGGGCAATTCAATTGTTTCCATATTTTTTACCGACTTGACGAAAGTGTGTGCAGACAAAAGTTTTCATTGTAGATATCAGATTTTGCACAAGCAAGCATTGTGAATCTCTTGTTTTTACGCAAAAACCTTTCAACTGTCATTGCGTATGAACTGAACACGAAATAGCTTTTAAACAATGTGGCGTTGCTGTCTCAACCCATTTTATTGACAAATCCTAAAAGAAGGATTTAAATATGCAAGTGCAAGCATTCACATTTGTAGAATTAGTGAATAAGTATACTAAAAGTTTTGGCTTTTCATGCTGTTTTCAGCTACAGTTATATTAGGACAACATTTTCTAACTATTACCTATAAGATGCGATAGATGAGGGTAAAGAATTGATAAATGTTGGCAACTTTGGAGGGTACTTTTGCAAGTAGCGTCATTTTACTCGCAAAGCAATCTAGAAAAACTTGGTCCACTCACGCAAATCATTATGCATTTAAGTTTAAACAGCAAAATAATTTATTAGTCCATCTATTCATTTTGTTATTATCGTAAAAAACCTTTATCTAGCTTAATTTTCAACTCTCTAATTATTGTATCGAATACAAGACTTAAAATAAGCCTTGCGAATAATAGCATTTTTCCAACGCCTCATCTACTCTATTATTGGTCACTTTTTAAAAGTAACGACGAAATTAACGCATACCATCACTTTATCTTGTCTATGAAAGAGTCAATCGGTGTACTGTATGTGAACAAACTGTATAATCATGAGTGTGTAATTTCTGCAAGCTCAATGAATAGAAAATGCACTTTGTCCATATCCAGCTAATGATTCTGCTCATTGCCTTCATTCAGACCATTGTTTCATTCTTGAGATGCAAAAAAAATCCGCTCCTTCAATCTCACTTTGATTCATCCGTCTATTTTCACGCTTTAATTTATTCATTATCCAGAGGTACATACTTATATACTTTCAATTACTTGAATAAAATAGACTGTGGCTAATTGAAAAAGCAAGTGGGCTTCAATTCTAGTTTATATTACACGGCGAAAAGCCATTTAAGTTGAAATGACGCATGGGTTTCTCCCACTATAGACTCATTACAACCATATTTACTAATTATTTTTATCTACAAGCGTTTCATTTCGTGGCTCATTAATTCTTTCGCTGCCGCGATGCCCAAGTATGGGACCTTTTCCAAGAACAATTTCATTACTTACCTATTTGCCTTGGCTTCATTAAATTAAAATTTCTAGCAATCTGTTCCATACCCTGCCAAGAAAAGTCTGATACTTTATTTACGAGCCCAGGATGTATCTATAATGAGCAAATTCCTTGAATCAATTCATCGGGAATTAGTTTTCATGTGCAGTCATTTGTGACTGCGACTCATACTAGAATATCTAGGAAAACTGTAAAGTCTACTCGCACAAATTACCCCAAATTCTAAATTACATTACAAGGATGCAATTTTTTTAGGCTTTAACTCATCATATTTTTTCATTCATTATCTGCAACATGTTATGAAATAAATTCGATTCTATATTCATTAGTCAGTATATTTCACCATCAATCCAAAGTCAAAAATATTTTTGCTCGGAATAAAAAAAATATTAACCTAGAGCAAAATGTCGAGATCTGTTTATTCTTGATTCATGAGAAAAACTAAACGCGCTATAGCTAGATAACTAACTAACTAGTGGGTGGCATGGCATATCATCACATAAAAACTGTGCAGTTTCTTACAAACAGTTAAACACCAGGCTGTTGATGAGCACCAGATGGAACATTTTCTTGAAGAGCATCATCCTAGAAAACAGAAGGTTTGAACTACTGTACTATTGCAATCATTTCTGAACTAGCCATGCCATAATCATATCATGTGCCATGCTCACACTCAATGCAATCCATCTTGATCTCATATTTTTTAACTTTCACAGAGTATAATGCACTCCCTTGCATGTTTTCGCAGCCATAGTTAAATAGTTAAGTTCTTTCAGCAAGTTAGGGTCGTTAGCAGCTATTGCTGCAACTGATTTTAAATCTAGCCTTGGCCAGTTTAGTTAGTTAGTTCATCTTGTTACGTGGAATATATGATCTCAAGACAGAAATTACTACAACCAACTATAACTAACTATAGCTAACCATTAATACTTTAGTATACCATGATAATAAAACTTGCAAACATGTGTAGCACAACAGTTACAAGCATTCATGTGTGAACAATGTCTAGGATTTGGCAATGCATACATGAATTTGCGTATTGAGTGCGATATTTTTACTTTTCCTCGTTCATCATAATGTATACTGTCAAGGAATTGGTTTAGTTTGCTGGTTAGTCGGTCCAATCTAAATAATTAGGAAACTACATTCACACCAATGCATTTCCATGACCTCTGTCAATAGTTAGTTAGTTAGTGTGCAAATTCTTCGCACACCTTATTGATGCAATATTATAAATATGTGATGAATTGATTTTGATGTCGAAGAGATTTTACAGCCTCGCAACTTTACATACTTACTTTTCAGAACAAAAACATTCATGAAGAAAATTCACCATTGTGAGTTTAGAGTAAACAAGCATTACCTTTGTTCAACGCCGTGTGGCGTTTAATTTACATTCAGATTGCACAGTCACAGTGTTGGTTAGTGTTGGAATCCGCTGGGTAAAAAATACTGACTATTAGCAAAAGTTGAGGTTCACACAATGTGGGGCTCTCTTCATTTTCAGGCTTGACAAATCGTCAAGTCAGTGAAATAAATGCAAATGCTATATTTTGTGTCCATATTTGGGAGCCGCGGTTAACAAGTTGCTCAGGGATTTGTGTAATCCATTATTTGACGAGTTCAGTTGGAGCCCAAAAAAATACAAGCTGTTGGTTGAGCTCAAGGGTTTTCTATTGTTGTTGTTGTGTGTGCACTCTCCGTTTCTTTTTGTTGATGACGGACAAAGATGTTGTTTGTGAAACTAAAAAGATATAAAAAATTGACTTATTAGTTTTTTGATCGTGTTAAAGTAGCTGACTACATTCCTGTTGCTAGAAGCCATTGTTAGTCGCTAGCTAACTATTAGGTTTTCTTCTTGGAGTAACAATTCGTAGTAGTTAGTTAGTGAGTTAAATTCTGTTGTTTGTTGCCCTTCAGTTTTTTTTTCAGTGCACAGACAATACGACCAGAGCACATTAAGTTGCAAAAGTTTGGCCAAAATATAATCAGGTGTCATCGTTTGGAAATGATCTACCTCTGGACTGTGGCGTCACTCGTAGATAGCATTTGTGTATGCAATAATGCAATATATAAAACTACATAACATAGGGTTGAATCTGTTTTTGAATAGAGGTTTTAATCCAAGTACTCCATTCTGGTGGAGCGGTAGGTGTACGCAAAGGTCACACTTGATTCCAGAGAAAGCAGAATATTTGGCTTGAGCTTATATAAATGAAATGTAAATGTAAAGTCTGCACAGGGTGAATTTAAGGACTCTCCATTTCTCCCATTTTCAATCCAACGTATTCAGCCTTTGAATTCAACTGTAACTTTCCCACAGTGTCGGAAGCTTAAAAACATGACATATTCATACCGTATTCATATTGATCCTTTTTTTGCCATTTTACTTATCTTTGTGTCATTCATCGACTCACCTAGTACTTCTAAACTTTTCTTTTCGCAGTGCCAATAGTTCTTTGGGATTTGATCTCCTCACATATGAGGCAAAAAGGAGCGTACATGATTCTAAACTAGTGAGGAAACCTACAAAAGTCAGCCACTCACCACTACCTACCAATAATAACATCATCCTCGGCAGAACTGAACCCGCCCAGTTTTCAACAACAACAACAGGAGCAGACAACTGGGTCGCTTGAACACTGAGCTGCTCAAGCGATGATGAATACCAACGTGACTGTGGACGATGACAATGTGGGCAGAAATGAGTCCTGGCTGTTTAACTCAAGCTTGAAGGGAGATGTCGGGATCGAGGATCCCCAGTTTCCAAACTACGTTCGTATAACGTCCACACTGATGTGTGCTATCATTCTGTTGATTGGGATCATCGGGAACATGCTAGTCCCTTTCGTCGTCTGGAAGAACAAAGAGCTCCGAAGCTCCACAAATATTTTCCTTGTCAATCTCAGCTTTGCAGATCTTCTCATCCTTTTGGTGTGCATGCCACCCGTCCTTATTGAGCTTCACTCAAAACCTGAAGTATGGGTTTTGGGAGCAGCCATGTGTAAGTGATTTCCTTCTTTTCCTTTCTCACACACACACATGGGGACAATTTTCAATTTATGAACAAGATGACAGCCACATTTGCGTAAAAATCTGCATGCAAGAAACTGTTGCTTTAGACTTAAATCTTGGGTAACAATGAAATATATTCATTTGACGCGCGCAAAAAATAATGGATCTGTCATTGTGGTAGAATCATTTGGTAAATCTGTAGTGTGTGTAAATCCTTTTGAAAGCTTAGCAGAAAGAACAAGAGAGGATTTATGTCTAATAATACACATTTTCACGCGCTGTGTGAATAGAATTCCTCACACGTGTGTTGTCTTTATTTTGCCATCATGTAATACAATAAGTTTTCTCCAAATATCACAGCCCCAGTTTACCATTATCCATCCCATACAATTCAATGGTGTGTCATGTAGTGTGTACATTATATGGCCGCTTAAGAGTATTTACTTTAGTAGTGAGTGGGAAAGCAGCTGATTATCAGCTCGATTCTGGCAATGAATGTGACAGGAAATCGTTTATTTTTGCAAACCTATAGGGCTTTCATGATCCTCAAAATTATTCACAGATGCATATAGTATGTGCCTGTGATCCCACCAGCATTTGATCATATTACGTAGATGCGTATTCTGTTGAGCAATAATGCGGGCACGCATACCATAATGTTTGCTTAAGCCTTTGGTGCGTAGTAGTAGTGAAAATGTGTATAAGTTTTGTTGGTTAGTTGGTTTAGAGGGTTTAGACTGCGTGCTGTTAGTTTTCACTGTAAACTGACTAACACAGTGGTGAATTTGACATGACACTTGTGCCTATATGTGCTAGGTTGATGTGAACTTTCAACTCGTCTACATTTGTCACCCTACTTAACTGATAATTCATTCCATTCATTATATGCGTACATGTATTTAGTTTGTATAGGATGTAACAAGGTCGTAAATGCGTGTTCCAGCTAGATCTCCTAATTGATTGCGACGAACGCAGTTTTAGATGTTATTTAATGTCGGAATGAATGTACAGGGAGTCATTATTGGTTTGGGACCATTCACATATGATGCCTAGAATTGAGAGGGGGAGAGGGTTTTTGAAAATGGACGTTGATGCTAAAGTGCAATAAAGGTAACTACCACAATCGTAAATTTTAAGGGGGGGGGGGGGTAAAAAGCTTGAAAATTCTTGGACGTCATATGTGAATGTTTCTTTTGCATATGGAAGTCAGTTACTTAGAACATGGGTTTGGCGACCTAAACAAACCATCGCGTGCAGTACACGTGTGCTGTGAATAAATGAGTAAAAGTCAAAAGCACTTAGCATTTGGGGATTCAGAGATAAGAGGAAAGAATATAATGTATGTGAACGGAGCTCATTGTCTTACTTGCCTTTTTAGAGCTAACTAACTTTAACTTACTGACTATCCAGGGCAATAGAGTCTAGGTGATATATGTATTACGTACATGATGTAACTGATGATGAGACGATAGGCTTTTTAGATTCCGAATGCTTACAGTTGGGTAAGTTGGTTTCGAAAGGAAATGGGAACACAAATGCTCTAGTTTCAACCACAAGGAAGTATAGAGTCACTTTTTGTTCCAACTTTGTTGTTTGTTGATGATATTTATGTGTACGTTTTTTGTGTAATGATGCTCAATATTTCAGCATTTAGTGCAAAAAATATCGATGGGTGAAATGAGAGGGAATAAGGAGGTCATTTCCGTCTCCTCTGTATATTGATTGAGTTTCAATTTCAATATTTGTATGAAACATCAATTTTTGCACTTGAAGACAATTTAACTCGGGCACTCAATTCATTTGTTAAGTGCTCACTCTGTCAGCATGCATATGAACTTGCCACATTATGAACTTTCACACGTAGCTGTTGCATGTCAGAATTTTTTGCTATCTACAGATGAGCCTGTACGGTGCACACATTAGCTTGTGAGCTTATGGATTGGAATTCAGAGTGATGATTTTTTCTAGCTAACTAACTAAATAAAGAATTTACTTCAATGTAGTTTAGCAAGGGATAGGAATACATATATTCAACAGTTGCAAGAATTTGCTCCGTCTCTGATCAATTGCTTGTCACTCAGTGCCATTATGGGTTGTTGCACAACTTTAGATACGAGTCATTAGAACTGCCAAAATAAAAATGTCACCAAGTGTGTAATCTAGAGACACATGGAGTCCATCTATACATTGGCGTTAGCCTCAAAAGTTTCTGAAAGTCTACAAAGACCACCATGATGAGAAGAAATGATGCATTCATGATGGGAGTCAGTAATCACTGTAGAACCGAATGGCATCATCCTCGTTCATGAAAATGAATGATTCGTATCATTATAGACCATCCGGAAAAAGGAGGTAAATTTTTCCTGTCCTGTGTGTGATGAATTTGTGTAGTAGGATAAATAGGATAAAATTTACCTCCTTTTTGCGGACAAGGTATACATCATATCATATCAACTTGATCATAACTAAATTAAATATAAGTCCATAAACAAAGATTATCAATCTTGATATACATTTCTTTCATGGGCCACTGGGTGAACATTGGTATACAATTATGGCTATATTTCATTATCCTCACACAATAAAACCCATGGAATTGATATTGTTGATTGATTCGGATCGGGAAGTTTGTACATATACTAATGTATCTGTACACATAATGAAATCAACAAGAAATAGAGATCATTAAGCAATTGCGTCTGAATTAAAATTAGGTGTTATACAAGTTAAGAATTGCTCCTAGTCACTAAATAGTATTGACTGCTGAATACTAGTGATGCTGAATTTAAAGTAGGCATTAAAAATGCTCCCTGGAAACTGTCCCATCCACACACACTTTGCACACTCATCTAATGAGAGTAAAATATCTTTTCGCACGCACATGCTTGGCATGTTCCCACATTTCTTGTCGAAACTAGTACATGCTTCAAATGAGATTAGGGTACAATATGGAGAGAGTAAGTGATGGCAATAGTTTATTAAGTGTTTTTTCATCCTAGAGTCAAGTGCTCCTCTTTTGCGGTCTCTTTGATTAGAACGTAATATGGTACCTGACGGGTTGCTCGAGACGTTGTATTAGTGATTGTCTTCCTTCGTTTCCTTCACATTTTGAAGGCGTAACATGAGTAGCTCACCAGATTACATCGCTTTTCAATAAGCACTCGTCCTCCTGGCATTCTATAATGAGTTGACAGTCAGTCCTGTCACTGACAAGGATATGAAAGGCAATGAGCTAGAGCGTCGAGTCGACTGGAGTTCACGGAATACAAATTACGTATGCAATAAGAAATCATATTTTTTCTCACATGTGAAACTGGTTGTTAGATTATGTGTCCATCATGCATCTATTGTGTGTATGAAGTTGGCACTCTAGAGGAAAACTGGGAACTTTTCTGCTACAAATCTGGTATTGACTGAAAAAATTACAGTCATTTATTCCTGCATTTGCATCAACTTAAAACAGTAGTTACATATCAGGTCTAGTACATATTTACTCATGTCGTGTGCTTGCTGACTAAAAAATGTAGACAATTTGCTGGAATGGTTTTCATACGTCGAGTGCGTAAGTTAGTGATACTGTGTGTAGTGCAGTAGTATGCAGTTCATATATGTCCACTACCAAATATGGCCAACACAGTTGAATTCTTTGTGCATGGTCTTTGGGACTCTATGTGTAAACTATCGTAGTAAATTATCAAAAGAACTTGTGCTGTGTTCTTGACAAACTTCAACTTGCTTGCATGATTATTATTTATGAGATGTGATTATTTCACTGCACTTTTAAAAACTGGGTCTGCATACTATAATGTGGAGGATATGATTATTGTGACGGTAACCAATTTTGGATTTTTCTTTGGTAGTCAGTTTGAAAAGTAATGGATATGAGAGGTTAGTTGTAGGATAATGTTTAGATTTGAAATGCTCAATGATTTTTGTGGATTTATGGGACAGAATTTTGCTAATACATTTACGACAAATTCAAATGTATCAGTTTGTCACCCGTGCACATAATGTAAATAGTTTGTATTTTCACCCTGTAAAATACTGTAATATCGTAACATTCATGTTGAGCTGAAGACAGATACATATTTAGAGCAAAAATTGTATAGCTGAAACTGACTCAAGTTTCTAACTAAGAAGATTGTTATGGGTTTTCGTGGGTACTTTGTTTAATAATTTGAACCAAATGTTTTGGACACATTCTGTAAGCAAAGAACCATTTATTGCCACCAATTCCTTTCTGGCTATCATAAGTCATGAATATTTACATAAGTTTGAGTTGATTCAACCGCAAAGAGTAATTTTCTCATCCCTTATATGCCAAAGAGATGTAATAAGCAAACAAATGTTTATGTGGCATCATGTATTATTGTAACTAAACCGAGTAATTTTTTGAAATCAACCAGCTGAGATAAACTTTATGTTGCACATATATTTACGATCGCAGCCAATTTATAATCAAGGAAGCGTTGGCGAAAAGTTGAGAAATGAATGAAGACAGCTGCCAGGCGTTCCAAAAAAATGCTTTCACAGAATCTCCTATCCACTGTAGCCACCCACATTTGAGACCATGTAACTTTTTGATTCACTATACAAATGCTTGTGTGGTGAACAAGAAGTGAAAAATGCAAAAGATGTTGTTTCGACTGATATATGACCTCTTGCGTCCATTCTCTCATGTATTAAGATAAACTTGAGTGCAGTAATATATGGAGGCAATTATGGGCAGTTGTGACGACCATGATTATCATTGTGTGAAAAGGGATTTTCATGTCTCCAATTTGTGTATCCGTCACAATAATACTACCATACATGCAACGTCAATTTATATTGTTAGCTTCTATCTTTAGCACTTTGCGTTTTTAATTTTGCTGTGAAACAGATTACGTAACATGTTTACATAAACTATGACACAAAATTCTGGTGTTGTTTGGATTAGCTCTTTGAGTCAAAGAAACTCTGAATCCTAGCTACTGTGAGTAATTTAAAATTGATTTAAGTGAAACTAATATGTGAACAGAGATTCCAATTACCTGACGAATTCGGCAATTTTCCCGGAATTTAAATTTGTTTCATTATTGATCTTAAATATGTATCATCAATTGAATGAATCTTCCGTTACTGTACTAATCGGGACAAACGATGACATTGCTGTCATATAGTATTAAAATTGTATCATGTCGAGTTTGAGTTTCTGTTCTTCTGGCAATGGCAATGTGCCCAGTCACTTATTCTGAAATGAATTTCGCTAAATATGAGTGAGGAATTCAATAACTTACCAAAATGTTGTGAAGGTAATGAAAAATGAGCTATCAGATTTATTACTTTTTTTACGTAAAAGGAAGATTGATTCTGAGTACACAATTGGGTTCAGTTGTCACATAAGTCATGATTATTATGCGTAATTCTGTTATTTGTGAACGTAATGCAGTTGACAAGGCTCTAAAAATGGTCATGACGTGAAAATAGAGTTGCCTGACCAACCATCTTACATCCCACATTGTGTATGGGTCGGCTCAAAAAATGTAAATTTTTATATATTACCCAATTGCAGTCAAGTCACATAACATCCCAAAATATATAATATTTTCAGACTCCTTGCATGATAAGTGTACAGGGCCATTGTACGGGTTTTAGAGTGCAATTATGGGCAAAACGTTTCCAACTTGAAGCGGAATAAAGAAATATAAATTCCCTTATTTATCACTCCACTATCCTACTCTTCTTATTGAGGTAGGCAAGTCATTCTTTATAAATTGCACATATGTGGGGATGTCATTGATTAATTTTTCCTGACCCCTTGTATGACTGCATGCCATTTGTCATTTGGGTACTCGTACCCAATCCAATGTTTACATTCTCTTCATATATTCGAACACAAATGTTGTCACTAAATTCCACTGCAGTAAATATTCATCCCATCTGTTTTTCAAGTGTATGGAAATGAAAGACAGTATATCTGGCCAGTGATGTCGAATTTGGGGCTACAAAAAGCATGCAAATGTTCAAATATACTTTTGAGATTAAAAAAATTGTGGTTTTAAAATTCAATGTGGAGACAATGATACAGAGCGTTTGGTTTTAATTTTAAGTCTAGATTGTAAAAGAGAAACTAGAATATTTTTCCCGTAGATTGTGGAATCGTTGAATTCCTAGAAATTTTCGGTCCCCTATCAATGAATTCAACCACTCATTTTTTTACTTTAGTGATTCAAGCTGAAAATATTTGGTAAACAACAAAGGATAAATCTATTATGTATAGACAGGAAAACATGTTAATATTGTGCATTGTGAAAGTTCTTTGCTCAGACGAAGACAATTTCCTGTAACAGTTTGTCAAGCACACATAACAAAACGTTGATGAAAACTTCCACATCAGTTGTCGATCTTTTGAACACACAAATTGAAATTTGACACAAATATTGTTCTCAAATGTACATCAGTAATGTTTCTGAAGGTTTGAAATAAAGTATTATGTTTGTAGTTTACATGTTTTCGTCTTTTTTGCTCTCCCAGGATTGTCATGCACATACGCCGTTCAATTATTTATTTCTATGAAATTCAAATAACTCGTTCAATTTAAAGTTTCGCAAGTATAAACTTTTCATAGGCAATTCCTTACTTTCCACTGCGCCATTAAAATAAAATCGAACAAACAGGATGGACGCAAATAAAATTAATCGTTTTTTAATTTTCACCTAGTTGTAGCTCATTAGTGGGCTTAATATCCTAAAGATTCTTGAAAACTCAAACTAACGACAGAGATGCGTGCCAGTAAAACAATAAAAATAATATCCTTAAAAGAATTGTCAGTTTCGTTCTTGTCCATTAATTCAAAATCTGAAGCACCTAGCAGCGATGGCGATTTCTCTACGGTTGCTTTTACTTCTGCATTTTCAATGCGTTTCAATTAAAATTTTAGAATTTTAGTTTTAATCATTCGATGTATGGTTCTGGTTCAGGTTCTCCTTCGCTTCTTAAAGTGACTGGGAACAAAAACTAAGAAGTAGCAATTCTCCAACTCAATCGCTTTTGGAAAAATTGCAAAGATTTCATTTTGTATCATTTTATAACTCACTTTATTTAGGGTTTTTGTGGAGGTATTCTAGAAGTTGGGCAGAATTTTAAAAACACCCCCACACCCACACCCACACGAAAACCATAGAAAACGAATCATCGTTGCTGCTTATAGAAGCTCAAAGCCGTATAAAATTTTGTCTGATGGCTTTTTTAACACATGTAAGACACAAAACGCGCGTTTAATTTTGAAATGGACCAATTAGAGCATCTTCTGCACCAGCTCTGCACCAATGAGTGTGTCTTCTGCACTTTTCTGCACAGCTGCTATACCCAACGTCACAGACATTGCTATGCATATTTTGTGTGCTTCCCGTAGAACATGTTCTACGACGTATTCCCTGCCAAAACGTCAAAAAATGCGTAAAGTCGAAGCACCCCCACACCCAAAACACACCCACACCCCAAAACACCCCCACACCAAAAAAAACCCTCAACGCCGAACTTGACAAGCTGAGTCTAAAAATATTATGTAACTTTTAAATTAGCTAACGTAGATTTG
>Ga0210040_10008620_pt1 | contig 12040 bp, 9 predicted proteins | sample CryGeyCG12114_NA_FD_185462 | JGI IMG/M metagenome (GOLD analysis project Ga0210040, IMG submission 185462) | Groundwater microbial communities from aquifer - Crystal Geyser CG19_WC_8/21/14_NA (SPAdes) (version 2) | ecosystem: Environmental > Aquatic > Deep subsurface > Groundwater | place: USA... | reverse complement strand
TGTGTCTTCTACGTAACGAACAACAATTGACGTTTTTCCGACGCACCCTTCCCCCAAAAGAACAATTTTGAAAGGGTATACTTTAGAGCCACTTGATGAACCGGGTTGAATACTCATTTCAACGAGAACACAATGAACCTCCCAATAAACTCCGAGACTAGACTATGAATGAAAGATAAACAATTTAAACCTTTCAGGTCGCGAAAAAGTTTTAATAATTGGGCTCGCCACTTCGTTCATTAATTTGATATTGATCAATTGATAGTATCATGTAGATGTCATATGCGAGCGAACTTTAATGGTGAAATGACATAACAACAACAGGGAAAGCTTTTTCACAATTGTGACCTTTATATTCTGGTCCGAGTTCATTTGATAGAAGAAAGTATACTACTTTTTTAGATGGATCAATCAAATATATGAAGGTAACACTCAAGTTGCTTGTACACTCTCACTTATATCTACTTCTTTTTCAAATAATTTTAATTTTTAACAAAAAGTTAAATTCTTAAAGTTTAAATCTTTGCGCGTAACGGTCACACTATGAAAAAATCAACGAGCTTGTGATTGCCGCGAAATTTCGATAAACCAGTTGTGGACTCAATTTCGGCTTTCGGCTAGTTTTTAAGGAACAATCGAAAATCGAACAATAGTTTTTTTTCAATTATTAAAATTGACCAGTAGTCTAGTCTAATTCGTTGTTGCGTTGTCATGTATGACAGTGACAGATAATGTTTTATGTCAAGTTAAGAAATAATACTGGAGATAACTTATAGTATGAGCTACAGGAACTTATTCACGAAATATTAATTACGATGATCAAGCCTAAAGAACTTTATCATACAGTGAGAACTCTGATCGAAGATGTCAAAAGAGATTACATGACATGGGTGATTCAGAACCCCTCACGAGCCACAGATGTGGAATCATCGGTGAAATTTATATCATACATCCTACAAGGGCGACTGCAGAGCAAGTCTATAATATTTTCCGAGCTCATTTATTGTTGTGCTAACCTCCTTGCTGTCTGGCATGATCGTTTCATTCGAAAACATTTTGAGGAACGAGAGGTTTCCTCCAATAAAAATCAGCAGGAACCTCTTAATGGGTCTAAAAACCCATCTTCATCAAAAACGTCCCCTTGCTTTTTTACCTCTAGTCATGTCCGAAGCCGGAATGTTCAAGTGGACAGGATAAAGTCCGCTCTTACAATTCTGCACTATGTAGAAGTGTTTTTAGAAATAAGTGCGAGACATTTATGGGGGGATTTGGGGCGTTGGATCATTGTTCTTATTGTACAAGCTGTCAAGTAAGTATTATCTTATGACATATGATATCCACCATTGAAGTCTAGGCATAGACTTATAAACATGGATGAGATGGCTTTGATCATATGATTATTAATATTTCAAAATAAATAGAACTGGCCTTCGTTCCGCGCTGTTACTTCATTATGAAACGGGAATTGTGGAATCCCCAACATTAAGACCGTATGAACCTAGAAAAGGGCGGCCAAGTCAGAATGGGATGAATCCGAATTTGGTGTTTATCTTGAAACACTCTGGACGAGTAGTTCGCAAAATTCATGCTGGTAACTAAATGCACACTCTTACTTTTGGTAACATTTTCGAGCAGAAGGAGCAGTGCAACATTTACAATGCTATTTTTCATTTTAGCTCCACCACTGAATCGTAGAGATTGGAAAATCCCAGAAGTCCCTTTTCGATCTTCGTACGTTGTGGAAAGATTGCCACCGATAAGAATGTTCGCAGAGGTAACTAATGAATTTTACTCTGCACTAACATGTGTTGTGAATTGCTACCACATTAAGCGTATGCACCATTTACTTTACAATGAGGGACCGAGGTGGTGGAGTTTTTCATCGGAAATTCATTTTTCAGAAAAAATTGAAAAATTGATTTCCAAAAGGACGGTATCAGAATAACATTGCCGACACAAACATTAAATTGAAACCGCCATTTTGTATCCCCAGATGGGGGTAGAGAAACTTTGGCCAGTATATTTTGAAATATTCTTTGGATCTTTCTCCTTCCATTGATTAGTTTCAAATCGATGGCATATTCCAAAAATTTCATTTAAAAATTAGCTATTCCCCTGTCTTTCCAATGTATTTAATTTCAAGTCTCCTCACGGAGTTAATTTAGATTTTTTTCTAAAACTGAAATAGTCATTCGATGTAGAATTTTAAGCGCTACCAAATGGTGTTTTTAACTCATTTTTTGTGTCAGCCGTCAGCTATGTTATTCCAATACCTTCTTGCTTTTGTTTCGCTTTTCGTAGCATATGTAACCTTAAGCGTTGAGGTTGCGGAATAATATTTTAACGAATTGTTGTAGACACTCTCCAAATGCTTTAAAACTATTTCTTCCATCAAAACTCCGCCACCTACTTACAAGCATTCATTGTATATGTTCGATCGAAGTATGTTCCTATGCAATTTGTAGTCTTTAAAAAGGATTTAAAATCTTCCTCTTTAGTAGTAACTAGTAACGAAGCGTTATGTTTTGTAACTCCGACTGTGAGAATCTACGTTGAAAACTCTTTAGCATTTTCATCTAAATTTTCATTCGATACTCAATCGTCCATGAATTACAGTAGAACGAAGAATCCAGAGAAATGAATTGCAAAATCGAGATCCATTTTTCGATTTTTCATACAAAAAATAGCACGTAAAAGTAAGTGGAAATATGCTAGTATAAGCATAGCCGGAGCCGGAAGCTAAGGATATGGAATTCTTGTAATTGTGTGGCAAACTTAATTGATGAAAGCAGATTGTGACGGTATGCTAATCAGTATGTTTCTGTGATTTATTGTTTTATAAATACAGGGTTTACTGTGTGTTTTCGTTTTTTTGATCACTGTGATTATGACGGAAAGCATCAAACACACATAAATCATCAAACACACAGTAAATAGCACTGTTGTCACACTCTGGATATAAGATATAATATTAATATTATTATTCAATGTCAATAAATGGAATTCCAACAGTGTAAGTGTTTTGCTAAACTGGCTGATGATGGTGATGTCTCATCGCTAAAAACAGTGCTCAACGCAAAAAATATTAAATTAGAATTCGAAAAAAAACTTTAAATCTTATATTAAGACTATCGTAGATAGATAGGAGGATAGGACTTGATAGAACCGCAAAATTCTGTTACCCTGTCTTCACTGAATTTTTACGTGTTATTATCCGTACGGAAAATGAAAAAATGGATCTCGATTTTGGGCCCAATTATTCAGGGTTCTTTGTTCGATTGTACCTCACGAACGATTGAGCATCGATGGGAATATAAGAGGTGTATATAGTACAAGGTGTTAGAAAGACTTTAAAGCATTGCTCACGACACGAACATATTGCGGGCATTTGTGAATGAGTGGCTAAATGGTAATGACAAAACTATGATCTAGGGATAAATGATAAACTTAACATGAACGTTTAATGTTGAACAGATGTTGCACATAATGAAGCCTTTAGCACATTTGGGAACATTGGCGGTGTGGGGGACGAAATCTTGGAAACCCTGGTTACTTAGCTTCGCTATGGACGTCTCTAGTTTACAGCTGCATGGACCGCCAAATCAGCTTAAGCGTGAAGAAAAGGCGGAATTGACTAGACGAACTTACGCAATGCTATTCTACCTGCTGCGCTCTCCATTCTATGATCGATTCACAAAAGCCAGAATCATAAACACGCTTCTATTCCTGTCTTCCAAGATACCCGTTTTTGGACGCATTTTTGAAGCCTGTGCTCTGGCTATTCCTGAATGGCAGCAAACATATTCTTACATATGGAGTCATCATTAGACTTTATTCTTTTTGAAACGAACTTAATGCTTCAGCAATTCATTTACTGGGGCATTCTGTATACAGGCTGGAATGTTTGGCATCTTTGAATTGATACCGAAGACATGTATTCGTTTTCATGACTATATATAATATGATTATGGTTATTTGATAGAAGAGTACTTGGTACAGTGATATTTTGGAGCATTTAGTATCTTTATTGATTATATAGGATGAATTGATTATCATAATTGATTAAACAGGATGAATCGATTATCATAATTGATTAAACAGGATGAATCGATTATCATAATTGATTAAACAGGATGAATCGATTATCATAATTGATTAAATAGGATGAATCGATTATTATAATTGATTATATAGGATGAATCGATTATCATAATTGATTGATCTTTATAATTCATTATTCGATGAAGATTCAAACTGCATTTACTCCTTTCCTTTATTGTTATGTATGGTATTTTATCTAACTTTATTGGATTATTTGATAATCAATCCTCCTCACCTACCCTATGTATTCCGACTGTAATTTTGCAGGACACTAAAAAAATTGGCATACCAGGAATACCAGGCTGGCGAAGTTGTTAGGGAGCCCGGCAGGGCGACAATTTTTGTCAGACCTTATAGTCTAATAGCAGGCTTCAAGGAAATTTCAAAATATTAGGTTACAACTACAACGTTTCTACACTCTGTGTATCATATTCAGAATCACACAGCTGACCAGTCCACTATTCTCAAATATAAGCAGTGCCGGTTAAGAAGAGTATGTATATCAGACTCGAACAGCTGACTATTCTCAAATGTTAATATTTCTACTTAAGAGAGAGTAGGTAAATTCGAGCAGTTAGTGCGCCGAAAAATCCTTCAATTTCTGCTTGACGTGATTTGTTCACCACGCACATAAACACCACATATTCCGTTTGGAATGTAAATGGGGGCTTACACCTTCTTTGTATATTTTGTATGATTGAAAAGTATTAACAAGTAATGAAGTCAACTAATCAACTGTTTTACATGAATTAAGTTATTTAATTGACTTTTATTGAAAATTCATTCCAACCTCTAATGGGAACTGTTTGGGTGATTATGACCCGCGTCCTTAAACATCCTTGCAGTTCTATAAATTACTTTTATTTAAAAAATTGATACCGAAGTATTATTATTTTGTAACTTTTGGAAGACAAGATTCTTTTTGAAGCCACAACAATCGCAACAGGGTTACTACTTGAAGAATTGCGGCTACTGATGAAAGAATCTAACCAAATATTACTATGTGATTATACTCTTTCATTTAATAATTACGCAGAATAGTATTATAAGTGTAATTTGCACTTATGGGGTGTGTAAATCAGAACTCATGGCACTTAGTTGTTTGTCCAAGTTTTATAAGTGTAATTTGCACTTATGGGGTGTGTAAATCAGAACTCATGGCACTTAGTTGTTTGTCCAAGTTTTAAAAAAACGCGTTGCGTAAACTCAGCCCAACCCGACAAATCCAGCAAAAAAACCCAGCCCAACCCGACAACCTCCGCAAACAAAAAAACCCAATTCAGCCTAATAAAACCAAGCTTAACCCAACTTTTTTCAGGATTGAATTCACGAGATCCCCATTTTATGTTTTGAATGTGAGTAATTGGGTAATGGCTCTTTCTTTTAGATCCTTGAGCCCTACAACAGATCCATCTGTTTTTTGCATAGTCAAAGACAATGCAGTTAAAACAGATGTGAAATCGCCTATAAATGCTAGCGTCATTATTATATCCTTGCCGGTTAAAATTTTGAACAAATCATTGGCCTTATTCATAGTTATGTGGGAAAAGCTACTAACAGCACCAATATCCTGTAGATCTGTAGCAACAGTAAACCAATAAAGCAAAAGAACTCAGATGGCATTATAGTTTGAAGCGATCCATCTTATTTCGAAAATATGATGCAGTTCAAATTTGGAATCTTTAAGAGCTTTTGTTACAGCTTGTAAATCATACCTGTCTGAGGTGGCAGTGTTCAGGGTGTGTGAGATCCCCCAGAGTTGCGAAAAAAGTGGGGGGTAAAATTTCGTCCGCTCAGAATGCCGCCGAAGGCGGCTGAGCGGACGTTAGGCAGCAATGGGCTTGCCCGCTAGGGCGATAAAATTTTTTTTTAACATTAAAGGCTTATGGCCAGCTTCGAGGAAATTTTTAAGTTTAGCAATTTTTTTACTTGTCAATTTTCCCTATTTATGGGATGTGTTATTGATTACTCCACACTGAAGTTTGTATTAGTGTATGTTTATTATGATGATTAGTATGAGAATAGAGATTGCATGTAGAGAGAAATTGTTTTTAAACATAATTTTGAAGTTATATTTTTTTAAATCATCAATTCGGTCTTTTACACAATGAGCAAATGAAAAATATATCTTAATATAATTATCATTCATGCAATCACAACAGAAATTAAATGTAGATTCGTAGCTATAACCAAAAATTGACACAACTGATTTTGCATTTGAACTATTCGAGAAAATAGCATTGTTAAAACTGATGTTAAAGTTGTTGAAGACAGGCAATTGATTCAAATTTAAAACAACGAACTCTGAGAGAATAAACTTAGGTAATATGAAGTGCCGTCAGTTTCATCTTCGTGCAACTCTTCAAAATCATCAACTAGTGGCTCCTCAGGTAATCTTGCACGAATTTGGGTAGGATTATCTGTACGCAAGTGGCCTTTCTGCAACCATATTTTGGAATATCTCGACGCACTAAACTGAGATAAAACTTTTGGACCATTTAGTCGAATTCGCAAAAAGTCATCCAAATGTTGAGACGTTAACGATGTCCTGCGGCTGGATCTGAAAAAATTAACATACATATGAAAAGAAAATACAATTCCTAAATTATATTGTAAGGTTAGCACAATATACCTTATTTGATTCAAAACAGAAAAAGATCTCTCTGCGTCTGCGCTGCTGCTTGGCAGTACCATGACTATGTGAATTAACCTTATTGTTGATCCCCAGGGAATCCTTGCTTTTAGGTAGAAACTCCAGAAACGTTCAGGATGTTTATCTGCTGCGACATTCTGCATCGTTGGAAAGTCAAGACTTTTGATGATTTCGGACAGAACATTTCTCCACTCCATTAGTAAAATATCCCGAGAGATCTCGAATCGCTCGGCTAAATCTGAGATTTCAGAGGATCCATAAGTGAAAACATCTGCTTCTGTCTTCGGTAACTTTGATGGCAAGAATATTTCAAATATGGACAAGCTTCCTTCTGGGAAGTAGAAGTTAATGTTGTTCACCAATCTGACTATAGCTTTCCTTTTTTTCACAGCGAATCCTATTGATTTAGAAGTTTCTTTTCCGAATAGAATGTAACTGCCGAACAGTTGTTGAAGAAAAAAAATCTGACAGTGTACAATGTCTCCCTGTCTGAACGAACTAATTTTTTTGAACGTAAAAATCCAACTTCTGAAGAGCCTTTGGTAATTAGAGTTTGCAATGTTGAAAGGAGAGTCGTTTTTGTTGATTCCTTGCCAATTAGGACACCACTGGTTGATTGAAGATTTTTAGAAAAAATCTTAATTCCATCATAAATGTCCTTCAAGGTCATCAATAACTTTCTATCCTTCAGGTTTTTCAAAAGGTCTGTAATATTGGTTTTAAATTTTTCAAACTCCGGATTGATAATCATATCTTCCAGCGAGCCCACTATTATTGGCCAATTGGCGAGTAAACTGCTGACAGCTTTACTGTGAGAATCCACCCAACGGACTCTGAAGAGTCCAGTAAGAGCTATCAGGTCTGCCTTGTGTAGTAGAAGTTGTATATTTTATTCACCAAGGCAATTGCGTCAGGGAAATATTCATCTTTTTTAAGCGTCTTCTTCACAGCTAATTCTAGTCTGTGTGGCATGCAGTGGATTTTATAAAGATCCCGTTCTGCCCAATTGGATAATATTTTAGCCAGACCATTATCTTTCCCCAAATTGACTCTTGCTCCATCAGAACCAAATCCAATCATGTTGTTCTTGATAACGTCGACTATACCATCTGCTTCAAACTGCTTCACTAAGCTTCTCAGATGACTTATAGCTGATTCATCTACTTCAAGTTCAATCAGTTTGTAGAAGTAAGTAAGTTTTCAGATGCTTAGACGCGAGGAGCTGCGAGAAACGATAATTTTGGAGTATCAGAGAGTTTATGATTCAAGACGTGTTTGTGAATAAACCACAAATTTGACGACTGGTATATGGCCATTTCAGTAATTTTATTAGAAAGTCAGTAAGTCAGTTTCACATCACAAAACTTATTACTACATCGGAGCTACGGACAGGGACAACATTCAATCGTAGTGAGAATTTATAACTGATTCTTGTGAACAAAATTTGACTTATTAATAACTGACTGAATAATGACTGCATAATTCCTTTATCAGTAATTGTATAAGTTACTCAGTAAGTTAGTTTTACATACGCTATCACTACATAATAGCTACGGACACTTTATCATAAACAGTAAGATGACTATGGCATGCATCTCAGATATTATATTCTGTTAAACTAACCAAAGCAGAGAGGCAGAGTGACACCTTGCAACATGTGCGACTACCATGAATTAAAACACCATCCACCACATACCTCATTACTACATCAAAGCTAAAAGCTACGGACAACAATCAGCAATACTTGTGAATAAAAAGACCGCACAATCCTTTTTTCGAAATTTTATTGAAATTAATTGACATCTAACAACATGTGCGACTAAGTTGAATTAAAATTACTCATAGTGAGAGGAACTGATGAAGATTAAAAGAGCGCAGTGCGGGGAAAATATTTTTTCCCCGCAACTTCTCCATAATCATCTGGATTTAGGTCCACATTTACATCAGTTGATGGCCTTCGCGTTGGGTCATCAGTTCTTATGTGGTCTTTAATCCAAAGTCTAGCGTATTTTGCAGCCGGAAATTGTTTAATGTCTTTAGCGCTATTGAAACGGATTCTCACAAACCCCTCGACATGCTCGGCATTAAGGCGATGTCTTCTCTCACTCCTCACGTGATTCATAACAGAAAAACTTCTTTCAGCGTCCGCACTGTTAGATCGTAAAACCAACACCAACTTGAGTAGTCTTTTAATTGTGCGGCCCCAATTTGGTAGCTCTCTTAGATAGTATGGCCAAAAAACATCAGCTTCTGCTTTTATTTTTTTAGAGCAGTAATCGCTTCGCTCAATGAGATCCGATAATAAAGCAACCCATTGCTGTGTGGCGTCGCTTGGAGACAAAGAAAACCGGACAGCCAAATTATGAATTTCCGAGAGTCCGTAATACTGAGCTTCAGCTACAGTTGATGGCAAATTATCCGGAATAAAAATTTCGAAGTCAGTGTATGCACCCTCAGGGAAGTACCCTTCAATTTCTTGCAAAAGTTTATTAGTAAAATTCTTGCGCAGTTTGTTAAAATCAGCTCCAGATTTATCGTTCCAAACTTCCACCGTTTTGTAACGCACTGTGATGGAGTCCATAAAAGTTGTCAATGTGCATGTTCTCGTGCTTTTTGGATCGGAACACACAGAGTCTTTGATCAACTGCACAACATGTTTACCATCTTTTTTTTCCATGCTTTTAATGATTTCAATCAAGTCCTTTCTTATTGCTTCTTTGCCCACAAGAAGACCGCCACTTTTCTGCATCCTGACGGACACATATTTTAAAGTTTCCAAACAATCCCATAGCAAAGCTAAGCCAGCCAAAAATGATCTGCTTTTGATTTGTTTCAATAGACCAGTAGCAGGTGTTTGTGCTTTTTCAAACTTCGCTTTGTTAGTAGGAGCAATTATATCTTCCAAATCTTGCACAAGAAGTATCCAATTATGAAAAATTCTCTGCACAGCCATTTCTTCCGATGCAACCCACCTCTGTTCAAAGATGTAATTCAGCTTCAACAAGTTGAAACCAGTTGCTAAAGCATTCATCCGTAAATGGCCTCTCCTTTTGGAGGAACTAGCATAGAAGCTGTAAATGCTGTTGACTTTCGTTGTCAATTGCTGAAAAAATGTATTGTCTTTCATTGACTTTGAGACAGCCAATTCCATGCGGTGAGGCATGCAATGGACACTATACAATTTCCGGCCTGCAAACTAGACCGCTTATATTTCCTGTGTTCACCGCTGCTCCGTCTGACCCAAAACCAACAAGTTTTTCTTTCATGTGACTTTCAATACCATCTTTTTGAAATACTTGTATTAAAGCATTTTTAAGTCCCACGGCTGTTTCGTCCACCTCTAACTCTACCAATCGATATAAGTAAACAATCGGCCTCTCATTTTCTAGTGTCTGCACTAGAACACTGAGAAAATGAAACATATCTGTTGATGTTGAGCCGTCGAGTATGATCGAGATAGGATCATTGTTGCTTTTGATTTTTTGTAACAGCCGAGCGTGCATTTCCCTTAAAATTAATTCCATCATTCTTGTTGCTCCATGCGGATCATAATGATGGTATCCGAGAGGAACCCCATTGATTTTCTGCAACTCCACAATTTTGGGGTGCTGATAAAATGGAACATTTGCTATAATTTCTGTGTAAACGGTTCGTAACATTTTGGATGTTGCTTCTAAAATATGATTTTCAGAAGCTTCAAGCTTTTTATTAACCGCGTCGAAGTAACGAGGCAGTTCATTCTCGTGGGCCTGTTGTAATTGAGACAACACTGTCGTGTGTGTCTTTTCTTGCTGTACTTCTTCTTGCTTTACTTCTTGCTGTTTTGATTTCAAATGTTTGTTCCATTCATTTGTATTTTGAATTTTATCAGTTTTCAAAACTCCTAATGAAGTAGACTTTGCTAGTCTAGGACTAATGGATAACTGAAATGCGTCGAAATATTTTCGAGACAATCTACATCCCATTGTCGACTTTGTTGGATTTTCTGGATTGAAATCGTATTGGAGCCACGTCCTAAGACTTTTTGCTTTTTTTATTTTCTTTGGAAAAACATCTTTTTGATGTCTTTCAATTAAAGACAGCCATGATAAATTAAAGTGGGAAGTGTCTTCCCATTTAGGAACATCTACAGTAATCCCAAATTCCGTTAACCTATCATTAGCTACTTGAACATTTTGTTCCCCTAAGTTATTCCTAATAATAGCAACATGCTGTTGCCTGCATGCATTACTAGTCACTTTATTGAGTTTCATTGCAATAGCGGCCGCCATCTGTTCAGCTCCAGCTTCCTAAAATGGTTCTGACACTAACTTGACACAGTAACCGGGCCCATGAATGTCGTCTTCACTCGTTTGTGTCAATGATGTCCCATTTGTAATCGTCCGTGCCTCCTCATTCACTGGACTAACAGAACATTTTCTTCTAGGCTAAAACTCGTCCCATTGCAGTCATTTTCTTCACCGGGTGTTGGTTCACCTGGTTTAAATGACCTTTTGATGATGCTGAACATCTGTTCATTGACTTATCCGTTTTATTTCCAACGTCCATTTCCCTCAAAATGTAGTAGTCACTTTTCGTCAGCTGTGGCGCAATACGCTCAAATATGTTACACCTTGTTATTGTGGAATGTTCATTCACGAACACTACCATGTCTTTTTTTAAAGTATGAAAAAAAAAAATTAAAAAATTTAAAATTTTCAGTAAATATTTTTTGTATTGGAGAAGTAATTTGCAGCACGCTTGAATTTCTCTTTAAATCCAGAAGGCGAGAGGTTTTGGCTGATTTCGCGTAAAAGAGTACAACGGCGAAAGGATTATCGATAGGTAAACGTGTAGTAGGCTTGGTATTTTCTTTTTATACCAAGCTGACTACACGTTTAGCTAACCAAGCCACGGTAAAGGGTAATTTAAATGGGAAGCTGGATTCGCTATGCTGCTACAGCAAAGCCTCGGTAAACCAAAATGCACACGTACCGTAACTCAAACATTGAGTAAAAAATGGCATCAAAGTGACTTCCAATATTATTTTCAATCAATGTATTATGTATGGAATCAAATTTTTTTTATTTTAGTTTCTAGTGAAAAAAATTAATACACACTATACTTTGTGAAAAGTTTAAGAAGTTTAAGGTTTAAGGGAGTGGAAAAGGGGGGGGGGGGGATTTTTTCGGGACAAATCTTGTTGGGGTAAAATCCCAAACCTCTCTCCCTGTGGCCATGTATGAAGCTGACGAAGAGATTTACAACTTTTATGACGTTTTTACGTTTTTTTTTATTTGTGATGAT
>Ga0210040_10008619_pt1 | contig 12041 bp, 15 predicted proteins | sample CryGeyCG12114_NA_FD_185462 | JGI IMG/M metagenome (GOLD analysis project Ga0210040, IMG submission 185462) | Groundwater microbial communities from aquifer - Crystal Geyser CG19_WC_8/21/14_NA (SPAdes) (version 2) | ecosystem: Environmental > Aquatic > Deep subsurface > Groundwater | place: USA... | reverse complement strand
TCAATGTTCTTTCCAAAAGCATTCTTGGTTAGCTTTCCATTGAGATTCAGTCGAATTTTCGCCTTTCGGCTCGTACACTTCTTTTTTCCATATAGGAACTGAGGCTTTCAAAGTGTCAATTGCATAATGCACGGCTTCTAAGGATTCTCGTCTATGTTCCGAAGAAATGGCTATCACAATACTGGCTTCTGTTACTGGCACCAGTCCTAATCTGTAAATTTATGCAATCATATGAAACCAAAAAATTAACGGTTTTTTACAAGAAAAAAGTCAAACTACCTATGCACGAATGCAATATGCTCCACGTCCCATTTTTGTCGAATTTGGGTGCATACTTTTTTCATCTCCGCTATGGCCATACTTTCATATGCTTCATATTCTAATCGGACTACCTGGATTTTGAATGCATAAAACAAAATCCTAAAATTTCACGGTTTGAAAGTCAATTAATATGCATGCATATCTACTAACCTTTTTATTTTCAAAATTATCTCGAGTTGTTCCTATGAACGAAGAGACTGCACCACATTTGGGGGAATTCACTGATGTAATGACGTCTTCTATGCTGATTTTATCTGATGTCAAGTTTACAAGATCCATTTTTAGCCTGAAAACAAAATTTGTTAAACTATGAAACCGAGTTAATTAGATTTCTTTGTTTTACAGCAGAACATGGCTTTGGCGCACGCGCGTCTCTATGTATATTAAACATGCCAATAAAAACCCAGCCTGTACAGCCTTTCAGTTTTGCAACGCAAAAGTAAATTTGTTGCTGTTCAGTTCATGCAAAAAGTATTATGTGCGATTGCCAAAAAACAATACCTGAACTAATTGGAGGAATGACAGCAAGTTCGTCGTTTGCACCGAATTCAATCGGTTCGTTTGAATAAATATCCAAGTAGTTTTGATTCCGAGCAAGAATAATGCAATTTTCCAAAGGCTTCAAACTTGGAAACTCTTCCAATACTCCTTTCAACGCGTTTATTGCACTACACTGTTTTGGAAGTTTCAGTTGACCTTCACTTAATTTTGTTTGTTCTCTAGCCTGAGCGAAGAAGAGGATTTTTACTGGGACCAATTCAGAGTGAGCCATTCCATAATATTATTTTGTGAATTTTTGTGATTTAGTAAATGTATTGGTGAGCATGTATAACTCTTCGTTACGAGGACAAAATGCATACTGAGTGGACTTGAGCGTTATATCAGCTGGCTATAATGGAGAGCTGGCTATATTTGGGCCACAAAAAAACATACATTCTACCGTTGTTGCTTAATTGTTTCCTTCTGTTGACTAGATAATACAATCTTAACGACTTTTAGCTTTTGGAGATGTGGAAAAAAACCTCGGTAAGGAGTCCTAAACTTTCTACTTTCTGAACTACCTTTTTCTATTAAAGCCATATGGGGTGAAGTAGGAAAATCCTTTGCTTGCGTTCTAAATGGTTATGCTACCGCATATAATTTTAGCTATGCAAAATATTGCATATACAATGATCATGTAATTGTACATTATGTATATCATATATTTGAAATCTATCATAAAAACTAAATATTCCCTTCGAAACTAAAACTTTGTCCATGGTCTTTAAAGGCGTTTTTACGGTGAGTAGTGAACGACCTTGTGATGTCGAGTTCACGTGCTTTTTACCGCATTCATGCATGCGAGATGCAATGTAGAATGTGGACGGACAAGATAATTGTACTGGACAAAACAAACATTATATTCAAGTCTTATAGTTAATTACAAGCCCATGACTAGTGAAGTAAACAGGAATTGAATATTCACCATGTTGGTGTCGAATACATATAAATGACAATGAAAAATTCATATTCAGTAAATAGTTTATTTCAAAACCTAGAGCAAATAAGGATTACAAAGTGAAGAACAACAAAAAATTATGAGAATATATTTTCTCATCTATATATTTCCAAACCTTGAGTGAATATGACTAATTGAGAGAATGAGTACATTTAATATTATTTGTACGACAAAAACGAACACCAAAAGTTTACTAGTACAGCACACTCGGATTTTGTCTAATGACTTTGCAATAACTAGAGAGTCAGTCTATAAAATTCAAAGAGAACAACAAATAGTATTTGCATTTGTTTTGGCAACATTTAATACTGTGCCTGAAAATGGAATGTATACATAAGCACCAAGTGTACTTCACAAACAACTAGCTAACTGAATCCCCCAAAAATCACATTTAAAAAATACAAAGATCAATTTGAATACTTTCATCTACCGGCTAAAAATTCTTACGAATTTAATATTCATCAAATCAGTTTTGGTTATTGACTATCAGAAATTCACCCGAACCATACAACACACATCAAAAATTGAAACTATCATTAAAACACACGAGAAATCACAAAAGCTAACCAGTATGCAAATAAAAAAACAAGTGGAAAACTTAAAATTACAATGTCAAGAATCAGTCTCCATGTAATAATACCATCATCATCACTGGTCGCCATTATTAATTCGATTCTGTACCATTGTTTTTCACCGGAGAAGGTGGCAAAAATGCCTGTTCGATTAATTGTACGAAATCCTTGGCATGGACTTGTTCCGAATCTGTTGGAGCCACCAGGCTATTCATCACTATATTCGTTTTCGCATCCCAGTGCCACACGTAGCGATTGTCCATTGTGCACCTGACCAAATACAATACAATTAATACCCAAAGTTAGAGCAAAAGCATAAACAAAATCACATTAGCATATATTCTCAATTTTTAAAAACTCGCTTACAAAAAGTCCGCAATGGAATCCGGGGGCACTTGATAACAAGAAATTTTTGTATCTGGATTGTACCAATATTTCCTTCTCTGAGTGTGATCTAAACACATAATCCAGGGCTCTAAAAATCGACAGACATTAAGTCAATATACCATTAAAATATACGAAGAATTTCAAAAAAACTAAGAACCTTTTGTGATTTTTATAAACATCATTCCGGCAGGCATGATTACAGGTGCCGATAACCAATTTGGGTCAACGCTGCACACAGTTTTAGTGCCTTTGCCTTGATGAGCCAACATTTGATAGGAGAGCCTAAGGGATATTATATTTTTTAAGCCCATCAGTGAAAAAACAAAATAGATTTCCACCTAATATTCTACTCAACTCTTCTTATTCTTACTTTCCCAGGATATCTGCAATGTGCTCCATTCTAATAACGTGCTTCACCCGCACCACTCCAAATCCATCTCGATTTATTGCTCTTGCAAACTTGAGACACCATTGATGCCTGGATAGAAACAAATTGGCAGTTTGAGAATCGGATTGCATATCGTACATAAAATTATATAATGGGTGCACACAAACCGTTCTGTAAAATGCAAATGTCGAATATCTTTGCCCCCCAGAATCAACCCATCAATAATGTGCAAAGCTGGAGCAACTTTTTGGTTCGGCATTTTCCCAAAATATTCAGAAACAACTTCTCCATACAACAGTGTGGATTTTGGGAGTTCGAAATTCCCTTCAGAGTTGAAAATCCACCTACCATTGGAAAACCTATACAATTTGTTTCTTCCCATCGCTATAAATTGGTAAATTGTTGTTATAAAACCAATCATTAGGAAATGCAAATTGTTTATCAAGAGGAAAATAGCATTACTTACACAAATAAAAGCCCCGAGTAAAAACGCCCATCGGTCCATTACTTACTGTCACAATTCTCCAATCGAAGGGAGACTGGAAAATTTCATCTAAATTGAGTGGGCGAATACCTTCTTCTTTGATGGTCAAAAATTCTGCAGAAAAATTAAATTATAATTAACATACCACAACAGCAAGTTAGATTTGAATAATAATTATTAATAAATGTAGTTTTTGTATGCCTTGCCCATATGCTCCACACAATTCTTTCAATTTTTGGGATATAGGTTCTAATGAGATCAATTTTTTCATGTCGCCAGGTATCTTCCAGAATTTGAGACACTTTATTTTGGTCTCTATCATACGAGGCTCTTCTAGAGTTTCATTCAAGAAAAATGCCCCAGCTTTTTTTAAGTAGAATATTTGCCGCTTAGCAATTCTAGAAAGTAAAGAATACGACTGAATTCCCAAAAAACGTAGTTGCACATAATATTTCTACCCAATATAAATTTTCTTACCTATTATTGGCCTCACAGAAATACTCAAAAAACGGATGATTCAATCGCTTGAGCAAACCCAAGGGGACAACTTCTTGAATATCTTGAGCCCACGGATTTTCACCAAATTGTTTTGTCCATCCCCACATGAGTGAATGACAGTCAATCAAATATTCATAAATAGGATGAGTTCTCGATTTTTCCAACTTCCATTTGCATATTATGTATCGCTCAGAATTGGCAGGCCGGCTAGCCACAGGTTTGTGAATGCATATTTTTTGGAACGAAGATGACAAAAGAAATATTAGTCCCGCTGTGAATGGTGTGAAGGAGTCAAAGATTTTGCACACAAAATGACCTCCCTGTCTCACACTTCCTAATGCTATTGCGAATTGGGATAAGCAGATTTGCTTGCTAGCCACTTCTTGCATATCCTCACGACCTTCAACAGAGAATCCCTGAAAAGACAAAAAATTTATTATTTTTTACTGTCCAACACGGGTAGGAAAACGTAAGCAATAAAAAACTAAAAAAACTGACCCCATCTGCAACCATAAGATGCACACCTTGACCCTCCGTATTTAGTATTACGTGACTTACAAAGGCAGTCACATTAGCTGGATTGTACACATTTCCATCCCCTTGAGGGCCTGCAATATCACACAGGGTAGTAAAGGTTTGAAATCCCAAAAACATAGGTAAATGTAGGTGTACATAGGTAGTAGAAAGGAAATAGTTCATACCATAATATTTCTCGAAAGATTCAGTAGAGCAGTTGTAAAAATCTTCCGTTTTGAAATCCATTGGGCCTTTCAAGGTGAAACCGAACCCTTTTGCTTCCCACCCTTTTTTCAACAAAATGTATCTGCGAAAGTAAATTCAGTTGAAAATTAATTCGGGACGGTTGAATCATATAATTAAAGCAGAAATACTGAAAATACTACGAACTCGGTAAATCCTCCAGGGCCGGCGCAAACATCTGCAAAGTAGAACAGTTCCAATGGTCTTACTACTAGTGAACCATTGACATCTTTGGGTTCAGTCAATTCATTATTCAATAAAGTATTCAGATTGGCAAGTTTGAAGGCAGCTCTAGAAACAAATCCTCCTTTGCCAATTTCTTCATACGGATTACTTTTCTCTCGACAATTTTTCCATCTATCTCGGCCAACAGAGGTGAATAACGCCTAGGCCAGTTAAAACGTACGCATGGCGTTAATTGTAATGAGGTCAAGCACTTTAAAAGGTTAATTCATAGATATAGATTGTGTACCTTATGTTTGAAAAGATCTTCAAATATTTCCGGATCCACAAAATTGGTCTCCCCTTCCATGGATGTTTTTAGTGGACCAATAATACGCCACTCTAAAAGTTTTGCGAGTTCAAAAGGCCGCGTAGGGACAAAATCCATCCATTGCAGTTGTTCTTCAATAGTTATATCCTGTAAAAGTAACATTAATTTTATATTTCGAAGGCAACTCATGTAGTTTTCAAATTCAGCAATTTTAAAAAGTCTTTGAACCTCTTCACTGAAATTCCAGGTAGGTTCAATCAGTTTGGATTCCTCAATTTGCAGTTTTTCAGCCTGATATTGCTTGTCCTCCCATTCTTTTTTGTTCAAAATTATTTTTTTCACCTGTAATCGTACATTTTTTTAGTAAGTAATTCAGGCTTTATGAATCTTGATGCCTTAAAAAATCTCTCACTTGTTTCTTTGGTTTTTTCACATTGATAGTTTCCAAATTCTCAAATAATGAGCTGATGCTTTTATCATGATTATGATTACTGTCAGTGCCATGAGTACCACACCCGTTTTTCGTTTCATTTGGAGCTGAGATTTTCAGCCGTTTGGCTAAATGGGCGACTCCATTTGTGCGAACTCTTGAAGTAGTGCTGCCACCTTAAAAAGGCAGATTAGTTCAAAAATTCTACTAAGTTAAAGCTAAACTTACGATGAATTCCAAATTCCAACGTACTCAATAACAAGTCATTCCCATTGGTATGAGATTTGGCATTCGATTGATGCGGTTCATAAATTGCAGCATCGTCATAAACGATAAGATTTCGAGATTTGTGATCAACAGCAATGTGTGAATCCGGTTCGCTTAATGCAGGTGCAGATTCATCGTATACGATAAGATTCCTCTTAGGGGCTACAACACAATCATGATTGATTAATTAAGATAAATTACCAACGGTCCATTATTAAGTTCAAGTCTCCATTCACAAATAAACCATTACCTGGCTGTGGCTCAGGAGGCTTTGTTTCAGGTTCACTTTTGCAGATAGGTATGGCAGTAATTTTAGGCGTGACTATTTTTCTCACTGTAGATTCTTTTTCTGTTCTACGTTTGAATTTCAAAGCATTATCTTGATCTGATTCGTCGTCGCTGGATGATGAGCCTGATGAATTAATGAATATGACATGATTAACAACAACTTTTCGACAAGGCAAATTCAAGTGATCAGTTTGCATATTTTCAAACCAGTTTTTCCAACTTACTTGCAATATTTCTTTTACGATTGATAAATGACATTGTTTGGAACTTGAATTTGAAACGGACTTCACAGGAATACCTCTGTAGTACTTATTTCACTGACCACCAATGTCAAATCCGTTCCAAATCGTTAAACAATGCATTGTAAGTTAACTCTATGATTGTAAACCTTTAGAATTGGTCGCTATCCGCTTTTTAATGAGGATTGCTAAAATCTGCACACAAAGTGATTAAGCAAAGCGATTAATCTTTGTATTTAAAGTTTTTGTTCTTGATATCTTGATTAGATAGCTATTGTGTACTTCAATTAAAATTACCTTCGATTTGATGATTGTCAGTTGATATAGACGATTCTAGTCAGTTTTATTCTTTTCAATTAAACAGTTTACTTTTGATTTTTAATAGAATAGACTTTCAATTTTGTACAATTTTGAGTTCTAAATCTAAAATTCCAATGTTGTTTTTCCTCGTGATTCTTCTCCCGGCAAGTTTACCTACACGAAAGCGCCATTCGATAGATGCTACAAGCCAAGCTATAGAGAAAAACGCTTAGCTCCGTTGGTATTCCAACAAAGTCGTTCTATTATAACAACCGACCCAAGAAATGTAAAATTTCATGAGATGCTTATTTGACTGATTACGCGTTTATTATGCAAATCATTGTGATCATATATTTATTCCTCACTTGTTCCAAACTAACCTGCCATCATCAAAAATATTTGGGTTCCTGGTTGAAACAATCAAGAACATGGGGACATGAAATTGGCCCAGGAAGACAGCAATAATTTCACGTCACCCCAAATGGAAAACGAAAATGCATTCTATCCGCCCAATAAAATACAGCAGTTTGCGAAAACAACCGCTGTGTTGTCATGATTTTGCAAATAATGTCATTCCTGCGTACAGTCATCATGTCATCACAATCATCCAATTTAATCCATTGGAAATTACTCTATTGTATTCTTTTGGTCGGTAGTACGTAATATTTTCAAAATAATCCGTTGAAGCTATAATAATAATTAATATGGGAGACAAAAGTAAAGGGCCCGTGGCTCGCCCACCACCCCGAAATCCTGGACATATTCGGACTGGTCCAGCACTGGAAAGTAAACAACATCAAGTTACTTCTGCCACAACGGATGTATTCCAATGCTGCAAAGGCGGTCAATGCAATTTACATGGGGGAGATCGAGGATTTGTTGGCCCATCCTGGAGTATTACAAACATGCCTCCAGAAATATCCAAATATGCCATTGATGAAATGGTCCGAGTGGATCGAAAGGTATACTTTTCCCAACTAATCAACTAATGAGAATGACATTTTTTATGAATGGCGAGTCATTATCCAGCCCATCGTGTAAACGGAAACAATATGCGTCACATTCTCCTCATTATGTATAGGGAGCAGACATTCAACGTCATTCGAACGATGATACCCTGGATGCATTTCAAAGAGCAGTTTTGTGTCTCAAGTGAGCAATTGAAACTTTTAGCTGAGATAGTTGCTAACTTACTTTAATTATAATGAGGCTGAGCCATACCGTGTACCTATCTCAGTATAAATGCAATTATTAACTAACTACTGTATCTTGAGTAAAGCATTTTATGCATGTGGATTCATGCAATTTAAAAGTGTCGCGAATATTACAGGAGTGAAGAAGATGGACAGAAAACTTTTGCCGCAGAAAATTTGCACGATTTAATCAGAAGAGATGAGACTCGAGCTTTTAATGAGTACTTCCCACTTATCAAGCGGGTATAGTTATGTAATGCAGTGTTGTAAAGTTATATTTCAGTGTAAAGTTAAGCTAGCTTAATGCATGTCAGTGTTCGGCCACTTCTTTTGCAACTTTGGAAATGTGAGATCAGTGAATTTTTGTTTAACTCATAATGCATTGTGTTGTTGACTTAAGATTTAATTTGTTTTTGACTCGTTTTTGCAATCTGTAAACTTTTAAAGTCTACTAAGTAAATTACTCAAGTGAAGTTAAAAAGGTGAATTGAAAGTTAAATTCAATTAAAAGATCACTTGGAATGCTACTATCATATTTATGCATATACGATGTCCAACTGACTTCCAAAACTTTCCACGCATAGGATATTGATATTTTCGTCCTGTCTAAAAGCCTTAACTAATTGTATGATTTTTTTGCTATTAATAGGAAACTAGAAAGAACAAAGATCCGTTTTTCCACGAAGCTGCTGCTAAGAGTTGTTTAATTTCCTTCAAAGAACTTCGAAAAAAGAAATCTCCCAAAGCTAGCACATTATTAGACTTGATTTCCAACTCGATTGAGACATCAGATGCTCGTAAGCAAACTTTTTTAGCTGGAATTTTTAGATTGCGAAACAAAAATAAACTGCCTGTATGTGTCCTAAATTTAACCTAACCTTTACTTCCATATGTATAGACCCTCCTATTATCAGTCTCATTATATGACAATTACCCAATTTGCAGTCATTAAGCAAAATTTACAATTGACAATTAGCTATTGGCTTAGAAGTTATTAAACTTTTCAGTGATTTTTCGGGGTAATTCAATCCTTTAAGCGTAAATATAATAATGCTTTTATCTTCTATCAATAGATGTCTCTGAAGCATGGACTGAAGCCATGACAGGAATTGCGGATCACGTTTCTATTGAGGAGCTTCACAAAGATGTAGGATATTCTTACTTTTTTCTGTTTCTTCAACGATCGATGAAACCATGATTTGCTAACAAAGTTAAAATCGTGTTTTCAGTCAGTGTCAAGTAATCTTTCTTGCAATACATGTACCACTGAACCATAGAATGGCATTTTCCAACTAGCTAAGAACTAAGTGCTAAGCTCTGTCCGTAGAAATAAGATAGTATTGTACACTCTATCTTAGGAATACGGTTCTGAGAAAAATGATGAGTAAGTTCGCAGAGTCAGTTAATCTTTATTTCAGTTCATAGATAAAATTAGCACAAACAAGTGAAAATCCTGTCGTTGATTCGGTAAAATTACTTTCTACGCGTATTGTGTAACCAACATGGACACCACATATTTCCACAAAATACAAAACTCCACTTTCTGTAAAATTTTACACTATCCACTAGCAGGGCATAAATGCTCATTAGTAGGTGTTTTACAAGCACACGATCCATTATCTCTCACTCTCTCCCTGAGATTGACTGAAGACTCTAACTAGAGATTGTAGTTATTGTAATTAATTTTGCATATATTGCATGAAGCTTATTAGTTAAAATATGCAATTAGTTTCGTGAAGCATAATATCTTATAACCTTTTAGGACTGCCTTTCGTTGCGAAGCCAAGCTAGCTATGTTTGTTCTTCTCAGAACATGAAAATAGACTAATCAATTTCGGTTGTTACAAACATCGTACTATAGGGTCTACAGTGGTTGGTTACAAATGCTATTTTCTTTCAGATACTTCCAATCGTGAAAAACAAATACTCCAGGATAGAAAGTCATCCGAATGCTAAGCGAGCGGCTGCAAAACTTTTGAGAAACATTGCATCCCGGTTGCCAGAAGAAGAGTAATAGTGATGATATGTTCTGAAGATGTAAAATATTTCCATATTTTTTTCAAAAAGCAATCTATTTATTCAATAGGCTGATTGGCAAAATCCTACCATTACTTAAAACCATGTCAATGGACGAGGACTCCCAAGTGAGAGCCACAATTTGTGCCTACCTGCCCGAGATGGTGACAAAATCTATAACCAGGGAAGGCGTGCTAAGCCTTTTCCAACAGTTTTCTAAGGATTCTAATCAAACTGTGAAAGCTGCATTAATATCTTCCATTGGGAGAACTATCTCCACAGGGCAAACTGTGCTGACGGAAAGTGAAGCTAAGATGTTCTACATTTCCATGATTCCTGTCATTAAAACGATGGTGAAAGAAGCTTATGTGGCTGGCCACATTGAATTGCTGGATCAATTTTCCAAGTACATGGGATCTATGACTAACAAGTTTTCTAGTGAGTTCACTAATGATGATGATTATTTCTTTGCTATATATAGCTAATTAGTGAGTTACTTACTTTATTTTATTTCGATTTTATCTGAGAATAACAAAAATAAGTCTATTACAATGCATTCTATGAGTGGTTGTGGAAGAATACCCACGCTGCACTACTATTGTAGTTGTGGGAGATTTATGAATGTGTGAGCTATTCTTGGATTTATTCATTACGCAGTGAAAGTGCATAAGGGATTCCTTTTTCGTGAGAAAAATGCTCTGTTTTTACAAGCATAGTAAAATTTGTGACTTTCAGATTCTGGTGCACTCAACGGAGATGATAAGCTATGGTTTCTCGATGCGTATTTACAAATGAGTCGATATGGTCTGCCGCCCACACCTCACAAAGGGACAGGCCAAGATGTATGTGCAGTGATTTTTCAAAAACTCAGGATATCATTTTTGCCAATTTTTTTTTGTAATTTTTTTCTCGACCTACTCTGTGATGTTTGGAGAAGAAAAATGATTCCCAAGTGAAAAAAAATAACTAAAACATGAGATGTGTTTCTAACTTGATGCATTTCTTTTTAGATGCCAATTGGATTCATGAATTTTCGTGCTAATATGGAATTCTCTAGACGCCATTCTTTAGTGCGTAAAGCCGCTGATTGCATTTACATTCCGTCATAATAAAACCATGCTTGTTTAGTAAACATTTTTTTCTACTTTTCAGATTGATTCTTTGATGAGCTCCGTGCGGCCTACCAATCAAAGTATATCGAGTGCTCAAAGTACACATGCTGTACCTGCTGGCTCTGGTCTTATTAGATCATCGCTAAGCAAAACCGGCCAAATCGTAAATGCAAACAATAACGATATTTCGGACCTTTCGGTTGATGCAAGTTCGGGTCCACCTGCTTGGAAATGTAGAGCCAATGCTGCTGCGGGTTTCCCCGATTTTTTCACTTTCGCTAAACCTCTTGTAGAATTCAGAAATGGACTTCATCCTCTCATTGTGGATTTAATGCATGACCCTGTAGCCGCTGTTCGAGCAAATATGTCTGCCAATATTCATCCAGTAAGTTTTGGGTTTTGACGTATTGCGATCGCGATGCCGTATAAAGTATTTCCTCGAACATAATAATGTGACTCACCAGGTCGAAACCTAGCGGCTTGCGGTGAATAAATTAGTCGAATAGAAAAAATTCTAGTTTTAGCCCGAGATAGAGGGCTTATGGGATCGTCGTGTCTGTCTGTCCCGCTTTTTTGTTAGCACGATTGCGGTCGAACGCATTAACCGATTGTCACCAAATTTTGCACACGTGTGTCTTTAGTGAATGTCATGAACGCTATTGAAATGCCGCAATATCGGACAATGCCTAAGGGGTATACCGTGACCATGGAAATTAAGATATTTTAAGGCAATATGCGATCGTCTTAAAATTGAGCACAGAAACCAATTTTTAAAAATTTAACAAGCTAAAGTGAA
>Ga0210040_10008617_pt1 | contig 12042 bp, 9 predicted proteins | sample CryGeyCG12114_NA_FD_185462 | JGI IMG/M metagenome (GOLD analysis project Ga0210040, IMG submission 185462) | Groundwater microbial communities from aquifer - Crystal Geyser CG19_WC_8/21/14_NA (SPAdes) (version 2) | ecosystem: Environmental > Aquatic > Deep subsurface > Groundwater | place: USA... | reverse complement strand
TCCTGGTTGGTTTTAACTACGTGGCAGGAATGGCACAATAACTGAAAATTAGAAAGCCAGCAACCGCCGCCGCCGTGTTTAACCGGAATAATATGATCGGCTTTGAGGGTTTGGCGGGCACCACAAACACTGCATTTAGAGCCGTAATACTTTTTCACAAAGGCAACAATAATACCGACCTGTCCGTCTATGATGGCCCAAACCGTAGTGGCAAATTTAGTACAGTCATCGCTGGCCCAGCGCCGCCGGCGACCGGTTATGGGAGCTCCACAACTACAGGCACAGGTTTTATCAGCCCGGACCGGGAACATTTCCGGAAAGGTTAAATGGGTTTGTAAGCGCTGAAATGGTTTTACCGGTATCCGATCGTAAATTTCCGCAGGATCTAAAAATAAAACCCGCTTATGCCATTCCGTTTTGATGCGGGTCTTTTTAAAAGGCAGCGCCGCCATAATGGGTTTTAGGCCTGTTTCAGGTTGGGACGTAGGTACGGGTACTGGTAGTTCAGCCGCTAACATTACCTCCATACGGTATTAAGTTTAATTTGAAAAGATAATAGGTTTGCGGTACCAGGAAAGTTGCCGGTTATCCGACGAAAATAATTTCTAACTTAATTTCCCGCCACAGCTTCCAACTAGCAGTTAGATAATAAAACGCACTTCGAAGAACATATATTTATGCGAAAGGCCATTTTTGAATTCGGGCGACAGCCAGACCACCGAACTTTCGAAGCTAAAGCCTTTATAAGCGCCCACCAAACCAGCCGATTTTTGCAGAACAGTTCTTTTTATATCGTGGCCACTAATGGTATACACGTTGTTCGGATTTAAAACGCCACCTTGTAAGGTAGCATTATACCCTACCAATTTACCAGTAAGTCGCCCTTGCGCGTAAAACTGGAACTGCTGCTGGTTTATCCGGTTTTGCCGGGCGGCTATTCCTATATTCTGAAAATAACCATTCATTTTCCCGGTGCGCAGCAGCAGTCCGGTTTGAGCGTTGGTATACAGCGTACCCAAAGAAGCGTTGGCCAATCCTATCAATTCCGCAGCTTTATACCGGCTGATTAAGCCTTTTTCGTAGGTAGCGGTATATCCCAGCACCAGGTCCGTTTTTATCTGGTAATCCCAACCTTGGGGTGCCGGTGCATCGAGCCATTGGTGTACTTGGGTTTGAAACCCTTTTGTACCGGCTCCCGGTCCCATAAATCCCAGATCCAGGGCAGCGGTTAGGCGCTCCTTTTTAATCGGATTCATTTGTACGGTGTACTGCGTTGCGTAAATATAGGCGGCATAAGGCCGGTCACCATAACGTATGTTGGGGTCCTCAATTGATAAAGGCGTAAAGCCATCGTACGAAAGCTTCAGACCAAAATAATGTAGCCCTCTTCTTTTATTTGCCAGTAATATTTTATTTACCGGCGATTTCCGGAAACCCGGATGGATGAGATTAGCAGCTATCCCCTGGGTATAATAATAGTCAGTGCGGAAAGTAGCATCATTGGAAAATGTGCCCATCAGTATTTTATCGGCCGAAATAATCGTATCACCGGGCAGGGAAGCCAATACGGAATACGGAAAAGATAAAAGACAAAAAACAAAAAAAAGGTATTTCTTGGGAAGGAATAAAGAATACATGTAATAATCGTAACGGCTATTTACTGCTGTTTACTTTAGTTCTATCATAAAAGTTAATCGCCTTTTTCCGCTTTGCGTAAACATAACAGATAAATCATTTTTCGGCACCGATAAACATGAACCAAACGCCTACCCCTGACCCCAGGTTCCGCTGGATCGAAAGCATTTCTACTTTTATGGATAACCAGTTTCAGTTGCCGGGTACTAACATCCGGTTTGGGCTGGACCCCTTACTAAGCTTCATTCCGGTGGCCGGCAGTGCTGCCAGTTTTGCTATTTCGGCGGGTTTACTGCTCACCATGATGAAACACGGCGTTAGCCGGAAAGTAGTAATTATGATGTTGGGCAACCTGGCGCTGGACGCTACTTTGGGTAGTATTCCGGTTATTGGTAATATTTTTGACTTTGCTTTCAAAGCGAACCAACGCAACGTTAACCTGCTGAAAAAGCATTACCAGGAAGGCAAATACACGGGCAGCGGCAACGGTATTATTTTTATAGTAATTTTAATCTTGATACTGCTGCTAGGCCTTATTATTTACGGTACCTGGGAATTAGTTTCTTACCTGTATTCGCTTTTGTAAGGCTATTTTATTTAAAAGCAGTAAAAATTCACGATAAGTTTTTCCGGCTTTTAAATAGAAATGGATACGTTGCTGTTAGCGCAGGTTTAACTTACTGGCAACACGTTGTTTTTGCAGGCGGGAAGTATGTTTTAATATATCCGCCGTATTAGTAAGTTGTACTACCTGCCAGTAATCGCCTTTATCCTGCATTTTTACTTCCAGTACCAGGGTGGTATCGTAGCGGGGCTGGGTAAACTCCAAACCAACTAAGGCCGTTTCGCCTTGTTCGTTTACGTATTTTACACCTTTAAAAGCGGCACTGTCGCTTACTACTTTATGCCACAAACCCGAAAGCGAAATATCTACTTTCTTTTTGGGGGCGTTCGGATCTTTTTTGAAATCGCCGGTTTCGACGTACTTGGCAATTTCTTTACGGGCTACCTGGGTCAGCTGCGGTTTCATGTATTTTAAAGCATTACCCACCACCATACTGGCCGGATTTAAGGAGCTGATCAGGCCCCGCTGCTGGGCCAGCTGATCGACCATACTGCCGGTTACGCCCGACAAGTCCACGTATTTTTCAAAAGCCTCCATGTCATGATCCTCTATGGCTTCATGGGCCTGCAACAAAGAATATTTCGGACTGCTTTTAAAATGTTGATAATATAAATATCCCCCAATCAGGCCTACCACCACGAGTAATAGTAATATTTTTTTCATTTAAATTATGTATTCCGTTTTAAAATCATTATTAAATTTAAATATATAAGCAGCCTTGCTCCCAATTCTGTCATTCAGGAGGAAACAATCTGGCTATCGGCTAAATAGTTTCCTCCTGAATGACAGAATTGAATTATTAAAGCAGCTATAACTTATACGTTTGCTAACCTTCGTTATTAATTGAACAAATCTAAGCAGACAACCGCTTATTTGCAAAGCCCTGCGCCTTTAATCCTGCTGTTTAGCCGATTATAATCCCTTCCGCTACTTTATTTTAGTTTACAAATACGTGCTTATACAGATCAAATTGTACTATTTCCGCCCAATCCGGTCATAACCGGACATCTTCTTTGCTCCTTCAATTACCAGTATTTTAATATTAGTTATTGATTATCAATTATTTAAACAAATGGCATACACCTTGTAAAAAGCATAACAGATTTATTTATCAAATAACCTAAAACAACCTAAAACCATGAAAATCATTGTCTTATTATTCGCCCTAGTAATCGGATTTAATTATGCCTTGCAAGATGCCGTGAAAGGTATGCGGTATCCGAAAGAAAACAATTTGTACGTGGTAAAATCAGAACCATTACCCCAGGTAACGTATGTAAAAGATCTGCCCCCAAATGCGTTTTTGAAAGCAGAAAAAAACGGCTTAAAATATTAAGCCGTTTTTCCTCCGTTATACCTGCGGGTAAATCTGTTAATAAACTTTAGGCAAGGATATTCCTTTTATTTTACGGTACAGGTTAATAGCCGCCTGGTCGGTAAGGCCCGATATAAAATCAGTTATTTGCAGAATCCGTTCGTATTCGTTCGGGTTTACCTGGCGGTTGGCATCCAGGTACTGATCCGGAATTAAATCCAATAATTTTTGGTGCCGCCGCGATTCCGGCTGAAATACGGCCTTCAGGAAAGCATCCAGTAATCCGCCCAATACTTCGAAACCAGCAGCTTCTATTTCCAAGACCGGGCGGTTTTTATAAATAGCTTCTATGGATATTCTTTTAATCTGGTCCAGGGCTTCTTTGCTGCTCACTTCCGCAATAAGCGGCTGGTCGTAGGTACCGTTTAATATTTCGGGTTCGTGTTGGATAAAAATGGCCGCCGTTTCGTTGATGAGCTTGTTGATAATTTTTGCCCTTAAAAACCCGATTTCTTCCCGCCAATCGTAAAAAGTTAACCGGGATTTTCGTTCCGGCGATTCGTTAAGTACCGCTTTTAATAATTCCTGGGCTTTTTCCGGCGGAATCAAACCTAATTTACAACCATCTTCAAAATCGATGATGCGGTAACAGATATCATCGGCGGCCTCCACCAGAAAAGCCAGCGGATGCCGGTGGTAAAACACTTCTTCTGGGTTGCCTTTAGGCAGCATGCCCAACTCATCGGCCAGTTGCCCAAACCACGTTTTCTCGCTCTGAAAAAAGCCGTATTTTTTTTCGCTGGTGCGGCTGGTGCCTTTAAACCGGGGCAGGCTTTCTTTCGGATATTTGGTAAAGGTAGCTAAAGTAGTATAAGTTAAACTCAGTCCGCCGGGCAAATTGCTTTGGGCCGGATAGGTGTGCGTCAGGATACGGAATCCGGCGGCGTTGCCTTCAAAATTCTGCAGATCGGCTTTTTGGGTTTCGGTTAAATTTTGTAGAAAAGGCTGCGCTTCGGAACTCTGAAAATAAGCCGAAATAGCATCTTCGCCGGAGTGGCCGAAAGGCGGGTTGCCAATATCGTGGGCCAAACAGGCGGCCGCCACAATATCCCCGAAATTCGCTTCGTTTACACCGCTTTGTTTTTCCAGTTCCGGGTATTTTTGCAGGATATCTTTTCCTACGGTCCGGCCTAGCGACCGGCCCACACAGGATGTTTCCAGGCTATGGGTTAAGCGCGTGTGCACAAAATCGCTTTCGGGCAGCGGCATTACCTGGGTTTTGTTTTGCAGCCGCCTGAATGCCGAAGAAAATACAATGCGGTCGTAGTCGCGTTGAAAAGCGCCGCGGGCAAACTCCTCCGGCACATTGCCGATATCTTCTCCAGCGTAACGGCGGCGCGACAATAGCTTCTCCCAGTTCATTTGTGACATAAGTAGTTTGTTAAAGCTGCTTCTTTGCAAACCTGAAAGTACACGGTTATTCGGGGAAATGAAAGCTTGGCAGGCGTAAAAAACCTAAAGCTTGATAAACTTGATTACGTGGGTTTCGGAGCCATTAACAGCCCGGATAAAGTATAGGCCTTTGCTTAAGCCCGATACATCAAAAGAAAAAGGGTTATTGCCCGGCGCTAACAACCGGTTAACGGAGCCATGCAGTTGCCCGGCGGTATTATATATATATAACAGCAAATTACCGGCGGCCGGTGCTCTAAAGTCCAGATGCAATTCATTATTTTCAATGGGGTTGGGGTACAAGGCAATACCTGCCGGCAAGTTATCTTCAGAACCTACCCGGCGCACCGGCGAAAAATCGAAGCTTGCCGTATTATCCACCAGCCGGAGCCGGTAATAAGTAAAACCAACAAACGGGCGGGTATCGGTTACTGTGTAAGCAAGAGTGGCTTGCGGCGACACGGCAGTCAAAGTGCTCCAGTTAGTACCATCATGGCTGCGCTCCAGCAAGAAATAGCTTAAACCCGATTCGGTCGTAGTTTCCCAGGCAAGTAAGGCTTCGCCGGAAGGTAGCGCAGTAGCCGTAAAAGAAAGCAAGTCTGCCGGCAAAGCACAAGATTCCGCTACCAAGGGCACCAACTGCGTGGGGCTGCAAATATTATTCCGGAAGCTCCGCGCTAAAACGTAATTGCCGCCATCTATATCGCTGGCACTGCTCAGCCGCCGGGTTACCTGTCTCCGGATGATGGCATAATGCATTACCGCCCGGCTATAATAAATGTGGCTTAACTGGTGAGCATGTCCTAACTCGTGCAGAGCCACAGTTTCAAAATCGTACTGCATGCCGGAAGGCGTGTTGCTGCCGTAGTTCCAGGTAATACTATCGTTAAAAACCATGTCAATTTCGTTTACCCAATACCGGTAGCTACTCCCCACCCGGCAACCTTTGTACCGGCTGGTAGTACGGCCTAAAATATTAACGGGCAAATTATCATCCGAACCAAAATGAAGTACATTTACGTCGTCCTCGGCGGTAACGGTAGTGCTGGTTCGTTGGGCATCTAACTGCCAGTTCATGGCCGTTTGGCAAGTCCAGGTTTGCAGGGCTCGGGCAAAAGACTGGGCGGCTTCGGCATTTACGCTGTTATCGGCCCGGAAAATATAGCCGCCATTGCCGTCTTTATTTACATGGTACGGCGTGTAGGCAACATCATCTTTTATTACGCTGCTAATGGCATATTTCACAAACAAAGTTTTGTTGCCGGTTACGGTTACCAGGTCGTTGTTGGTAACGCGTACTTCGCCGGTAGCCGCCACGCCGTTCGCGTTAGAAGGCACTTTTACCTGTATCTCCTTATCGCTCCAGGAAACATAGTCGGTAGGCAAAGCACTGAAAAAAGAAGCCGCGCCATCATTCGCATCCTTAAATTCAACCATGCCCTGGCCGCGTGCCGCGCCAAAGTTCGATCCGGTTATGGTCAGAATGGCGCCGGTGCCGGCAGTGATGCTGTCGGGCGTGAAATTGGTAATAACCAGAGCTGCCTGGGTGCGGGCCTGGGGGTTGACCAGGCTGGTTTTGCGGGGCTGCGCTTTTTCCAGTTCCGGATTGGGGCCGAATGTTTTTACCTGAATTTGCGGCAGCGAACTTAAGGTTTTGTGTAAACCAGCAGTAATGCCTTGGTAAACCTGAAACGGATCGCGGGCTTCGTCGAAAGGCAAATTGTAGCGGATAAAACCCTGGGAACTGGCATAAACCGAATAAGCCGGGTTGGTATTTGTTGTCTGACCAGCAGGGAAACGAGATGGTTCCAGGAAAAAAACTCCTTGCTGGTCTGGTTGCAGGCTCAAGGTATTCGAAAAAGTATGCAGGTCATCGCCTACCCTGCCGCCTTCGGTTATAATATTTATAGTAGTGCTGGTACCCAAATTACCTTTAAAAACTTTAAAAATTTGTACTTGGTTAGCCGTATAGATATTCTGATGGGCCGGGTCCCAGTAACTTTGGCTTTGCAGTACTTTGCCTTCTATTATAAGCGCGGCCTGTGCTACCCGCTGCGGTAAAGAAGCCGGCATAAGCAAACAGGCTTCCTGGGCTTGCAAGGGCCAAACAAGAAACACAAATACCAGGCTCAGCAAAAAAGCTTTTATATAAAGATGCATTTGGGGTTATTTAGGTAATTTAGTTTCTGCCCCTTCCATTAGCCGGACTTACTTAAAACAGAACTGCTTATTTTCAGGAAATAAATATTGCGATATTATTACTTATGATTAGTATAAGCACCGGGTAAGGCGATCAGCCGAAGTATAATATTTATACATTGTTAGTACCTGTTATTTCAAAAGTATTGCCTCACGTTATAGTTGCTTATTGTATTGGCTAATTCTATAGGACTTATCCCACTATTATTTTTCTCAAATTTGTCGGCTTCGCTATTTTGGAGTAATTTAATGAATTCACCTCTCCCGTTTGAGGAAAAAGTCGCTCTCCATTAAATATTATTCCCAAAGTTATCTTTAGTATTTACGTCGGCGCCTCCTGATATAAGTATCTGCCCGATTTCAACTGTTAGGTATTGAGCGGCATAATGCAAGAGCGTCCATCCTTTTCCGTCTTTGGAGTTTAAGTCGATTGGGTTCTTTTTCAGTATCTCTGAAAATTTATTGCTATTGTTATTAACGATACAGGCTACCAAGTTTTCAAATAGGGGATTCTTCATTATGCAATTTCTTTTTTATTAATTGGTGTCAGCGGATTTTGCTAAAAAGCGTTTTAATGCTTTTTAGATACTGTTACCCCTTGTTTGTTTTAGCAATTCTTCAATTTGTTCACGTGATAAACCTGTAAATCGAACAATCCTTTCTATTGGCTCATTCTCCTTTATCATGGCAATAGCTACTGCGGTCTTTTCTTTTTCTATTCCTTTCTCTATTCCTTCTAACAAACCCTCTTCCCTTGCTGTATCTAATGAATTCTTCAAGTCCCGGTAATACTTTAAACTGTCTTCGTAGGAGCGGACTTGGTCAGGCGTAAATTTGGCTATTTCGGCGGTCTCAAATAATTTCTCAAACACGCGTTCTCTTAACTTGTCCGGCACTTTGTCTAACCGGTTCAGGTTCCTGATTACATAAAGCCACTTGTCAAACCTAGTTTCCAGTTCTTCCACTGTTTTATTGAACTTAGGCATTTCCAGGTAAATAAAGGTTAGTTTATCATAAAAGACTTCTTTCGTCTCAGTATCCGTTAATTTGATATCGTAGCGGAATTTATTATGGTCATTTTTGTCTTCATCAAACACGAAGTCCAGAATGGCGATGGTGTAAACAGCTTTCAATTCATAGTTCCAGTCAGCACGCTTAGCCTGTTCCCTAATCGGAAAAGTGGAATAATAGACGGTGCGGTCTTTGAAGAAGTTCTGCTTGGTTTTTTGTAGCTCTACGATAAACTTCTCGCCTCTTTCATTTTCACAGTACAGGTCAAAAATGGCTTTCCTATCTAATTCACTGGCGCCTAAATGCTCGTTTTTCAGGTAAGTTAAATCTTTTATTTCTCCTTGTTCTTCCTTTAAAAGTACGTTCAAGAAGTCCAAAAGCAAATCTTTGTTAGGTTCTTCTCCAAACAGCTTTTTAAAACCGTAATCAGTAAATGGATTTATATATCTTTCTATAAATTCAGCCATGTCCAATTTTATTTATTCAAAGATACTAAATTTCCAATTCGGCTGATTTCTGTTTCGCAAATGTGCCCTAACTGACCGCAGCTAAAAAGCGTTTTAAAGCTTCTTAGGCTTTCCAATGTTTGTTAATGATTATTAACTTGTGTCTATTTATAATCTATCAGCTACCTAATTTTATCATTAATTAAAATAAATCAATTTTTTCTTTTCTCTTTCCAACAATATTATACATTTGCAATATATTTACAATTAAATCTTATTTAAGGTATAATACACCAGAGTTTTGATTGAAATGATTGATCGGATATTAGAATGATCTAAAGTGTGGTTCTGAATTATATTTTGCAATTTTTGAGGTATATTTATACCTATTTTAAAACAGAACCCAACAAATTGAGAGATAGAAAATATTTTTATTACTTTAATAGTATTTAAACAACTTATTTTTTCATATATTCGTAAAAGCTAATATAAGATCTAACAGACAGCGTAGAATAAAATATATAACTATAATAACGCAGCAGAAATATTTTAGAACTCAAAAATTGAAATAATGAAAAAGATCTTTACTACTATACTATTATTTATTACTTTATTTTGTGCTCAGGCAGCTGATGGTTCATTAGAGGCTTTAAAAGCAAAAGCTACCGAAGAAACTCGGGTTTTAGTACAAAAACTTGGTCTGAATGAAATTGAATACATCAAGATCAAAAGTTTTGTCTATAACAAGCTTGTAGCAATTAAAGAAGCGAATGAAATGTACGCCAATGAACCGGAAATGCGCACCAAAAAGCTACAGGCTATTGAGGAAGAATTTAACAAAAACCTTGTGGCTACCCTTACGCCCAAACAACAACAAAATTATCTGGCTTTGAGCAATAAATAAAGATCCCCTGCTTTTATCATGAAGCATAAAAAAGACCGGCCACCGTTGAAGTTGGCGGTCTTTTTTTATTTTATCTAGTTTAGTATTCTGTGCTGCTTTTATTACGTGCTATCCGGCAATAATCGGCATTAAGTAAAAGACAATTCCTACGCCAATCCATTCGGACTAACCAAAACGACTTATTTTTGCTAAGTACAATGACAGAATGAGTGATTGAGTGAATGAATGATTAATAATGGATCATTTATTCTATTGTTTGATTATGGTTAATTTTGTTCAATTACTTAATTACCCCAATAAGCAAAACCTGCTTTTTGCTCCGGCTAAATAAGCTATAAAGTTTCAAGCTTAATTTCTTCATCTTTACGCCTGATACTTCATTCATATATTTATCCGGTGCCTAGGTTAAGATATTTGTATCTTTTTCATTTTCATGTGCTTAATCGCGAAGCACTTTTATTTTACCTTGCTAAAGGCATGTGATACTAAGGTAAAAAGAGTATCTTCGTACAGCACCAAACCACCACCCATAACCCTATGTTTAAAATTTTACTTGCACAAAAAGGCAAAGTTGGCTTAACGGCGTTTAGTTTTATGCTTTTACTATTATTACCAGTTATGGGGCAGGCCCAGGCGGGTAAAAAAGCGGCTATCACAGGTAAAGTGGTAGATACTAATACCAACAAACCACTATCTTACGCCACCGTGCGGCTTTTTAAAAGTACTGATAACAGCTTGGTTTCCGGCAATATCACCGACCAGGCCGGGCAGTTTACCTTAGATGCTCCTTTAGGTGAATATTATGCTTTGGTAGAGTTTATGGGCTACAAAGCCCTGAAATCGGCAGTTTTTACGCTCACTTCCGAAAAGCCAAATCACCAATTGGGCACTTTAAAGCTCCAAACCGGGGCTGCGGCGGAGCTGAAAGAAGTAGTGGTACAGGCCGAAAAAAGCACCATGGAATTATCGCTGGATAAAAAAATATTTAATGTGGGGCAGGACCTGGCCAACGCCGGTGGCTCGGCTACCGAAATACTAAGCAATATACCGTCGGTGGCGGTTGATGCCGAAGGTAACGTAAAACTGCGGGGCAGCGAAAATGTACGTATTTTAATTGATGGTAAGCCTTCGGGTTTGGTGAGTTTTAAAGGTGGCAGCGGTTTGCAGCAATTACAAGGCAGTTTAATCGAAAAAGTTGAAATAATTACCAATCCCTCGGCCCGTTACGAAGCCGAAGGCATGTCGGGTATCATTAATATTGTATTGAAAAAAGAGCGTAAAGATGGGTTTAACGGTTCTTTTGAAATAATAGGCGGGCAACCGGCCAATTACGGCGGAGCCGCCAACGTAAATTATCGGCATAAAAAAATAAACTTTTTTATAAACTATGGTTTGGCTTACCGTATTACGCCCAGCCGGGGTTCGCAATATCAGGAATTAAATAGCTACGATACTACGCTTATAACGCGCCAAAAATACGATACCCGATTCCGGGGTTTTAATAATAACATTCGCGGCGGCCTGGATTATTTTTTTACCGAAACCAGTGTACTGACGGCCTCTTACCTGTACCGGCGGAGCACCGGCAACCGCCTCCGGCATATTCGCTACGACGATTACGGGTCAGATCAATTGTTGCTGGGTTATACCAATCGCCAGCAAGACGAAGACGAAGATGAAGTAAACGGGGAATATGCCCTTACTTACAAAAAAACTTTTGCCCGCGAAGGCCAGGAACTAAGCGCTGATTTCCGGTTTTTAGATTACTGGGAAAGCTCCGACCAGATCTATACCCAAAGTACTTTTTCGCCGGACGGCACCCGCGATGCATCCCGGGAATTATTTCAGCGTTCGCTGAATGATGAATACGAAAAGCAATACCTGACCCAGGTAGATTACGTGCAGCCGTTTGGCGAAGGCGGCAAGTTGGAAGCCGGCTTACGCAGCAGTTTCCGCAACATGGTAAACGACTACCTGGTAGGCAACCAAAATGCGGCCGGCGAAATATTTCCGCTGCCCGGCTTTGATAATTACTTTATTTACAACGAAAACATAAATGCCCTTTACGGTATTCTGGGCAATAAAACCAAAAGGCTTTCGTACCAGGTGGGTTTACGCGCCGAACACACCGACGTAAAAACCACCCTGCGGGAAACAAACGAAGTAAACCTGCGGCGCTACGCCAATTTATTTCCGAGTGCGCATTTTACCTATAATTTACCCAAAGAGCATGCCCTGCAAATCAGTTACAGCCGCCGGGTACGCCGACCGGTTTATTTCGATTTAAGCCCGTATTTTACTTTATCCGACAGCCGGAATGTAATGGGTGGCAACCCCAACCTGAACCCGGAATTTACAAATGCTTTTGATTTGGGGCACATTAAATATTTCGATAAAGGTTCGCTTTCCTCTTCTTTGTTTTACCGCCATACCATTGGTAAAATTACCACCATCC
>Ga0210040_10008616_pt1 | contig 12044 bp, 10 predicted proteins | sample CryGeyCG12114_NA_FD_185462 | JGI IMG/M metagenome (GOLD analysis project Ga0210040, IMG submission 185462) | Groundwater microbial communities from aquifer - Crystal Geyser CG19_WC_8/21/14_NA (SPAdes) (version 2) | ecosystem: Environmental > Aquatic > Deep subsurface > Groundwater | place: USA... | reverse complement strand
TAAGTATTCGGGATAAATACTTAAAATCAATTCAGTGCTTTGCTGGTAAATTTTACAAAAAAGCCGAACACTGCGATGCAGCATCCGGCTTAATATAAGTAATCCGTAATCCTTAGAACCTAAAGTGCGAGAATGCTTTGTTTGCATCTGCCATACGGTGGGTATCATCTTTCTTTTTAACGGCAGCTCCTTCGCCTTTTGCAGCAGCAATAATTTCACCTGCAAGGCGGTCAACCATCGTTTTTTCTCCACGCTTACGTGAATAGTTGATTAACCATTTCATTCCAAGCGACTGCTTGCGCTCAGGACGTACTTCGGTTGGAACCTGGAAAGTAGCACCACCAACACGGCGGCTTTTTACTTCAACGGAAGGAGTTACATTGTTTAATGCTTTTCTCCATGTTTCCAGACCACTTTCACTTGTTTTTTTCTCAACAAGTTCCAATGCATCGTAGAAAATAGTGAATGCAATACTTTTCTTTCCTTCAAACATCAGGTTGTTAACAAACTTTGTAACCTGTACGTCCCTGAACTTTGGATCAGGAAGGATATATCTTTTCTTTGGTTTCGACTTTCTCATTTTAACTTAAATATTTACACGAGGTTTCGTTTTGCAACTTATTCACCCCAGACTAAATCCGGGATTACTTCCCTTTTATCAGATTAATTCCTTAATAAAAGCAGAGAGAGTTACTTTTTATTTTTTCTTACCTTTTGTTGGTGCTGCTGCAACTTGCCCTGGTTTTGGACGCTTAGCACCATACTTAGAACGGCGTTGTTTACGTCCGTTTACACCTGCAGTATCCAATGCACCACGAATAATGTGATAACGAACACCTGGCAAATCCTTAACACGGCCGCCACGGATCAATACGATCGAGTGCTCCTGAAGGTTGTGACCTTCTCCAGGAATATACGCGTTAACTTCCTTATTGTTTGAAAGACGCACACGAGCAACTTTACGAAGTGCCGAGTTCGGTTTTTTTGGCGTTGTTGTGTACACGCGGGTACACACACCCCTACGCTGAGGGCAGGAATCCAAAGCCGGTGACTTTGATTTCCATGTAATGGTCTCTCTACCTTTACGGACTAATTGTGAAATAGTTGGCATTTAACAAATTGATTTTGACTTGGTTAATAAACCAGTCTATTGTTCTATAAACAGTTTTTCCGAAAAATCGGAGTGCAAAAGTAACAGACTGACGTTGATTTACAAAACGTTAGTATTTTTTTTTACAAGAAAGTCTTAAACAAACAGGATTATGATCAAAAACTGTTGTAAACTCCTATATTGCTTCGCGCACAGTAAAAACCGGATACTTTCAATTGATGTTTGTTTGGCATAATAAAAATCTTGCTGCATCATATCCATAATTTTATTTCCAAACGTTAGTTTATTAGTATTGTCATTCAAAGCCCTTATACGCGTCGAATCGTTTGTTTTTATACTTTACATTATGAAACTTTTGCGGAGTAATTTTACCCTCGTATTTTGCCTTTTTACAATCAGCATCTACTTGTCCGGCTGCAATTCAGCGATGCAAGCCTATAAAGACGGGCAAAAGAAATTTGCCAATGGAGAGTATGATCTGGCCATAAAAGGTTTCCAGAAAGCAGCCGAGAATAATATTGAACCTACACAGACCAATTATCTGATTGCGGAGTCGTACCGGCTTTCAAACCGATTTAAAGAAGCCATTCCTTATTACAAAAAAGCCATCGATGGCGGTTTGACCAATTTTGACGCTCAGTTTCAGTATGCTTATGCATTGAAAACCGCCGGCCAGTATGATGAAGCAGCAAATCAGTTTGCATTGTTTTCCAAAATGCCCAACGTTCCTCAGAATTTGCAGGCAAGAGCAATGCGTGAAATTGAAGTGCTTAAAATTGTAGATCGTCTTAAAACGGAAAAAACCAATGTGGAACTGAAAAGCATTCCGCTTAATACAGCCGCATCCGAGTTTTCCCCCGCTGTTTTGGGAAATGAACTTGTTTTTTCTTCATCAAAAAAAGAAAAAATCTACAAAAATAACGGTCAGCCCATGCTTGGCTTGTATAAAGTATCGATTTCGGAAAATGCAGGATCAACTCAGGGAACACCGGTTTTACTGAGTAAAGATATTTTTGATGCGGATGCAAATGAAGGTTCGCCTGCTTTTTCTCCGGATGGCAAAACGCTTGTGTTTGCACGAGGAAATACTGGCAAGAAAAAAGGAACTGCGGACGTAGATCTTTATTTAAGCCGCAACGTAAACGGACAATGGACTTTACCGGCTATTCTGCCCGTAAATGACTCATTGGCATGGGATGGATCACCCGCTTTTTCCCGTGATGGTAAAACGCTTTATTTTGCCTCTAACCGTGCTGGCGGTTCAGGCGGAATTGACCTTTACCGTACTAATATGGATGCTTCCGGGCGTTTCAGCAAGCCGGTGAACATGGGCAAAGACATTAATACAGCTGGTGATGAGATGTTTCCGTATGTAGCGGAAGGCGGCAAGCTTTATTTTTCTTCTGACGGGCATCCTGGCTTGGGTAAGCTTGACCTTTTTTCAGCAACACGCTCGCAAGGTGTAATTTCCATTGAAAATATGGGATTGCCATTTAATAGTCCGCAGGATGATTTCGGACTGATTTTTTACCAGAATCAGAATAAAGGATTCTTTTCTTCCAATCGTGAAGGCGGAAAAGGCGACGATGATATTTACTATTTTGCTGCGCCTGAAGAAGAAGATACAACGACAATTGCAAAAAATACAGATCCCAACGATCCGCTTAATCCAAATAATCCAAAATACATTAATGGAAAACCAAAGGTTGTAAGATACTTCCTGGCAGGAAATATTGTTGCCAACGATCAATCATCAACGCCAATTGATTCGGCAGTTGTACACATTCTTCCGGATACTTCGGATGTTCAGATCAGCGAGCTGCCTACAAATTCAGAAGGGAAATTTGGAAAACAGCCGGTTGAAGAAGGGAAATCCTATACTTTGCTCGTTCAGAGAAAGGGCTTTATCAGTAAAAGAGAGCCGTTTTCCATGGATGGCCGCGCTATACCGCCGATTTTCCTGACCAAGGAACTTACCGATACGACCTTCAACGTTACCGTACGCCTTGACAAACTTGAGCTTAATAAAACGTTCGTTCTGGAAAATATCTATTATGATTTGAACAAATATAACATTCGTCCGGATGCCGCGATTGAACTGGATAAACTTGTACAGATCCTGAAAGATAATCCGACTATGAAAATTGAACTCAGCTCGCATACGGATGCACGCGCAACGGATGCATACAATATGACTTTATCTCAGAACAGAGCGGAATCGGCTGTTTCTTACCTCAATTCAAAAGGCATTGATGCAGACCGAATGATTGCAAAAGGTTATGGAGAAAGAGAATTAATTGTACCCAATGCTAAAACCGAAGAAGAGCACCAGCGTAACAGAAGAACTGAATTTACGATTCTAAGTTACTAACCGATGATATGATTTTATAAAAGCCCGTTCTCCGGTAAAAAATCCCGGGAACGGGCTTTTTAATTCACGCCAAAGCCAAATTTTGTATACTTGCAGCTTTTATTTTCAAGCTTCAGAATATTCAAGTTTACATTAATGACTCAACAACGCATTATTTACTGGTTTAGGAATGATCTGCGGTTACAGGACAATGAAGCATTACGTTCCGCAGTTGAATCTGCAAAAGAAATTGTTCCGGTTTATGTTTTTGATCCGAGGCAATTTGAAAAAACACGCTTTGGATTTCGTCGTACAGGTGCATTGCGTGCACAGTTTCTTATTGATTCTGTAAATGATCTCAGAAATAATCTTCAGAAAAAAGGAGGAAATCTTTTAATAAGGATTGGTGATCCTGAAAAAATCGTTTCACAACTTGCAGAAGATTACAACGCTGATTATGTGTATACAAGCAAGGAAATTGCACCTCAGGAAACAAGTGTAGAATCCCAGCTGAGCAAAAATCTTAAATTGATCAACATTGATATCAAACTGTTCTGGATGGACACTTTGGTACTTGCTGTGGATCTGCCTTTTTCTATATCAAAACTTCCTGCCGATTATGCCGGCTTTGTCAGTCAGATTAAAGACAATCTGAAAGTTATAGAACCATTTACTGAAATCGGCAGAGTAACGTTGCCCGATGAATATGATCCAGGCTCCATTCCGTCCATGTCCGATTTGGGAATACAAGACGATGAAATTCTTGATTCAATTGATAGATCAAAAATTTCTCCAGGTGGTGAAACGGCTGCGTTAAAGGTTTTTGATGATTTTATTGCCGATTATATTCTTAAAGGCAAAAATCTGGAAACAAGCGATTTGATTACAGATTTGCGGCTATCAGACTGGCTTTCTATTGGCTGTATTTCTGCACGTTATATTTATCATCACATCAAAAATGCAGATGCTGATCCACTGAAAACAGAAGCTATAACTAATAATCTTCTGATCAGAGATTATTTTCACTGGACATTGCTGCGTTATGGCCCGAGGTTATTCAAACCAAGCGGTATAAAACATGATTTCAGCAGGCAATGGTCTAATGACAATGATCTGTATGAAAAATGGATCAATGGGCAAACTGCTGACGAACAGGTAAATACAATTATGAAAAAGCTGATTGCGGAAGGATATCTTACGTTATCCGAAAGAGAAAAAGCCACTGATTATCTTGTCAGCAATTGTGGTGTGAACTGGACATGGGGCGCCATGTATTTTGAAAGCCATCTCATGGATTATGAGGTTTCTGTAAACTGGGGAAGATGGAATAATATCGCAGGAGTTGGCGTGGAATGACTTTTTTTCCGGTTATAAGTTATAGATGCGTCAGAAAGCGGCTAATTACCGGCAGTGTAATAATTCCTAAAGATTTCACTAGCTTTGAGCAACTTTGAAAAGTATAATTCATTAATTCTAAACTAAATATAAAATGTCAAAAGGACTGATTGCAGTTATAGTCATAGCTATTATTCTCGGGTTTGTTGGCTGTGGTAAATATAACGGCCTTGTAGGAAAAGACGAAGTTGTAAAAGAATCATGGGCAAGAGTGGAAAGTCAGTATCAACGCCGTGCAGATCTTATCCCAAACCTTGTAAATACAGTTAAAGGAGCTGCAAATTTTGAAAAAAGTACATTAACAGCAGTTATTGAGGCACGTAGCAAAGCAACACAAACTACAATTGATGCGGGCAGCCTTACGCCTGAAAACATTGCAAAATTCCAGGGTGCACAGGATCAGTTGAGTGGTGCTCTTTCCCGTTTGCTAGTATCCGTAGAGCGATATCCTGATCTGAAGGCTAATCAGAACTTCTTGGAACTTCAAGCACAGCTGGAAGGAACTGAAAACAGGATTACAGTTGCAAGAAACGATTTTAATACAGTAGTAAAAGACTATAATCAGGAAGTACGCACATTCCCGACAAACCTGTTTGCAGGTATATTCGGATTTGCACAGAAAGGTTACTTCACTGCAGCAGCAGGTTCGGAAAAAGCTCCATCCGTACAGTTTTAACAATAACTGGTGAGAATGTCTCTGATATAGTCTGATTGTCAAATTGAGCGAAGCGGCTGCCACTGCAACAGAAGTTATTTTTAATGCTATAAAATACGCTTTGATTGTTCGGCAACCCGGTTTGCTCAGTTTGACATAACTGGTCAGTTTCTTTGTATAGAAAACGGCTGCTTTTCTTTATAATCCGGCAGATTTCATCTTCTGTTCAAATATTTTACATTTCCTATGGCTACCGAATCACTTTTTCTAACAGAAGCAGAACAGCAACGCATTATTGAAGCAATTCGTGAAGCTGAAAAACAAACTTCAGGAGAAGTCAGAGTACATATTGAAAAAAAGTGCCAGACAGCAGATGTAATGGAAAGAGCCAAGCAGGTTTTTCTGCTCCTGAAACTGGATCAGACAAGTGAACGCAACGGGGTCTTGTTTTATCTCGCATATGAAGACCGCAAATTTGCCGTACTTGGCGACAAAGGAATCAATGAAAAAGTACCGGCAGGTTTTTGGGACAGCACAAAAGAATTGTTGCGCCGGCACTTTTCCAAAGGCATGTTTCTGGATGGCCTTTGCCTGGGAATAGAAGAAGCAGGATTACAACTCAAGACGCATTTTCCATACAGCAAGAATGACATCAACGAACTGCCGGACGATATTTCGTTTGGTTAATGAATCTATGAATAAATTCCTCTTTTATACTTTCCTGTTATCTTCTATCCTGATAAAAGCAGTCGGTCAGGATATTCCATCCAAGCCGGTTCCGCCAAAGCTGGTCAATGACTTTGCCAATCAGCTCAATGCAACCGAAGAAGCCCAGCTTGAACAAAAACTCGTTGCATACAATGATTCTACTTCTTCCCAGATTGTAATTGTAGTTGTTCCAACAACAGGAGAATATCCAATTGCTGATTATGCTTTTAAAATAGGCCGTGAATGGGGTGTAGGACAAAAAGATAAAGACAACGGAATTGTATTGCTTTGGGCATCTACAGACAGGAAAGTATATATAAGTACAGGTTATGGAATGGAAGGCGCAATTCCTGATGCTGTTGCCAAACGGATTATTTCTCAGGTAATAACGCCGAGGTTTAAGAACGCAATGTATTATCAGGGCCTGAGCGAAGGCGTCGATATGATTTTCAAGTATGCAACAGGCGAGTACAAAGCAGATCCTCGTGAAAACAACAATGAAGACTCTTTTCCGTCTTCTTATATTTTTATTATTGTTTTCATCATTATTCTTATTGTTATGTTCCGGAACCGTAACAATGGCGGCGGAAGAAGTGGAAGAGGTGGTTTTGGCGGTTTTGGAGGACCCATCATTTGGCCATATACGACGCATTCCGGCGGTGGTAGTTTCTCAGGGAACTGGGGAGGCGGAGGTGGCGGCGGAGGTGGATTTGGAGGATTTGGAGGCGGAAGCTTTGGTGGCGGTGGAGCCGGTGGCGATTACTAGCATATCAGGATTAATAAATAGTTTCAAAAAACTCCATTGCTTTAACTTTTTGCAATGGAGTTTTTTGTGCCTTTTCAAAGCGATTTCTAAACGTATATAGCTGGCATAATTTTTTGTGATTAATGCAAAACGCTAGTAAAAACCTGAACAACTTTATGGAAAAGAAAAATAATACCGGTTTATTGATCGGCTTCATTCTGATGACAATCCTGGCAGCTGTTTTCGGATACCTGTATTATAATGAACGAAGTATAAACGACAAACAGGAAGTTGATCTGGAAACACGTGTTACAGAACTGGCAAATGCCGAAATAAAACTGGATTCGATTTCAAAACAGCTGGATGCACGGATTCTGGAAGTACAAGGGCTTGGCGGAGATATTGAAGAACTGCAGAAAGTAAGAGCATCATTGGAAAATGACCGTATCGCACTTCGAAAAGGCAATGTTGCAATGGGCAGGAAAGTAAGACAATATGAAGCATTTCTTACCAAAAAAGATGAAGAAATCGCCCGGCTCAGAGAAGACAACCAGCAACTTATAAGTCAGAATGAAACGTTGGCTCAGGCAAAGACCGAACTGGAAACCAGCAGGCAGGCGATCAGCGATTCGCTCAGCGGAGTTGTTTCCAAAAATAGTGAACTTGAATCTAAAGTAACAATGGCAGCCGCTTTAAGAGCGCGGAATGTCAAGATATACGCCATTTCTTCCAAAGGCAAAGTAAGAGAAGGAGAAAATGTAAAATCCAGGAAAATAGACAAGATCAGAGTTGATTTTATCCTTGAAAAAAACCCGCTGACTGCGCTTGATAACAAAACGGTTTATATGCGGATCATTGATCCTTCCGGCGCAACCATTTCTGATACAAAAACGGGATCCGGCGTTTTTGACTACAATGGCCAGGAACAGGGATTTACGATCAGTAAGGAAGTTACTTACAGCAACAATAATCAGGATGTAAGCATTTTGTACGATCGGAATGCTGCATTTCCATCAGGCAATTACAAGGTTGAACTTTACGCTGAAGGTTTTTCAATTGGCGAAGGCACATTTTCTGTTAAGTAGCAAGAATATCTTTATCCTAAATAAAGCGGTAACCTGAGATTAATCGGGTTACCGCTTTTCTTTGGTAACGCAAATAAATATTTATCCATAATCCCTATCTTGCGCGATAAAATAATCAACTTAATTACCTAAAATACCAAATAAAAAACTTCTTCAATATGCCTTCACAGATTTCACAAAAACATCCCACCGGATTGTACGTATTGTTCTTTGCCGAAATGTGGGAGCGTTTCAGCTACTATGGCATGCGTGCAATTTTGCTTCTTTTTTTAATTGATACTGTGAAAGGAGGAATGTCAATGAACGCTGCTGAAGGTGCCGCGATCTACGGGATTTATACTGCATCGGTTTACTTGCTGACCTTACCCGGCGGCTGGTTGGCAGACAACATTCTTGGCCAGAAAAAAGCGATCTGGTATGGAGGCATTGTCATTATGATCGGGCACATTATACTTGCAGTTCCTGCCGGATCAGCCATTTTCTTTCTTGGACTTACAACCGTCGCGGTAGGCACAGGCTTACTGAAACCGAATATCAGTTCTATTGTCGGAGAACTTTATCCTGAAGGTGGCGCACGGCGCGATGCGGCATTTTCCATTTTTTATATGGGTATTAATCTCGGATCATTTCTGGGAATCGCCATTGTAGGTTATCTGGGAGAAAGAATAAGCTGGCATCTGGGCTTTGGAGCTGCAGCCATTGGAATGTTACTCGGACTGATCGTATTCCGCATTGGCAGTGCACGTCATTTGAAAGGTTTGGGTGAAGTGCCTCCCGCCAAGGTTTCGACGCCGGAATCAGATGCACAATCCGGTACAAATAAAATGCTGGGTTACGGACTTGTCATTTTACTCATTGCGATATTAGCGATTCTGCAATTCTCCGGCACCATTGATATGACTACCGCGCAAGGACTTGCAAAAGGTGCAGGCGTCATTATCGTGATCATTTCGGCTTCCTATTTCCTGTTTATACTTTTTGCAGGAGGCTTAACACGGGTTGAACAAAAACGCGTTCTGGTTTTGATTATCCTCTTTCTGGCAATCGCCTTGTTTTGGGCAGGCTATGAACAGGCTGGAACTTCGCTGCAGATATTCGCCGAACGGCATACACAAAGAATGGTTGGCGGCTGGGAAGTGCCTTCCAGCTGGTTCCAGAATTTTCAGCCAACTTTTGTACTTATTTTCGCCCCGATACTGGCAAGTCTCTGGATCTTCTTATCCTCAAAAAGCCTTAACCCTTCCATTCCTGTCAAATTTGCCGCTGGACTGATATTGCTCGGGCTAAGCTTTTTTGTAATGGTTGCTGCCTCCAATATTGCGGTTCAGGGCAACCTTACTTCGCCTTTCTTTCTGATTTTCACTTATTTCCTCCATACGATCGGCGAATTGTGCGTTAGTCCGGTTGGATTAAGTTCATACACCAAACTGGCGCCTAAACGCTATGTAAGCCAATTGATGGGCATCTGGTTTGTAGGTGCTTCGCTGGGAAACCTCATTGCCGGGATTTTTGCGGGTGGTTTTGATGAAGAAAATATTATGCAGATGCCTGCTTTGTTTAATCAGGTTGCCATTATTACGACTGCATTTGGCTTATTGCTGCTGATTTTCTGGAAGCCGATAAAAGGCTGGATGGGCGGAATTCATTAACATACATTTAATTTATACAAAAAACGGATTCAATAAAAAGATGAAATTAGCCACATTACGCTATTCGGTGCTCGCCATATCCATGATGGCAGCAGGATGCAAAAAAGAAAGTGAAGACAACGCTGACCAGAAAGTACCGGGCTTTGAACTGAGTTCGATCGACTCTTCTTTCAAAGCTTGTGATGATTTTGACAGCTATTCAAACGGAGGCTGGAAAAAGAAAAACCCTATTCCCGGCACAGAAAGCCGGTGGGGTGCATTCAACGTGCTTGACAAAGAGAATAAAGAAGTCAGGCTGAAAGGAATTATTGAAGAAATTACAAGTCAGAAAGATCATAAGACCGGCTCGGAAGAACAGCAGATTGCCGATTATTATCACTCATTTCTGGATACTGCAACAATAGAAAAACGTGGCCTGACTCCTTTGAAGTCATACCTTGACAAAATAGAAGATGTAAAATCACTTGATGATCTGGCGAAGGTTACGGGTGAACTGCAAAAAATCGGTGTTTCCTCCGTGATCGGGTTCGGCGTGGAAGGTGATTTGCGTAACAGTAAAATAAATGCCTTGTATGAAGGTCAGGACGGACTAAGCCTGGGTGAAAAAAGCTATTATGAACGCACGGATTCCAGTACAGTAAAAGTGCGGAAGGAGTTTGTCGGACATGTGGACAAAATGTTTGCTCTCGCCAATTTCAGCGATACGCAGCCCGGTAAAACGATTCTGGACTTTGAAACGAAGCTTGCCAAAATACAGCTTACCAATGTGGAACTTCGCGATAATGTGAAGACTTACAATAAAATGGCTTTTTCTGAATTTCAGAAGCTTACGCCTGCATTTGACGTTGAAGCTTTTGCGGATAAACAGGATATCAAAGCAGATACAATCATTGTTCAGAACAAGCTTTATCTTCAGAATCTGAGTTCATTACTGAAAGCAACGCCGTTGCCTGTTCTGAAACTTTATACAAGATGGCAGTTGCTGACACGGTTTGCAGGTTATCTTCCAAAAAGGATTGATCAGGAAAATTTCCGCTTTTACTCCACTGTAATGCGTGGCACCAAACAGCAGAGAGCACGTACAGAAAGAGCAATCCGTTCAACCGACGGTTTGCTGGGCATGCCTTTGGGAAAGCTGTTTTCAAAGAAGTATTTCCCGGAAGAGGATAAAAAGAAAGTTTCGGAAATGATCGAGAATGTACGAACGGTATATGGCGAAAGGATTGACAAGCTGAGCTGGATGAGCGATTCCACCAAAGAAAAAGCGCATAAAAAGCTCAAAGCCTTTACGTACAAAATCGGCTATCCTGATAAGTGGAAAAATTACAATGCCATCACAATTAAAGATGACAAGCTTTTTGAAAACGTTGTTGAAGCATCGCTTTTTGAACATGAGGAACAAGTAAAAAAGATTGGCAAGGAAGTTGATAAAAAAGAATGGCATATGACGCCGCAGACTGTCAATGCCTATTACAATCCTCTGAACAATGAAATTGTGTTTCCTGCGGGCATTTTACAACCACCATTTTATAACCGAAATGCGGATGATGCTATAAATTACGGCGGTATCATTGCTGTTATCGGTCATGAATTCACGCATGGATTTGACGATCAGGGTTCGCAGTTTGACGATGAAGGAAACCTGAAAAACTGGTGGACTGCGGCAGACAGAGTCAATTTCGACAAACTGACCAAAAAGTATATTGATTATTTCAGCGGTATTGAAGCATTGCCCGGATTCAAGATTAACGGTGCGCTTACAATTGGTGAAAATGTTGCAGACCTTGGCGGATTAACACTTGCTTATTACGCTCTTGAAAAATCATTTAAAGGCAAAGAAGAGCCAAAGCCAATTGACGGGTTCAACTGGAAACAACGGTTTTTCCTTGGCTGGGCACAGGTTTGGCATATGAACACGACAGATGAAGCGTTGAGAAATCAGGTTCAGACGGATCCGCATTCACCTGCCAAAGAGCGTATCAACGGCCCGATGCCGCATCTGAAAGAATTCCAGGCAGCATGGAACTGCGGCGCGGGAAGCAAAATGATCTTGCCGGATTCAGCCAGAATTGTAATCTGGTAATTAAAAAACCTTTTTACATTTCTCCTTTTACACAAAAAATAGCCCGCCAGAAAAGCGGGCTATTTTTTGTGCTTTCAATTGTTAATTCCTTGCTATATGCTCCTTTAAACAGCTACGATTTTAACTGTTCATTAACTAAAAATCTCCTTTATACTTGTAATTCTGTCGTTATTAATCAAAGGTTTGGCCCACAATCCAATGCTGAAAATGTAGCCAAGCGGGATAAACAGGAACAACATCGCAAGTTGCAATCCGAATAATTC